>ERZ650312.911-NODE-911-length-16680-cov-5.396932_pt1 | contig 16680 bp, 18 predicted proteins | sample MGYA00376248_ERZ650312 | MGnify/ENA primary metagenome ERZ650312 (study PRJEB26733, sample SAMN07839316) | wastewater metagenome | biome: urban; feature: wastewater treatment plant; material: waste water | place: USA: North Carolina | collected 2016-07-28 ... | reverse complement strand
GATCTACACAGGCGAAGACACTCTTTCCCTACACGACGCTCTTCCGATCTGGTCTTGCCATTTTTCTCAAAAAGCACAAATCCCATATCAAATTTTTTGCCGTGTATCGCCTCTGAGAGCATACCGTAGGCTATGAGTTGTATTTTTTGTGATTTTGTCGGTTTGTCTCCGTGTAGTTTTATCTCTACGGGATAGACATTATCTTCGCCGACAATCAAAACATCGCACATCCCGTAAAACTCAAAATCGCAATGAGACAAAGAGACATTTGTACTTAGCTTCGCATTTTCAAGGTGAAACCTAGCAAGAGTACGACGCTTGAAAAGCTCGGACTCTCTTTTGTGATGAGCGCTCCCCTCCCGCACCCTTTTAGCTCCCCGCCTTGCGATACCGTCAGCCTCTCGCTTGTCTTGCCGACGAACGAGCCGTATTCGTCGATGTAGAGGTGTTTGGTCATTTTGCGTTTTTGAAATAATCTTTTATTTTCGAGTAAGCACTTCCAAGCTCAACTATAAATTTGATGTTTTTTGGGCTTGCTTCAATGATTTGTATTTTTCCTGTTTTTGGCTTTCCGTTTTTACTTTCAACTCTGGGTTTAATGTCGTATTTTCCGAACCTATCAATAAAATTTTTATAGCTAATCGTATTTTCTTCTGTACCGTCAACTATTTTTATTTCGGACTGCAACGATAATACCGAAGCCAACTCTGAGTTATAAAGCTTTTGAAAAATATCAAAACCAATATTTACAATGACTTTGGGTCTATCAACCGTTGCCATAGAAATATAAAATTCTAACTCGGCCACATTTGCTTTTCGGTATTCACCCATATCCACATAATCAGCAATAATCATTTTTTGCGGGTCTTTAAAAGATACATTTTTGCTTTTTGCTAGCGTTGCCAGTGGCACATCGGTCGAGGTGTCGATTTTGCCCTCTATCTTTGCAAAGCCTGCGGATTTAGCGCCGTCAATCCCGACAAGCTGATAAACATTTTCGCCTTTGTGGTTTTGTCTGCGTATTCTAAAACCACCGCTCGGAGACTCTACGGTAGGAAGCGAGAACACCTTTCTAGCCTTATTTCTTATGCTTTTTGGTTCTATTTTGAAATATATCTTGCAAAAATCATCTATTGTATCGCCTTCAATGTTGTAATTACCGTCTTTTTCTTTGTATTCGATATTTTTGTCTGTAAGGTATTTTTTGAACGCATTGTCAAAAACAAGCCACTCTTGCTTTATGGGCAAAACCATTGCTTTACCGTATATTTTTGATGAGAGTTTTTTATCATCTTTCAATACTGTAGGAGCCTCTTTTACACTAGTCTTTAAAAGGTTATAGCTAAATTTATTCAAGAGTTCGGCTGTTTTTATGTCATCGCTATTGCCTCTTGAAATATCGTGAAATAAATTTAGAATCTTACTTTTGTCCAGTTCAAACACTTCAAATCCGCCGTTTGTAGTTTTTTGCTGTTTGATGTATGGTTTTATTTTTTCAAAGTCTTGTTGTTTGATTTCTGCGCATACAGAAAAATCAAGCTCTTTTGACGCTTTTACAAAACCTGCATAATATTTGTCGTCATATCTATAAATTGGCGTAAACCTCTCTTGATATATGCTATCTTTAAATATCGTGGCTCCGCCTAGATTTCCTTTTTGGTCTTTTTGGATTTTACTCATCGGTTTCGTCTTGATATTATTGACCGATATAAGACCCACTACTTCATCCGCATTCGGCGGTGTGCCGTCCTTGAATACTTTTTGGTACCTAGCTACAAAAGCCATTACCGCATCTATGGCGTGGCTTGATGGGGCTTGTTTGTTTTGTTTTTCGAGAAGCGGATTAGCTCTTGCGTATTGCCGCCTTAGCTCGCTTACCTCGGTAGCATCCGCCAAAATAAACTCAAAAGATAGATGCTTGCTTGGAAGCATTTTTGTTAGTTTCTCTTGTATTTTTTTGGCTAGGTATTTTTGCGTGCCGTTTACCCTTGCGCTTTGGTCGGTACGGAGCCAGTCCACCACTTTTTTATACGCTTCATTGTCGCTTGACAAGAACAAGGCATAACGAAACGCTTTTTGCTGTTCGGCAGACAATACGCTAAAAGTCTTATAGCCTTTGATATTTGCCACTTGCTCTTCTATCCACTGCGCCGATACACCCGCCTTGATGTCTGAAAGTTTATAAACCCTGTCCGCTTTTGCTTGATTGCATTTTTGATGGACATATATCAGATTGCCCTCGGAGTTGAACACTGTGCCGTAATACTTTAGCGTGTGACTTCTAGGTAATATATGGTCTATCTCTCCATCATCGCCGATAGTGTCGCCGCAATACGGGCAGATACCACTGCTAAAGGCTTTTATTCTCTTGTCTTTATCTTCTATGCTCTTTTTGGCATTTTTGATTGATTTTTCTAGTTTTTCGTTTGCCTTTTTGTTGGCATTTTTGATTTTAGCGCTTCGGATAGATTCCTCATACTCAAAAGCGTTTTGTTCAAGAATAATCGGCAAATGTATGTTTTGCGCCTCTACACCCTCTAGCTCTTTTGCTTTTATCTTGGCTAGTTCAAAGCCTAGCTTGTCGATATACCGCTCTATCTTGCCGCTAAAAGGTCTTTGCGTATCGGCGGGGAGGCGTTGGCAAGTAGCCGTAGCTTTGTTGTACACCTCTCCAGTTTCGTCGTTATAAAACGCCGTTTCGCTTCTGAATCTATTTTCCGCCGTACACCATTTGCAAGTAGAGCTAAAGCCGCTTCGTGGCGTGTCTATTACGGTGTGCAGTTGCGCCATCGAAAACAGATTGTTAAATCTCTGTTTGCGCTCGCTGTCTATACCGAAAAACTCGGCTATTTTTGTCGTCCAAAACTCCAAATCTTTTTGGTATTTGAGGACATCTTTGTCTTCGCCTACTTCAACTACCTGCTTGAACATATTGCCGTGTGTTTTTCGTAACTCTTCTATATTTTTACAATACGCCGATAGTTTTTTGTTGCCGACTTTTGCACTCCAAAGCTCTTTTTCAAACTCCGCAAATCTTGCCTCGTCTAGTTTTACGCCCAAAATTCCGGCTACTAGATTGTGTACTTGATTTGTCTTGTGCGGCGGGTTGTGGTCGCATCGTTTTAGCATATCATCTGAGTTTGTCCAAATGCCCGCTCGCACTTTTTGGCGGATAAGCTCGTAGTAGTTTTGCGCAAATCCGTGCAATCTATTTGCGTCGCTTTGCCCTAGCGTCTTTACCAGTAGGTCGTTTGGTTTTTTGCCTCGTAGCTCGTAAATATCTATCTCTTTTGTAGTGTCTAGCAAACGATGAAGCAGCGTAGAGTCTTCGCTGTAGCCTTTTACGGTGGAGTCCGCCAAATCATCGTTAAACTTTCCGTGATTTAACCGATTAGCAATATCTCGCCAGTTTGATAGATGTCTATTGAGATACTCCTCGTTTAGCCTAAGGGTTTGGCATTTCACAGCCCCTCGGTTATTCATATCGTCATACGGCGGTATCGTATTTTCTGGATTTGTAGTAGTTAGAAATTCAACAATAGTTTTATTTTTTAGTTCTTTGAGTAGTTTTTGTCGTGCAAGTTCTTCTTTTTGTTTCTTTTCTTTATCATCCTTTTTAAAATGCCAACTTCTGACAAATCTCTCGGTAATTCGGCGAAGCTTATCCGGCGTCCAAATATCGCCTTTTTCCATCTCTTTGTCATTAAAGTAGCGTCGAAGTTCTTTTAGTTGATAGTTTGAAATGTTGCCGATTAGCTTTGTCATATCTGTTAGCTTTAGGCTATTTGAATCAAAAAAGCTTTTTACTTTTTCATTTGTAGCTATGTACTCGCCTAGCTCCTCAAAATATTTTGCTCTGGGCAAGTTGCCTTGATTTTCTTGCTTATCAAATTCATCAAGTATCTCTTTTGTGACCCGTAGCCCAGCCAAAAGCTCTTTTGCGTTTTCACCATATTCGCTTTTTAGCTCATCTTTCAGCTCTAGCTTTTTATTTGGCGAGTGTGTCGAAGAGACAAAAACAGTTTCAAATCTTTTTTTGTAGTCCTTGAAGCTTTCGGGATTTGAGGCTATTTGGTTTAAAAAATCTTCTACATCGCTATCTCTATCTATATTTTGCAGTTTTTCGCCCAAAAACTCTTTTAGCGTGTCGCTCTCTAATGCGTCTTTCTTTTTCTCATCCAGCTCAAACCCTGCGTATGTGTAGCCTCGTTTATTGAATAGCCCCCGTATCTCGTCCGGCAAAACATCCAAAGGCAAGCCGTAATGCTGTTGCAAAATGAGCAAAAACAGCCGCTTTACAAGCTTGTTTCTTGCGTTATTCCTCTTCGTGTGTCTTTTGCCTCTTCTACCCACCTGCGACAATACAAAACTTTCATCATAAATAATCGTGCCGGATTGAGATTTGTCCAAAGAGTCCGTAAAACTGAAAAATCCCGTGTTTTTGCCGCCTAAGTCTATTGAGATAAGAGATGTAAGCATTGTATTATCCTGCTTTATTATTTGTATTTTCCAGTTTATATAAAATTACTTTAGAAAATAGGGTGCAACAAAATTAGAGAGGGTCAAAAAACAAACCCTCACAGGCAAATAAAAAACATCTAAAGTCGATATAATAGGCCAAAACCTGATAGGGGGCTAGTCGTGTCGGTACGGGCGTTGGATACAATCAAAAAAAATTTCAAAGAGTACACTATAGAGTCTGACGGGATTGTGGCGGCAAAGTATTTTGTCGTGGAGAGTAGAGTTAGAGGGGAGGCGTATATCGAGCGGAACCTCTTAAATGTCGTGCTGGAGGGTGAGAAGCGGCTACACACCAAAAACGGAGATGTCACCGTCAGGGCAGGGGAGGCATTTTTTTTGGCAAAGGGTGAGTACGTGATGAGTGAGATAGCCGAAAACGGTAGATATGCCTGTTTGCTGATATTTTTTGATGAGCATTCCGCATCAAATATATTGGCCTCTATGCCTGATTTTGAAACCCAGAAGATAGAGATAAAAGAGGGTTTTTTAAAAGTCGAACTGACACCGCTCATGAAAGCGACGGCTGAGTCTATATTGCCGTTTATTGAGGATAAACCGAGATATGCCGATGAGCTTTTAGGGTTAAAACTAAAAGAGCTTTTATTGCTACTTTTTGGCTCAAAGGACGGAGCGAAATTTGCTTATTATTTCCGGTCTGCGATGTGCGGCAAACTGGAGCTTAAAGCCTTTATGGACGAGAACTTCACCGAGGAATGGAGCCTATCCGAATTTGCAAAAAAGAGCGGGAGGAGCCTCAGCGCATTTAAGAGCGATTTTAAAAAAATCTTTGGCCTGACCCCTATGGAGTGGTTGTGGGCAAAGAGATTGGAGCGGGCAAAGTTTTTGATTGAGGGTGGGGGACTCGGTGCCGGAGAGGCCGCTTTTAGGAGCGGGTTTAAGAGCCAGTCGCACTTTAACAGGATGTTCAAAGACAGATATGCAAGGACGCCGAAATCAAAACAAGGATAGAGCATGACAGCTACGACCGTGTCCGGCAACGGATATACGGGCGGTATCCACGATGTCACAGGCTCTTTGGGTTCTTCTTTGAGAGGGTATTCAACCCAGGATCTGAGTAGATACTATACCGTAGGTTCTACGCCGATAGCTAATATGCCACAAAAAGTCAGAGCGGCATTCGATGAAGCCGTAAAATCAATAGATTCATCGGATCTATCGCGCATAACCGCTCTGATATTGCCCCAAAACGTTCAAAACAAGGTTTACGGAGGATACGGACAGACAATCGATTACGGGTATATAAAAACCAAAATCGAATCGGCTCTAAACTCTGAATCACCGGCCAAAACATCGGACGACTCGAAAAAGGCGTATTCGCTGTTTTGGGAGGCTTTTCAAAAAAGCTACTCTCAGGATAACGGATAAAAATCTCTATCCGTCGGAGGTCTCCCCTCCGGCATTTTTCCTCAATTAAAAAAATCTCTTCAGTAAAAAAATCAAACTTTTTAGGCTAACTATAACTGTCGTTTTAATCATAAAATTTTACCGTACCAAAAATACGGAGGAAAAAAAATGACAAAAACAGTTTTAGGCGTATGTGTTGCGGCGGCTATGGCTCTGGCCTCAAATATTGAGATTACCGGATTCGATTATCCTGAGAGCGTCCTTGTGGACGGCAACAGGGTAGCCGTCTCAAACGTTGGAAAACAACCGCTTCCAATGGAAAAAGACGGCGATGGCTACATATCGCTACTAAATACCGACGGAAAAATACTAGAAAAAGAGTTTGTAAAAGGGCTACATTCACCAAAAGGGATGGCGTTTGTCAGACATGGACTTGGTGGAACGCTATATGTAGCCGATGTGAACGAGATAAAAGGGTTTAACTCAAACTCCAAAAAAGAGGTTTTCTCGCTGGCGATTGAGGGGGCAATGTTTTTAAATGACATTGCAAAAAAAGATGATAAAACACTATATGTAAGCGGCACGGATAGCGGAAAAATATATGAGGTAGACACGGCTTCAAAAAAATACAAAGTCATAGCACAGCTCCCTGCTGCAAACGGATTACTGTATGACGGAGGAAAACTATATGCGGTGAGCCTCGGAAAATCTGCCGAAAATATGTTCGGCGGCGGCGGTGGACTTTTTGAGGTTGATACGGTTTCCGGTAACGTGACAAAACTGGCAAAAGCGGAGGGGATGTTGGACGGACTACAAAAATTCGGTGATACCCTGTATTTTTCAGATTGGGTCAAAATGGGCAAAGAGGGTGTAATCAGGACGTACAACTTAAAAACAAAAGAGGAGGGGGTGTTGGCTATAGACAAGATAGCGGGGCCGGCCGATTTTTGGATAGATAAAAAGGGGAGATTTTGGGTTCCGAATATGTTGGAGGGCAAAGTCTCAGTCATCGAGGCAAAACAGTGATTGTTGATTATCTGTCGGCAAAGCTATTTTCAAAACTCCGCTCCGTCGGTTTTTATAGGGAGGCGCACATAGAGGCGCTCTCCTATGTGCCGGATGGAGCCGGTCTTTTTTTGGATGTCGGATGTGCATCGGGGATGATTAGTGTTGAGGCGGCAAAAAAAGGGTATAGAGTCATCGGGATAGATAAGAATCAACTCTCTATAGAGGCTGCAAAAAAATATGCCGAATTATGCGGCGTGAATGCTGATTTCAAAGCGATAGAGCTGTCAAAACTGGATTTTAAAGCCGATGTTGTGTGCGCCTCATCGCTTTTGGCGGTAATGCCCGATAGGGTTGCCGGACTCAAAGCACTTTTCGGTGCTGTCAAAAAGGGCGGTTATTTGGTGGTTATAGAGCCGACCGATGCAATGACGGTCAAAAATGGACGAAGCTATGCAAAGAGGCATAATTTAAAACAGAGACAATGGCTGTGTATGTGGGCATTTGCCAGACAAAACAATATAGTTGATTCATCTATATACGAGCTTCTGGGTGCCGAAAAAATTGATTGTAAGTTTGTTTTAGACGGAATGCTTGGAGTGTGGATAATTAAAAAGTAGTGTTCGGTAAAACCTAAGAGGGATTAACCTCTTAGCTCTTCGATTCTTGCAGATTTGCCTCTTCTATCTCTTAGGAAATATAGTTTTGCTCTTCTTACTTTACCTCTTCTAACAACGGCAATGCTGTCGATGCTGTCTGAGTATATAGGGAAAATTCTCTCAACACCTATGTTGTTAGCACCCATTTTTCTAACGGTAAAAGTTTTGCCTGCGCCTTCGCCTCTAACAGCTATGCAAACGCCTTCAAAATTTTGGATTCTTGTTTTGTCGCCCTCTTTGATTTTAGCGGCAACTTTTACGCTATCGCCTGCTCTGAACTCAGGGATAGATTTGGAGGCGATTTGAGCTTGTTCAAAACTCTCGATAAATTTGTTTTTCATGGCTTCGTCCTTGATAAAAACTTTTTGTAAAGATCTGGTCTAAAGTATTTTGTCTTAATTTTTGACACGGCTTTTTTAAAATCCGAAATTTTACCGTGATTTCCCTTTAAAAGAATTGAAGGAGTCCCTATATTTTCGTAAACCGTAGGTTTTGAAAAAGTCGGAGCCTCCAATAATCCATCCTCGAAACTTTCAGCCTCAAAAGATTCTGATTTACCCAAAACACCGGGGATAAATCTAGCGGTCGAATCGGCGATAATGAGCGATGCCAATTCGCCCCCTGTAAGGACAAAATCGCCTACGCTAAATACCTCGTCGGCAAACTCTTCGATTACCCTCTCATCAATCCCTTCGTATCTGCCCGATACCAAAACGACACTCTCTTTTTTGGAGAGTCTTTTTGCGTCGTTTGAGTTAAACGGTTTGCCGACAGGCGTTACAAATATGATATGCGCATTTTTGTTTTTTGATTTCGCAAACCGTAATAAATCAAAAAGCGGTTGAGGGGTAAAGACAAGCCCCGCACCGCCGCCTGCCGCATAGTCGTCAGTCTTTTTGTGAAGATCCGTCGTATACTCTCTGGGATTTAGATAATCGACTGTTATCAGAGACGAGTCTACCGCCCTTTTTAGGATTGAAGCATCAAAATAAAACGATACGAGCTGAGGAAAAATGGTCACAAAACTAAAATTCATTAGCTTGCGTCCAGTATATCCTTGGCAAATTCGGCATAAATCTTTCTCTCTTCAAGGGAGATTTTTTTTACGAATCTATCTTGATACGGGAGTAAAAAAGCTTTTGCCGAGCCGTTTTTTACCAGCTCCTCATCTGTTTTGATGTTAAAATAATCTGTTTTGGCGAACTGCTCTATCTGCTCCACGACACCCAAAAGCAATTCCCCCTCATAGACCGGAAGTCCGATGATGTCAAACCAAAAAAACTCCCCTTCTTTTAGTTTGCAATCACTTTTTGTCCTCTCCATAGTGGTATACAACATAAGGTTTGTCAGTTCTGCCGCTTTTTCTGGGGTGTCGTAGCCTTTGAATTTGACGGTGTTATTTGATTTATCAAACAACAAAACCGTTAACTCTTGGAGTCCCGTACTAAAAGTAGATTCTTTTTTGAACTGTTCCGGAAAGTCGGTTTGCAGATGGAGCTTCAGCCGTCCCTCTATCCCGAACGGCTTGCCGATTTTTGCGACGGGGATTAGTCCGTCGTCTATTTGTTGTTTTGCTATCATTATCTATTGGGTTTTACGGATATTTTATAAGATATATTGTCTTTTGCTTTACACCCTGAGATAAGAGTTTTGAGGGCATTTATCATCTTCCCCTCTTTCCCTATTATCTTTCCGGCATCTGTTTGGTTAGCATAGATAATAATTTCGCAAAGCCCCTGATCGATATCTACTTTTTCTACCCTGATCTCATCCGGATATGTAGATAGTAGAGCGGCGAACCGTCCTACGAATTTCTCGACCAAAAATTAGCCTTTTGTGATATGAGCTACTTTGTCGCTCATTTTAGCGCCGACACTTTTCCAGTAGCTTAGTCTCTCGGCATCAAATTTGATTGCCGCAGGTTCTACCATCGGATTGTAATAACCGATTGATTCGATCCAACCGCCGTCTCTTTTTTTTCTGCTATCTGTAACTACGATTCTATAGAAAGGTTTTTTTGTTCTTCCCATTCTAGTAAGTCTAACAACTGTTGCCATTAAATTTCTCCTAATTTTTATAATTAAATGCCAAAAAATAGGCTCTTGAAATAAAAGCCCATTTGTAGGCATTTACCGCATGCCGTTTAGTTTTTGCTGCCCAAGTAAGTTCATAAAATCTTTCATACCGCTTTTTGATGAGAATTTTTTTGCCATTTTTGCAGCAGATTCAAACTGGTTGAATATTCTGTTTACTTCGTTTTGGTTCATCCCGCATCCGGCGGCGATTCTCCGCTTTCTGGTGTTGTTTAGTAGCTCAGGATTTTCCCTCTCTTTTGGGGTCATAGAGTTTACTAGGGCTTTGATTTTTTTTATTTCCGATGAGTTGTCCAGATCTATATCTTTCATCTGATTAGCCATGGAGCCCATACCCGGTATCATCCCCATTATGTTTTTGAGGCTTCCCAGTTTTTTAATGCTCTCAACCTGCTCCAAAAAGTCGTTAAAATTGAACTGACCTTTTTTGATTTTTTTTGTCAGGTCTTTTGCTTTTTCCGCATCTATAACTGTCGATACTTTTTCCGCCAAAGACTCGACATCTCCGGCTCCCATTAGCCTTGAGACTATTCTGTCGGGAATAAATGCCTCTAAATCGGCAGGTTTTTCACCGATACCGATAAATCTGAGCGGCACACCGATTTGGCTTGCGATGCCCAAAGCAACGCCGCCTTTTGAATCACCGTCGAATTTTGAGAGGATTACCCCGTCTATCCCTATCTGAGTATTAAACCCCTCGGCGCTACGTACTCCGTCTTGGCCGGAGAGTGAATCGGCTACATAGAAAGTCTCAAACGGCTCAACCGCTTTTTTGACCTCTTTTAGCTCATTCATAAGGGCTTCGTCTATTGCCAAACGACCGGCGGAGTCGATTAGTAAAACATCATAAAACTCTTTTTTTGCTTTTTCCAAAGCCCCTTTGGCGACTTTTACCGGATTTTGCTCGCCATCCTCGAAATATACGTCAACTTCGATTTGAGTTCCTAGCTGTTTTAGCTGTTCTACGGCTGCCGCTCTTTGGAGGTCGCAAGCCGACATAAGGACTTTTTTATTTTTTTGTTTTAGGTGGTTTGCCAGTTTTGCGGTCGTAGTCGTTTTACCGGAACCCTGAAGCCCTGCCATCAGTATTACGGTCGGTGATTTTGGGGCGTATACGAACCCTTGGTTTCCTGAAACGGTCAAAATCTCCAAAAGGTTTTTTTGGAGTGAATTCATAAAGTTTTGTTTGCCTATTCCGGCGTTTTTTGTCTCTATTTCAACTTTTTGGAGGAGTTCTTTTGTTACTTTGTAGTGTACGTCTGATTTGAGTAGGCTTTTTTTGAGCTCATCAATAGCTTTTTTGAGCGACTTTTCATCGTCTGAAAATCTGATTTTGTTGATTGCGCCTCTAAAAGATTCGGTCAGGGTTCCAAACAAAGTATTTTCTCTCCGTGTGTTTATAGCTTATAGAACTCTCTGAAAAACATATATTTTCTTAGAGCAACTAGTTGCGAGAGCCGTCTGCTGAAGACCTCATTTTTGGCTTTGCCTAAAATGTGAGAAATAATCAGATGGTTCTATAAAAATATTTTAAGGGTGAAATTTTAGTTAAACGTAGCTTAAATGCTGTTTTATACGGCTATTGCCCTGTTATATAATCTTTTATCCCCTCCGCATATTTACTAGGGACAAACTCGGTTAGTTCATATTTTGCAACGGAATGGATAAAAAACGGGTCTTTTGAGATAAATTCGTTTGCCTCTTCCTTTGAGTTGAATCTTCCTACTATCACTCCGCCGATTCTAGGATTTTGACCGCCCGACATCATCAGTATTCCGTTTTTATACCCCTCGGCCAGAAATTCTCTATGAGCCTCCAGATGCCTCTCAACTTCCTCTATCGGTTTCTCGTATGTTACTAATATCACAAATATATTTTTCATCTTTTTTCCTTCTACCGGATACTTTATCGGTAAATTGTAGTCAGAAGCTGTTTAAGACGGGAAATTAGCCCCGTCTTTTGGAGTTTTTGCTTTAGATGTAGATACTCATATATTGTCCAAACTCTACCGCCGTCCTCATTCCGTTTTCGGCTACAAATTCGTTAAAGTCCTCATAATCGGACTCTTCAAAGCTTTTGATCAAAAACTCTACAAATTTTTTGACCCTTTGAGGCGGTAATTTTAGCCCTGTTTTGACTGTAAATTTACTATCGGTTCCCTCCAGTTTACCGCCCAGTTCAACCTCAAAGCCTCTCTCAAACGTATTGTTTGCCACTTTTACCATTGTCCCGATAAGCCCTATATCGGCGATATACGGATGCGAACAACCGTTTTGGCATCCAGATATTGCAATCGTTAGCGGTATGTTGAAAAAGCTAAATTTTGATTCCAGATACCCTGTTAGCTCTCTTCCGAAATCTTTTGTTTCGCTGACGGCTAGTCTGCAATATGTCAGTCCGGTGCATGTTAGAGTGTTTGCGCTAAATGCGCTTGGGGTATACTCAAATCCGATTCTGGCTACCTCTACGGCAAACTCTTTAGCTTTCTCCTCGTCAACCCCGATCGCTACAAAGTTTTGGTTTACGGTAAAACGGAGCTTTTCGACATCGTGTGCAAACATTAATCCGGCCAAAGTTATGAGTCTATCGCCGCTTGCTTTTCCCCCTCCGGTTGCAAAACCTATAAAAGTTTTGCCGGATTGCTTTGAGGGGTGTATCCCGAAATGCTCTCTATGCGCTAGTTTTGTGATCTTTGGCTCTGTGGGATTATCTTCTAGCCTAAAGCCCAGTTCACCCTCCAAAAGCCCTAAAAATTCAGCCTCACCGATTTTTTCTATCAGGTGTCTTAGCCTTGCTTTTGTCCGCTCACCTCTGTTGCCGTGCTCTTTGAATATTTTTATGACCGCTACCGATACTTTTTTGATATCCTCTATCTCGCATGCTTTGCCTAGTCTATGTGCGATTCTTTTACCGTTTCCTAGCCCTCCGCCTGCCGTAATGTCAAAAAGAACTCGCTCACCTACCTTGAACGCCGTAAACCCGAGGTCTTGTATCTCATGGTTTGGGCAGTGTTTGGAGCATCCGCCCACGCTGATTTTGAACTTTCTAGGCAGATTGGCAAAATCTTCGTTTTGGCTTAGTACAAAATCAAGCTCTCTAACAGTGTCGGACACCGATACTATCTCATCCGGATCTATCCCGTCCACCGGGCAGGTCACTATGGTTCTCGGGCAGTCTCCGCAAGCCATTTTCGTACTGAGCGAAAACTCACCCAGTTCATTTAAAATATCTACAATATCCGCCTCTTTTATGTAGTGGAGTTGTATATCGCTTCTGGTTGTAAAATCGGCGGTATTTGCCGCATATTTTTTGGATAGATTACCTATTAGCTCAATCTGTGCAGGGGTGACCTCGCCGCCTACCAGTTTGACTCTGAGCATATAGTATTTCTCGCTCTCGTCTTTTTGTTGTTTTTGGGCGTATACCCCATACCACTTGAGTCTCTCAACCGTTTCATCGTCTAACGGTTGCCCCTCTTTTAGTAGCCGTTTTACGTCATCCAAAACGGATAACGGATTTTTCTCTTTTTTGATCCTCTCGACCCTTTCGGCCTTTGTTTCGGTATTTGGCAGGCTCATCGACTTATCCTTGTGTTATCTCTTTGCATTCCCAATGAGGAAAATATTTTCTAACGAGTCCGTTAAATTCAATCTCAAAATCCGAATATTTTTTGATTTTTTCGGATGAGATATCAACCCCTCTAATCATCCCTGCACCTATCGTGTCGTTTGTATTTTTGTCTATCACGATAAAAGAGCCGGTCGCTTTGTTTTTGTCGTACGGGTCAAAACCGGTTTTTCTATCAAGCTTTACGGTTACCGTCCCGATATCGTTTAGCTGCAGCGTATCCGCTTTGTTTTTGCCGTAGGTGTTTATGTCTACCGCTTGCTTGATGATCTCAAAACTCCCGCCGATACCGCCGAAAGCACCTCTAAACTCATACGGATAACCGATTTTTAAGGCATTACTACCCATCCATACTATATCCGCCTCAAACGTATCGGAATACAATATAGAATCATCTCCGTCCAAAACCAAAATATCACCTCTGCCTATATCTATCTCGTCAGCCGTTACGATCGTTATCGGATCGTTTTTGACTGCTTTGTGTGTATTTTCATCCGTATTTGACGGCGGTTGGATAATCTCTTTTACGAGGGTTGTTTTCTGTGTGTTAATCGACTTTATCCTATCCCCTGCTTTTAGCTCTCCGGATGCAACGGTTCCGGCGAAACCTCTAAAATCGAGATTTGGTCTATTGACGTACTGAACCGGAAATCTAAAATGCGAACCCTCTTTGCCCTCTATCTGCAAGCCATCCAGATACTCCAGTAGGGCTTTTGCCTCAAACCACTCGGTATTTTCACTTTTTGTGACGATGTTGTCCCCTTTGAGCGCACTTATCGGGACAAAATACGGCTCTTCAATCCCCAGAGCAGAGGTAATCTCGTCGTTGTACGCCGCTTTGATTTTCAGAAATATATCTTTTGAGTAGCCGACCAGATCCATCTTATTTATCGCCACTATCAGATGTTTTATCCCCAGCAAAGAGGCTATATATGAGTGCCTTTTTGTCTGCGCCAAAATCCCTTTTCTGGCATCCACCAGTATCACGGCAACATCTGCCGTACTGGCTCCGGTGGCCATATTTCTGGTGTATTGCTCATGCCCAGGAGTGTCGGCGATGATGTATTTTTTTGCCTCCGTCGCAAAAAACAGATAGGCTACGTCTATCGTTATACCTTGCTCTCTCTCGCTTTGCAATCCGTCTACCAAGAGGGCAAAATCTATCTCGTCATTTGTGGTTCCGTATTTTTTGCTCTCGTTTTTTAGCGATGAGAGCTTGTCCTCAAAAACAGCTTTTGAGTCATATAGCAGCCTTCCGATGAGGGTGCTTTTGCCGTCGTCCACGCTTCCGCAGGTGATAAACCGGAGTAGTGATTTCTCCCCTTGCCGTTTCAAAAAATCTTTTACGTCCATCTCAAAAATACCCCTCTATTTTTTTCCTCTCCATTGCCCCGTCGGAGTCCTTGTCTATAGCCCTTCCGTCTCTTTCGCTTGTCTTTGAAACGAGCATCTCGGCGATTATCTTCTCTGTCGTATCGGCATCCGAATTTATCGCTCCCGTGAGCGGATAGCACCCCAGAGTTCTAAACCTTACGACCTCTTTTTGAGCCGTGTTTTTGAACTCTTGCGGCATCCTCTCGTCATCTACGAGTATTTTCATCCCGTCTATGTATGCCACCTCTCTCTCTTTTGCGTAGTAGAGCGGGACAAGCGGGATATTTTCGGCATATATGTACTCCCAGATATCCAGTTCCGTCCAGTTTGAGAGCGGAAATACCCTGACGCTCTCTTTTTTTTCTATCTTCGTATTGTAGATACTCCATAGCTCCGGACGTTGATTTTTCGGATCCCACCTATGGTTTTTATCCCTAAATGAAAATATCCTCTCTTTTGCTCTGCTTTTTTCCTCATCCCGTCTGGCTCCCCCTATGACCGCATCAAATCCGTATTTGTTTAGAGCCTGTTTTAGCCCCTCCGTCTTCATGATGTCCGTATGGAGTCTACTACCGTGAACAAAGGGGTTTATATCCATTTTTATCCCCTCTTCGTTCGTGTGGACAATTAGGTCGGCTCCTAGCCTTTTTGCAGTCTCATCCCTAAACTCTATCATCTCCCTAAATTTCCAAAGGGTATCGACGTGGAGGAGGGGAAACGGAATCTTTGCCGGAAAAAACGCTTTTTGTGCCAGATGCGCCATTACCGAACTATCTTTGCCGATACTGTACATCATCACCGGATTTGAAAATTCGGCGGCTACCTCTCTTAGTATATGTATCGATTCGGCCTCAAGCCTTTTTAGGTGTTTGCTACTCATAATCTCTCCCTTTTATATGCAGTCCGCACTCTTTGTGGGCATCGTCTTCCCACCACCATCTACCGGTTCTAAAGCTCTCTCCGGCTTTTACCGCCCTTGTGCAAGGCTCACACCCGATACTAGGATACGATCTGTCATGAAGCTCGTTGTATGGGGTTTTGTTTTGTTTGATATACTCCCAAACCATTGTAATCCCCCAGTTGTGCAGAGGATTTAGCTTGTAAACCCCAAAAGCTTCGTCGTATTCGAGCAAATCAAGCTTTGATCTCTCGTCTGATTGCTCACTCCTTCGTCCGGTTATCCAAATATCTACCCCTTTTAAAGCCCTTTTTAGAGGCTCCACTTTTCTGATTTGGCAACACAGAGCCCTTTTTTGTCTGCTTTCGTAAAATAGGTTTATCCCGTTTTCGGCTACCATCTTCTCAACAGCGGCGGTATCGGGATAAAAAAACTTGAACTCTATGTCGTTATATTTTTTAATTGTTTCATCCATAGTTTTGTATGTCTCTTCGTGTAGCCTTCCGGTGTCCAAGGAGAAGATATATGTCGATGGATTGATGTCGTTGATGAGGTCGGTTATCACCTGATCTTCAACACCAAAACTTGTTGAAAACCCGACTTTCAAATCAAGGTTCAAAAAATACTCCAGAGTCTCCCTGACCCCTCTATGTGCAAAATATTCGTTTAGTTCTTGTATGTTTAGCTTCATCATCTTTTCCTATATCTGATATTCCGGTTGTTTTATCTCTTCTCTGCCGATGTTTATTCTGTTCCATACTCTTTCATGAAAGTAGTACAAAAGCATCTTTGTTACAACTTCGACAGCCCCTATCGAGGCGGCCATCTTGAGGCTTCCGGTGATAAAAAATGATACGACGACCGTATCGACAGTTCCGGTAGTTCGCCACGAAATCGCCTTTAATGCCGAGCGATATGGTTTGTCTTGTAGCATAGTATAGTTTCCTTATAGATTTACTTGACTATTGTGGGCGGAATTATACAGATTTAATTTTAAATGTCAAGTATATTTATCAAATCACTCAAAATTATTTGTATTTGCGGAGGCGGTAGATATAATGTCCCCTATATTTGACAGTGATTACAATGGATTGGGAAAGATATTTGGAAAATTTAGAGACAAAAATTGCAGAGTTTA
>ERZ650312.908-NODE-908-length-16694-cov-6.159565_pt1 | contig 16694 bp, 16 predicted proteins | sample MGYA00376248_ERZ650312 | MGnify/ENA primary metagenome ERZ650312 (study PRJEB26733, sample SAMN07839316) | wastewater metagenome | biome: urban; feature: wastewater treatment plant; material: waste water | place: USA: North Carolina | collected 2016-07-28 ... | reverse complement strand
TTAAAATAACAACTAATATATTTATCAGATAAGTAGTTCTTTTGATTCGCTCATTTTGTTTTTTAATTCTTTTGACCGATGAAAACATTACTTGGCTATTAAAAATACACTCATTTCTAATATTTTTAAGTTGCTCTACATAATTCACCGCTAATTCCTTTATTCTTTTTCAAAAATATACTACCCCCCCGCACTAAAAAATCGCTTAACAGTTTTTTACGAAAAGGTCATACTCTATTATAATAGATTGAGAAATCTACTTTATCAAACTAAACTTTAAAAAATCTATAATGATAGAGTATTGGTGAACGCAGAGTTTTGTGAAGAAGAGATAAAAGAGTTTCAAAGACTTATCGGTAGGAATGTCGCTAGGCTCAGACAAGAAAGAGGGATGAGTCAGCTGGAGCTATCTCTAGCTATCGGCAACAAGTCGGTGTCGCTTGTAGCAGGAGCAGAAGCCGGATACAATAATATCCGATTTAATACCGAACATCTTTACAAAATATCAAAGGTTTTGGGTGTAGAAGTTGGGGAGTTTTTCACCAAAACCCCCTACTCCCTCGCATCGGCTAGCGTAAGGGCAAAAATCGGGTAATATCCCGCTTTTTTGATTTTTACGGCCGCCTCTTTTATTGTTGTTCCTGTCGTGATTATGTCATCCACTATGATTATCTCTTTGTGTTTTGCCCCTTTAAACTCAAAGTTTCTGGGGTTATTTTTTCGGTATTCAAGCGTTTGTCCGGCATATTTTACCCTGTTTACCGCCCTTAGCCTCCCCCATTCTACGGCCAAGAGGCTACTTTTTAGCGCTTTTGCCAAAATTGCGGTGTGCGAATATCCGCTCTTTGCATCGTCATCTATCGGGATTACCGATACGGTTTTGTCGTATTCAAAGTTTTCGGAAAATTTTTTAAAAGAGAGTTCGGCCAGAATTTTATAGATAAAGCTTCCGGATAGGGTATGTTTTGTAAGTAGTAGTTTCTCGATTTCGGAGTATTTATAAAAGCTAAAAACGGGGAGTTCCCCGTCGTTTCGCTTAAAAAACGAGGGGGTTAAAATCGTGGTTTTGCATCCGGCGCATATATGCGACAAGCTAATCTTGCCGCAAACTATGCACCCAAACATTATCTCCCTCTGCCACCGTCTCTTCTGCCGCCACGGTCACCGCCGCCTCTGTCATCTCTTCTGTAGTCAGGTCTAGGGCCTCTGTCGCCGCCACGGTCACCGCCTCTATCGTCACGTCTGCCGCCTCTGTCGCCGCCACGGTCACCTCTGAAGTTACCGCCTCTGCCGCCGCCAAAGCCTCTTCTATTGCCGCCGCCACGATCGTTTCTCTCTTGCGATCTCTCTAGCATTTTCTCAAGGTTTTTGCCTTTGATGCCGATATGCGATGGGCCTTCGGCTTTGTGTTTTGAGATAATTTTTGAGATTAGCTTCATGCAAAGAGCTGTTATATCCATCTCATCGGTTAGTTGTGCAAATAGCTCGGTCGCCTCGTCAGAGATGTGCTGATGTTTGATTTTTTCTATCAGCTTAACGATTTTTTTGCTTTTTACATCTTCAAGCGTCGGAACTTCCATGTGGTAGATCTGCGCTTTTGTAACCGTTTTTATCTTGTTTAGCTCTCTAAATTCAAGTGGCTTAACAAGCGTTACGGCCTTACCCTGTTTTCCGGCTCTTCCCGTTCTGCCGATTCTGTGTACATAGCTCTCAGGGTCTAGCGGAATATGGTAGTTAAAGACGTGGCTTACGTTGTCTATATCAAGACCCCTAGCCGCAACGTCTGTTGCTACAAGGATAAGTACTTTACCTGCTTTAAAGCTTTTGATTACCTCTTCTCTTTGTCTTTGCTCAAGGTCGCCGTGAAGCGCTTTTGCCGGATAACCTCTGGCTACAAGCGTAGTAGAGAGCTCATCCGCATCCTTTTTTGTTCTACAAAATACGATCGCTCTGCTAGGGTCTTCAAAATCGATTAGTCTAACGATAGCGTCAGATCTCTCCCAATCCTCTACCACATAGAAGAACTGTTCGATGTTTTCGCTTGTTACCTCTTTGGATTCGATTTTTACCGATTTCGGCTCTTTTAGGATTTTGTCCGCAAGCGCCCTGATCTCTCTTGGCATTGTTGCCGAGAAGAGTAGTGTTTGTCTTGATTTCGGTAAAAACTTGAAGATCTCTTCGATATCCTCCAAAAATCCCATATCCAGCATCTCATCCGCTTCATCCAAAATGACGTATTGCGGGTTAAAGTTTCTAAGTCTCTCATTTAAAAGATGGTCAAGAAGTCTTCCCGGCGTTGCGACAACCACCTGCGCCCCTCTACCGATAAGATCCACCTGTCTTGAGATGCTTTGTCCGCCGTATACGGCTACTGTTTTTATGTTTGCAAATCTACCCAGTTTGTATAGCTCGTCGCTCACTTGCATACAAAGCTCACGTGTAGGGGTGATGATAAGGACCTGTACACCGCCGTCAGGGTCTATTTTGCTCATTACCGGAAGGCCGAATGCGGCTGTTTTACCGGTACCTGTTTGCGCTTGCGCCACCATATCGTGACCCTCTAGCACTATCGGAATAGCTTGCTCTTGTATCGGGCTTGGGTCGGTAAATCCGGCCTCTTTTACCCCTCTCAAAATGTTTTCGCTTAATCCTAAATTTTCAAAACTCATGTATTATTATCCTGTTGTTGGTTATTATAAGCCGCAAGCGAGAAAACTCGTCTACAGCTAGTCGGGCGCATATCGCCAAGGTCTACCGCACAAAGGCGGCAGAACTTTTTTGTGCTTTCACAAATCCATAAAAGGAGCAGTTATGTCCCAAATAGAGAATAAAGAGGCGGCAAAACTAAAAGCCGACATCAAAGAGGATACAAAATCCGTCTTTGAAAAATATCTGTCTATATCGGGCTGGGATGTCCCCGAAAATGACGAAAAGGCGAGCCGAGAGCTCATCGTCGCCGCTATGCAAGAGGCGCTGGACGAGCTAAAAGGCTCCTAATCCAGTTTTAGTACGGCTAAGAAAGCGTCTTGGCTAAGTTCTACTTTGCCGATCGCTTTCATCCGTTTTTTACCCTCTTTTTGCTTCTCAAGCAGTTTTCTTTTTCTTGTTATATCTCCGCCGTAACATTTGGCGGTAACGTTTTTGCCCATAGACTTTACAGTCTCTCTGGCTATTACCCTATTTCCTATGCTTGCTTGTATCGCAACCTCAAAAAGCTGTCTGGGGACTAGCTCTTTCATCTTTTTTACAAGCTCTCTACCTCTATACTCCGATTTTAGTCTCGGAACAATTAGCGATAGGGCATCGACTATCTCTCCCGCTACTCTAATATCAAGCTTCACGAGATCACCCATCTTGTAATCGTGCGGTTCATAGTCAAAGCTGGCGTACCCTTTTGTGGCCGACTTTAGCTTGTCGTAAAAATCAATTACGATTTCGTTTAGCGGCACGTCGTACACAAGCAACACCCTGTCAAGACCGATATAGTCCATCTTTTGCTGAACACCTCTACGGTCGTTCATCAGGGTGATTATATTCCCGACAAAATCGTTCGGGACGATTACGGTTGCCTTGACGTACGGCTCAAAAATTGACTCTATACGCTGAACGTCAGGCAGTTCGGAAGGGTTTTGGACTCTTACCGTCTCGCCGTTAGTGAGGCGAACCTCATAAACGACCGTAGGGGCGGTAGCAATGAGGTCAAGTCCAAACTCCCTCTCCAACCGCTCTTTTACAACTTCCATATGAAGTAAACCCAGAAAACCTACCCTAAAACCAAATCCTAGAGCTGCCGATGTCTCAGGCTCATAAGAGATAGAGGCATCGTTTAGTTTTAGTTTGTCGAGAGCGTCCCTTAAATCCTCAAATTTATCCGTATCTATAGGATAAAATCCCGCAAATACGAACGGTCTAGGCTCTCTAAATTCGCCCACCGACTCGGCACACGGATTTTTTGCATCCGTCACCGTATCGCCGACACGTAGCTCTTTTACGCTTTTTAGCCCCGTCACCAAAATACCGATTTCACCCGGTTTTATAGAGTCTGTACTCTCAGGGTGCAGAGGGTGCGGATAGGTCAGGTTTTGAACCGAATAATCCTTACCCGTGCTCATCACTTTAATGGCTTGTCCACGTTTTAGCTCACCGTCAAATACCCTGACAATCGCAAGGGCTCCGAGATAACTATCAAACCAACTGTCGTAGATAACCGCTTTTAGGGGTTTTGTCTGATCCCCTTTCGGCGAAGGTATTACGTCAATTAGCTTGTCTATTAGCTCTTTTATCCCTATCCCGCTCTTTGCCGATACCAATACGGCATTTGTGCAGTCCAGACCGATACTTTTTTCTATCTCCTCCATAACCCTCTCAGGTTCTGCGGCGGGGAGATCTATTTTGTTGATTACCGGCAAAATCTCCAAATTGTGCTCTATAGCCGTGTATACATTTGCGAGCGTCTGCGCCTCTATCCCCTGAGATGCGTCTACGACGAGAAGCGCCCCGTCTGAAGAGGCCAGAGATTTTGAGACCTCGTATGAGAAGTCAACGTGTCCCGGGGTATCTATCAGGTTTAGGATATATTCCTCACCGTTTTTTTTGTATTTTAGCCGGACGCTTTGCGCTTTTATCGTGATTCCACGCTCTTTTTCGATATCCATAGTGTCAAGAAGCTGAGAGTGCATCTCACGCTGAGTAATGGCTCCGCACTCCTCGATGATTCTATCGGCAAGAGTTGACTTGCCGTGGTCTATGTGGGCTATAATGGAGAAATTTCGGATATTTTGCATCAAGCCCCTATTCGCCTAACAGTTTTTCGTCTAATTTTAGCTCTTCATTGTCCATAACACCGATACCTCTATCAAGTACCTTTGTCGCTATCTCTTTTGCCTCTGCCAGTGAGTGCATCGCACATGTTCCGCATTGGTATACGTTTAGCTCCGGAATGTCGCTTTCCGATTTGACCTTTAGGATGTCCTCCATCGCAAGTTTCCATGCGTCAGCCACTCTGGTCTCTACCGGAGTACCGATAAGGCTCATATAAAATCCGGTTCTGCAACCCATCGGAGAGACATCTATAATCTCAACGTCGGAAGCGCTCAACCTCTCTCTGATATAACCTGCAAATAGGTGCTCCAAAGTGTGCGTCCCTTTTTCCCCCATCATCTCAACATTAGGGGCAAAAAACCTAAGGTCGAATACGGAGATTTTATCCCCTTTTGGAGTTGTCATCGTCTTTGCGAGTCTAACAGCCGGAGCCTTCATCTTTGTGTGGTCTACTTTAAAACTGTCCAGTAGCGGCATTATTCGTCATCCATTTCATAATAATCTTCATCTTCTTCGTCCTCTTCCAAATCATCAAAAGAGACATAATCCTCATCATCGTAGTCATACGAGTCGCCATCTGCAAAAGGGTCTAGTTCACTCTCGTCCCCATACCCCTCTTCCATATCGTCTTCTAAAAACTCATCGTCGTCATAAGCCATCGCCGCATCCTTATTTAGGGAAGTTAAAAAGGGTTTTTCCTCTTTTACGGGAAATTAAAGTTTAGACTATAAAAAGGCTGTTAACGCTTTCATTGTGGTAAACGCGTCTGATTACCTCGCCGAATATATTTGCAACAGACAAAACCGTAACTTTTGCAGACTCTTTTGAGTGCGGGATAGTATCGGTAATAACAAGTTCGTCAAGTGCCCCTTGGTCTATTCTGTCAAAAGCCGAGCCGGACAATACACCGTGCGTACAGCACGCCATAACCGAAGTCGCCCCTTTTGCTTTTAGTGCGGCAGCGGCCTGAACGATAGTTCCGGCGGTATCGATGATATCGTCCACCAAAATTACGTCTTTTCCGGCCACATCGCCTATGATGTTCATAACTTCGCTTTTGTTCGCTTTTTCACGTCTTTTATCGACAATCACAAGGTCTAGCCCCATTTTGCTAGCCATGTTTCTGGCTCTTGCGACACCGCCGACATCCGGGCTCGCAATAATCGGGTTTTCAAGTTTTTTTTGTTTGATGTAATCGATAAAAACGGTGGAGCCGTATAGGTTGTCTACCGGAATATCAAAAAACCCCTGTATCTGTCCGGCATGCAAATCCATCGTAACAACCCTTGTAATACCGGCTGATTCGATCAAGTTTGCTACAAGCTTTGAAGTGATAGGAACCCTAGGGGCGGCCTTTCTATCTTGTCTTGCATACCCAAAATACGGGATAACGGCCGTAATTGACTTTGCAGAACTCCTTCTGATTGCATCAGTCATAATCAGAAGCTCCATCAGATTGTCGTTTGCAGGAGCCGATGTAGGCTGAATGATAAATACGTCTCTACCTCTTACACTTTCGCTGATTTGACAGTTAATCTCTCCGTCGGAGAATTTTGAAATATTAGACTCGGATAGAGCCACATCCAAATACTTCGATATATTCTCCGCCAATTTCGGGTGAGCCGTGCCGGAGAAGATTTTATAACCTCTCATTTTTTACCTCAAACAAGTTACTTGACGGAATTTTACCAAAACTCCGCTTTGACGGGTTTATCCGTAATCTACAAATTGTTTTAGCTTATATAACCGCCGCCCAGAACTTTATTGCCGCTATAGAAAACGGCGGCCTGCCCTTTTGCCACGGCAAACTGCGGCTCATACAGCGATACGGTTGCCGTTCCCTCTTTTATTGTTACCCTTGCCGGAGTTTTTGGGCTTTTATATCTGATTTTTACCTCGCACTCAAATTCCGTCATATCGGTAAACATATTTAAAGAGCAAACCGACAGACTCTCCTCAAATACCCCGTCTTTTGCCGTTACAACGATTTTATTCTCTTCCGGCACCGTCTCTTTGACGTATAGCGGGATGTGGCTTAGCGGAACGTCAAACCCTTTTCTCTGCCCTACCGTATAGTGCATATACCCTTTGTGTACACCTACGACATTCCCCTCCTCGTCTATGACTTTGCCGGGGATCTCGGTATTTACGCCGCACTCTTGCAAAACATCTATATACGTGTTCTCCACAAAGCATATCTCGCTACTCTCTTTTTGCGTAGAGAGCGATGCAAACTCCGGAATTTTTAGAGCCTCCTCTTTTAGCTCGGCTTTGATGCTGTTACCCAAGGGGAAAATCAGACTCGGCAAAATCTCTTTTTTGACGTTAAAGAGAAAATAGCTCTGATCCTTGCTCATATCAAGAGCCTCGTAAAAAAACTCTCCGTCGCAGTTTACATAATGGCCGGTTGCCAAATACCCGTATCCCCTCTCTTTTGCAAAAGCCGACAATGCCCCAAACTTTATCTCTCTATTGCAAAACGTGCAGGGATTGGGTGTAAGGCCGTTTTTGTACCTCTCCACAAAAGGGTTTACGACAAACTCCATAAAGCTTTTTTCCAGCCCTATTACCTCGTATTTTATGCCGAGATATTTTGCTACTTTCTCGATATTTGAGATATTATGAGCGTGGGACTCCTCTCTGCCGTGTAGTTTTAGGTATATCCCATACACGTCATATCCGGCATCGACCATCCTTTTGGCGGTCATAGAGCTATCTATTCCGCCGCTCATAGCGACTACTACTCTTTTATTTTCCATTTATCACAAAATCCAAGCTGCATACCTCTCTGGAGCAAAGATTTAGAAGATTTTGATAGATGTCCGACTCTTGCAGTCCGTCCCTCTCAAGCTCTTCCAATTTCCTTATTATATTATTTTTTGTTATAAGGATAGCTTCCTCCAAATCATCGGTGACCCTCAACAGCTCAAGGTCTTTTTCGCCGATTGCACCTAGCTCCAATGGGCTTTTTTTGATAAATTCGAGTAGTGGAGCCCAAAAATCGACCCCGACTAGGATAATACTGATTGGGAAGATTTTACCGGTTTGCACCAGAGTTAAAGCCTCAAACAACTCATCAAAAGTCCCAAACCCTCCCGGAAATACGATATAGGCGTACGAGTACTTAACAAGCATCACTTTTCTGACAAAAAAGTAATCAAACTCTACGCTAAGGGTCGTAAAGTTGTTCATCTTTTGCTCATGCGGTAACTGGATATTTAAACCGATAGACTCTGTCTTGCCGCTCTCGTAAGCCCCTTTGTTCGCCGCTTCCATAATCCCGTTACTTCCGCCCGTTACGACGTTAAAGCCGCTCTCTGCAAACATAAACGCCAGCTTTCTGGCCTCCTCGTAGTATTTGCTCCCCGGCTTTAGTCTGGCACTACCAAAAAAGGTCACGGACGGGCCGACATCTTTTAGGGCATCAAACCCCTCTACAAAGTTCGACATAATCTTAAAAACACTCCAAGGATTATCGGCTTTTACGTCTTTTATATGGTTTTTCGTCGCATTTTTACTCAATCCGTTTTGCATTTTTCCTCTTTTATTTTATAAAATTAAATTGCCCGATTAACTCTCAAACTTTGGGCAAATAAGAAAATTACACAAGTATTTGCCGAACAAGCAATCAAAAGCTGCAAAATAAACCATCAGAACTCTGATTACCACTATTAACCTCTATAAACTCCGCAATATATCAACAAAACTGCATTTACCGTGTTTCGTTAGTGTCGAATATTGGAAAAATAGCAAATAATCAAAGCAGGCTTCCTAGTTCATGCCTAATTGAGCATAGCAACGGCTTAACTTTTTGCCCCAAATCGGTATTATCTCTCCTAGATAGCTGTTGCTTCTGCAATCTGTTAACATTAGTACTGAACAATAAGTATCTGATCTTTACCTGTAGCCCACCAATCCCGATACCGTAAAATTGGTTTAATATTGCCCCTAAATACTCGATGATACAGTTTGCGCTTTTCATTTTCTCGGTTATCTCATCATATTTGTATTCATCCGACTTCATCTCGCACACTAAAGCATAATAAGCTAAGCCTTTCTTGATAAACACAATTGCTTCTGGTTTTTTTAGTATTCCATCTTTATTTGCACTATCTAAAAATACACAGTGGGCTGCTTTACTATCAGGCATTCTAAAAGCACAATAGTCACCGCCTTGCTTTAGTAAATCATTGAACCCTGCAATATGCACAGTTTTACACTTCGCCTCTTTGCCTTTTTCGTCGATATAAAGCGTCCCATTTAATGAATCATATCTAAGCGCACATTGCGTCTCTTTGGAGATAATATTTTTCAAACTATCAATCATTTGAGGCCGTCCGAAATATTAAACCAAATTCTATCGGATACGGCATTTAGGCTACTTATTAGTTCTTCAAAAATATCCATCTGCAAACCATATTTATCAATTGGAACATTTTGTAATTCGGATATGTTTTTCTTGGTATTTTTTATGGCATATGCTTTTATTTGTTCTTTTGAAATTATTTCAGACTCGTCGTAACCAATTTCGTTCATCAGCTCTTTTTTGTTTTCAAAATCATTTGAGAGCATAACGAGATTATTAAGTTCTTTCAAAAAGTAATCGCTATGCGTTGTAACATATATTTTTATGCCGCAATTTACAAGTCTAGCAAGCAACCTAACAATTTGTCTTTGGTTGTCTGGATGGAGATTTAGCTCCGGCTCATCTATAATTAGTAGGTCGCCTTTTTTTGCTAAATGTTTTATGTATATATCCAATTCCAAAACAGACTTTACGGCTGAAGAAGATAGATATATCGGCATTCTAACGGTCTCGCCATTTCTTTTAATCTCAAAAACAAGCTGCTTATTTACATACTTTATTTCGCCGTGAAGTATGTTTTTCGATATGTATCTAGAGACATCCTTGTTGTCTTTAAAAAGCTCGCTACTTCTTTTTGTCAGCTCTGGTATATCTCTTGTAAAATCGATATTTCTTTTTATTGGCAAGGCATACCTAGCGAATTGTTCGTCTAGTATCTCGAATGGATTTATTATTTCATTGTCTTTTCTATTTATCAATTGCTCTATCAGCACATTTCTATGCGTATCAAGTTCCCTATGAAAAAGCGCTATTCCGGTACGCTCGGATGTAATTATGATGGAATTGTCAAATAGTTTCCCAAAAAATATTTCTATCAAAACTTTATTTATCTGGTCATCTATGATGTTTTCTGACGGCAATAGTGTTTTATCGCCCGAAAGCACGGCTACTTCCATAATGGCCTGACCGTCTTCTTTGAAAAACTCTATTAGCTCTCTTTTTTTAGCGCCCTTAGCTATTTTAAAACCGTCAGTATAGTTGGGTTTTATCACCGACGGATCTATAATAAATTGGCTCTTATGAAAGAATTCTTTCCCCGCACTTAAAATTCTGGGGATATAGTTCGTGTATTGCTTGCCTAGTTTTTCAAGTATTTTTGGTATCTGTGTCTCGTATGCCTTTAAATCTATTTTGATGATTCCGTCATTCACGATGGTATTTATAGTATCTTTTGGTATCGAAAACCCTAGCTCCCTTTGTGAATCCAAAAGTTCTTTTGCCAGTGTTATAAAACCATAAACCAAGTATGTAATATATGTCTTACCGGTATTATTTGCTCCGCATACTATTGTGAAATCACCGAGCTCTATAGTTGCAGATTCTATGGTGCCGACATTTTTTATAGTAAACTTCATATTTTATTGCCCCCTTATATCGCCTCTATATTTTCCAACCCGATTTGGACTGCAACTGCCAATTGAGTCTATGCTACCCGCTTCTATTTTTATTTTTTATAATCTACCAAAAAATTATTTTATCCCTAACTCTTCAGCCAAAAAGCCGGATGTGTAGCCGAGTCCGCTTTTTGCTACCTCGTCCGGACTGCCGACGGCTACGACTTTGCCGCCGCCGTCACCGCCTTCAGGGCCTATGTCGATTACGTAGTCGGCGTTTTTGATTACGTCCAGATTGTGCTCTATGACGACTACGGAGTTTTCCAGCTCTACGAGTCTATGAAGCACCCCCGTTAGCCTGTCTATATCGGCAAAGTGTAGCCCCGTCGTCGGCTCATCTAGTATATAAAGCGTCTTTCCGGTGTCTTTTCGGCTTAGCTCCTTTGAGACCTTGATCCGTTGTGCCTCACCGCCGGAGAGCGTAACGGCATTTTGCCCAAGCGTGATATATCCCAGTCCTACGTCTTGAAGAGTTTTTAGTTTTTGGAATATTTTTGGGATAGATTTGAAAAACTCGGCCGCCTCATCTACGCTCATTGAGAGGGTATCGGCTATATTTTTCCCTTTGTAGTCGATCTCCAGCGTCTGCTCGTTGTATCTCGTCCCTTTGCAGGCATCGCATTTGACCATAATATCCGGCAAAAAGTGCATCTCAATCTTGATTTCACCCTCACCCTGACACTTTTCACATCTGCCGCCACGGACGTTAAAGCTAAAACGGCCGGGGCCATACCCTCTTAGCTTTGCCTCTTTGGTCTCGGCATATAGATTTCGTATATCGTCCATAACGCCCGTATACGTCGCCGGATTCGACCTAGGAGTTCTCCCTATCGGGCTTTGATCCAGATATATCACTTTGTCTAGCTTCTCAAGCCCTTTGATCTCTACTCCTGCTATTTTTTGCACTTTACGGGCGTTGTTTAGTAGCTCTCTGGCTACAGGCAGGAGGGTCTGGATAACGAGGGAGCTTTTTCCGCTACCCGATACCCCCGTTATGCATACGAGGTTTTTGAGCGGGATTTTGACGCTTAGATCTTTGATGTTGTTTAGGTTTACCCCGTTTATCTCTATAAACGTATCCTGCGCCCTTCTGTGGAAATACTCTATCTTTTTCTCGCCGTTTAGGTATTTTGCCGTCTCCGTACCCGCTACTTTTAGCTCCTCAAGCGTTCCTGCAAACACCACCTCTCCGCCGAATTTGCCGGCACCTGGACCTATATCGATGATATAGTCGGCCTCTTCGATGGTTTTTTTGTCATGCTCGACGACTATGACGGTATTCCCTTTTTTTTGCAAACTTCTAAGGGTTCGTATGAGCTTCATCGTATCCCTCTCATGCAGACCGATACTAGGCTCATCTATGACATACATCACACCGGTCAGCCCGCTACCTATCTGACTGGCAATCCTGATACGTTGGGCCTCACCCCCGCTGATAGTTCTGGCATCACGTCCGAGGGAGAGGTATCCAAGCCCCACGTCATACAGAAAAAACAACCGCTCTTTTATCTCTTTTAGTATCGAATATGCGATTTTCCGCCCTTGTTCGTTTAGGTACGCAAACTTGCTCTCCGGATTGTCAAAATCGGAGTTTTCAAAAATAGGATATAGCTTTGCGATAGGCATCTCTATCATATCGGCAATCCCAAGCCCCGCCACACGAACCGCCAGAGATTCGGCTCTTAGCCTATGCCCGCCGCACGCTTCGCATTTTTTTTCCGACATATAGTTTTCAAAATCTTTCTCCTCTTTGAGGATGTCGTAGGCGTATTTGACGACACCTTGCCATTTTCTAGTTACGTCGTATGTTTTGAACTTGACGGAAACCTCCGTCCCGCTACCGTTTAGAATGGCCTTTTGTTGATACTCTTCCAGTTCTCTATAGGGTTTGTTTGTCGGTATCTTCTCTGCATCGCAAAAAGCTTTTAGTAAACTGGCGTAATACCCTTTATTAAACCCGTACATTACCTTTACGGCTCCGGTCTCTATAGAGAGTTCCGGATCTATAATCTTCTCCAAATCTATAGCGTATTTCATCCCGAGGCCGTCGCACGACGCACAAGCCCCTTTGACGGAGTTGAACGAAAAGCTAAGAGGCTCCAACGGCTCAAACGATACCTTGCAGTCAAAACAAGCGGAGTGTTCGCTAAACAGCAGGTGGTGTTTTTCTAGCTCCAACTCTTTTGCGTTTAATATCTCCACCTCCACAACGCCATAACTCTCTTTTAGCGCTTTCTCGACGGCATCGGCTATACGGGTTTTGTTTTCCGGCGTGGCGGAGAGCCTATCTATGACGAGTTTTATCGTGTGTTTTTTGGTTTTAGCCAGACTCACCTCTTCGTCTAGTCTAGTCAGTACCCCGTCTATTTGTACACGGACATACCCTTTTTGGCGGAGTTTTTCCAGTTCGTCGGCAAACGTCCCTTTTTTGTCGTTGATTACAGGTGAGAGAATCATAATCTTCGCCTCTTCAGGGAGGGTCAACACCTGCTCGATAATATCCTGAGCACTCATTGAGCTTATCTCTTTGCCGCACAGATGGCAATGTTGCACACCGACACGGGCAAACAAAAGCCTCAGATAGTCGTATATCTCGGTTATCGTCCCGACCGTGGAGCGGGGGTTTTTGCTTGTTGTTTTTTGGTCTATCGCAATAGCCGGAGTCAGCCCCTCTATCTTGTCCACGTCAGGTTTTCCAACCCTGTCCAAAAACTGTCTGGCATAGCTGGACAAACTCTCTATATACCGCCTTTGCCCCTCGGCGTACAAAGTATCAAATGCCAAAGTCGATTTGCCGCTTCCGCTAAGTCCGGTCAGAACCACCAATCTATTTTTCGGAATCTCTATGTCTATATTTTTTAGATTATTCTCTCTCGCCCCAAAAACCTGTATTTTATCCATTTATTTATCCCAAAAAATCATATGATTAGTTCTCAAATTTCCGGCAAAGCCTGAAATTAGGTCTTCAGCGTGAGCGCTCTCGCAGCTAGCTGTTGCCATCGTTAGTTCTCAAATTTCCGGCAAAGCCTGAAATTAGGTCTTCAGCAGACGGCTCTCGCAGCTAGCTGCTCTCTGGCTCCCTTACCAAAAAAACTCCAATATTAAAGAGATTGCAATAAACACGTAGAGGGCAATCAGCAACCCTTTGTGTTTTTTTGGCTCTGTTTTCGAGGCCATATAAATCCCCAAATACACCCCAAAAAGTGCCGGAACGGCAACCCAGATAGCCTTTGAAATATCCAAAACACCGGACATATAAAAACTGGCCGACGCAAAAATACTAGTTGAGATAACATAAAACAGCGTCACCCCGATAGCTTTTTTGAGACTAAACCCGAAAAAACCTACAAGCACGGGAGCCAAAAGCAATGCGCCGCCGATACCGACCGATGAACCTAATGCTCCGATTGCCGCTCCGACCGCAAAAAAGACAAACGGATAGTTTTTTTCATCACTACCTGCCCTCTCGGCCGGAGATGTGACAAGCTTTATGATTGTAAACACCATAAAAGCAAGTAAGATAAAAGCCAAAGTCTTCTCCGAGGCGACTCCGGCAAAGTGCGCCCCTGCTACGCCGCCTATAGCCCCTCCGGCTAAAAACGGAGCGGCGGTTTTTGCGTCAAAAACAGATTTTTTGATGTTGATATAAGAGCCAAAAATAGAACTAAAAGTCATTTGAAAAGCAGAGATAGCTATTGCGGCTTTGATGTTTAGCCCTGCAAACACGAGCATCGGAACGGTTATAGTACCGCCACCGACACCAAAAAATCCGCTCAGTATTCCGGCAAAAAGTCCGGTCGTAACCAAAAAAATATCCATCAAACCCTCGTATGAAAAGGGCAAGATTATACCTTTTCGGCGCAAAAATTAAGTTAAATTCAATAAAATTAATATTAAAGATGCAAAAAGAGGTTTTATGGCACAAGAAGATTTTGACAACGACATTCTGGATGACGAGGTAGAAGAGGATCTGGGCAGAAGTCTTGAGAGCCTAAAAGAGGAGAGGATATATAGTGCCGAGGAGGTGCTAATCGACTATTCCGGCATCCTTGATATGGAGGTTGAGTTTGTCTCGTACCTTGGAACCGTGGAGGTTCCGCTGGCAGAGATACTAAAACTCCAAAAAGGCTCCATAGTAGACCTCAAAAAACCGGCCGGAGAATCCGTAGAGATACTGATAAATAAGCGGATTATCGGCAAAGGGGAGATAATGGTATACGAAAAAAATCTGGCAATCAGGGTAAATGAGATACTAAACTCCAAAACCGTTATCGAATATTTTTCGAAAGAGCTTGAATAATGAAGTACATAATAGCCCTGATAGCGTTTGCCGTAACCTCTTTTGCATCAAACCTACTATCTATCAGCGTCAACGAGGGGCACGACAACGTTGAGCTGAATATGAATTTTGATAAGCCGTTTAACGGGACAATGGAGCAAAACTCCACCGCCACAGTCACCGCTCTAACAATCAACGGAATATCTATCGACAGCAAAAAAGATATCGCCCTCTCCCAAAACCCGCTCATAAAACGGGTCATTATGACAAAAGCCGGGGACAAAGCGGTAAATCTGGTTTTTGAAACCAAACAGGAGATAACCCTAGAGGCCACCAAAAACAACGACGGCTACAAGCTTCAGTTAAAAGCGATAATCAAACCGGGGGTAGCAAAAGAGGGGAACAAAACCGAAGCTAACGCCACAGATGTGACAAAACCGGAAGCCGTAGGAGACCTAAATACTCAAGATGATTCCGGCCTTAGCTGGCGATATTTTGCGATGATAGGGTTCTTGCTGGTTATGATAGCAATAATGCTCTACGTCAAAAAAAGATTCGGCATCAAGGCGGCAAAAAGAGCCCCTGCCCCTAGCGGCGGAGGTGTCGGCGGACTGTTCTCATCTTCAAAGCAGGCAAAAGCCGTAGAAGATATTCCGGAGCTTACAATCATCTCCCAAAACTATCTTGACCAGACAAATAGATTGCTATTGATTGAGTTTAATAAAATCAGATACCTTTTATTGGTCGGAAACTCAAATGCCGTAGTGGATAGATACTATCCGCAAGGGGTCGATGCAAAAAGCGACGATTTTAAAAGCATAATCGCCGATAACGAACACAAACTAAACGAATTTTTAAAACCCAAAGAGCTTTCAAACCTCGACGAATACAGGGCAAAAGCAGAGGGAAATATATAGCAAAAAGCGCAACTGCCCCTAAAAGCAGTTGCCCCTCCACCGTTTTTTTCACAACGCATCGCTACTCATAAACACCTTGTCTATACCTGACATCGACCACTAAAACCAGTACTTTTTCCCTTTTACCGGATAAAACAAACGATAATTGCCGATTATTTTTGGTGATTTTAAAAATGAAGATTAAACAAAAACCAGCCTGTCTTTTTTATCCTAATTTTCTACTTGTGCTATAATCAAGCAACAAAGGAATGATAATATGAGAGCAGTTGAGTTCACTACTACCGTGGCGGATAGTTTTTATAATGTCCCCGTTTGTCAAGACAGTTTTTTGAGTGGTTCTTATTCCACCTGTCATGCAGCCCGATCCATTGCTTTGAGATAGACGCTCAAAGGTGTTTTGTAGCTCAATGCCGAATGAAGCCTTTTTGTATTGTAAATTCTGATATAGTTTTCAATTCCAGTTCTCGCCTCCCTGAGATTTTCATATCGTTTCAAATGGAAATGACACGGAATTTTTAACACTCACTTTGGCATCTCTTTGCTCGTTTTTTTTTGATTATAAGTAGTTATTTTTGGTGATTTAAAAGTGAATTATTTTTTTGAAAATTAACATTTATTTCAAAATCTGGCTTACCCTTATCAGATTTAGTTTTTCCATCTTTTCTAGTAATAAATTTTTTATCCTCTAATCTATTAAAGATATTTCTAATCTTCCTTTTAAAGTTTTCAAATTCATTGAGATTAATATTTTTATACAACTTACTATACAGGTAAGTCCCTATACTGCTTGCGCTCACAACCATATCTCTTCCGCCAAACTTATTATGAACATATATAGCATTAAGAACATCAACATAATCGCTTCCGAGCATCGACCATTCGCCGTCGCCGTATATATTTTTCAATTCATCATAAAA
>ERZ650312.906-NODE-906-length-16697-cov-5.239695_pt1 | contig 16697 bp, 9 predicted proteins | sample MGYA00376248_ERZ650312 | MGnify/ENA primary metagenome ERZ650312 (study PRJEB26733, sample SAMN07839316) | wastewater metagenome | biome: urban; feature: wastewater treatment plant; material: waste water | place: USA: North Carolina | collected 2016-07-28 ... | reverse complement strand
ACGTTTGGTGTCTTCGTGTTTGCTGGCTATGTGCCTGCCACTGATTTGGTGCGCGGCGTGGTGGAGCTCGATGATCACGGTTACGTGGTCACGCATGACTATCTTGAAACCTCGGTGCCGGGCGTGTATGCGGCTGGCGATTTGCGCGTCAAGAACCTGCGCCAGGTGGTCACCGCCACCGCCGACGGTGCGATTGCCGCCGTGGAACTGGAGCGTTACGCCAAGCAGATGAGCGAGAAAACCGGCTTGGTGCCGCCGCGTCCCACTGCTTCCGCTTATGAGGAGTCCGAGGCCAAGGCCGCCTCCGCCGCCTCGGCCGCTGGCACGACGCCCGCCCCGGCTCCCGCCAAACGCAGCGCCGATGCCGCAGCCGCAGCCAGCGCCGCCAAGAAGCCCGGCGAACTGTTCTCCGCCGCCGTCAAGCAGCAGCTTGGCGTGGTCTTCGGACGCATGACCCGCCCGGTCACGCTCGCTCTCGAACTGGACGGCACTCCGCTTTCGGCGGAATTGCAGGGTTTCATCGGCGAGATGGTTGCGCTGTCCGGCGGCAAGCTGAACTCGGTTGCCGTTGATGCCGCAGGGCTGATCACGGCGGTGGATGGTGCTTCTGTGCCTACTTCTTTGGTGGTCGGCGAACCGCTGTCCGTCACCTTGCCGGACGGCACCGAACTGCCCACTTATGGTTCGTTGGACGATTCCGGCCGCGCCACATTCGACGTCGCCGGCGTCCTGCCGCTCGCCCGCCCGACCGTGCGCATCTGCGTGCCGGCTGAGGGCGACGGCAAGGCCGGCAAGGACGGCAATGGTTCACTGGTCTTCACCGGTCTGGCCTTCCACGGCGTACCTTCCGGCCACGAGTTCAACTCGTTCGTGCTCGGCCTGTACAACGCGGCCGGTCCCGGCCAGCCGCTGGGCGATGACCTGGTCGAACGCGCGAAGTCCATCACGGACCCGCTGAACATCATGATCCTCGTCTCGCTCACCTGCACGATGTGCCCGGAAACCGTGCTTGCTTCCCAGCGCATTGCCTCCCTGAGCCCGGCCGTGCGCGCCGAAGCCTACGACGTCTCGCACTTCCCCGAACTTAAGGACCAGTACGGCGCGATGAGCGTGCCCTGCATCGTCATCACCCACGCCGACGGCACCCAGCAAGTCGAATTCGGCAAAAAGAGCATCCCCCAAATGCTCGAACTGGTCGGCGCGTAAGCCGCACGACCTCAGGTACTCAACAGCAACAACAACGATTCTGCCAAAATCGTGACGTACATCGATTGATGCGATCGATGCGCCCGACTCCGGCAGAATCGTTGTTTTGCGGCAGCTCAGCCTCGGTCTTCGACGGCCTTCGTGACGTTTCTGTCGCCGAGGTACTTGACCAAGCTGATGCTGATCAGGGCCACGACGAACAGGCCGGTGATTACCGGAATCAGCGCGGCGTAGCGGTGGGCCTGATCAGGCGCGTGGGCAACTACGAACGAGGCCAACTGGTTGCCGGACAGACCGGCGAACGCCCAGGCGCTCAGCGTCAGACCGTGCGTGGTGGAGACGGTTTTGGTGCCGAAGTGCTGATCAAGCAGCACGGGCAGCGTCGAGAAACCGCCACCATAGCCCGCGTTGACGAGGAACAGCATGGCCAGCACGGCCCACAGCAGAGCGTTGCCGATGCTGTTGGTGAAGATCTGCAGCAAGCACACGGCAATCGACATGATGAAGATTACCTGATAGACGGTCTCGCGGCGCTTCAGGTGGTCGGAGAGTGTGGAGAAGCCCACGCGGCCAGCCGTGTTGAACACGGAGTCCACGGCGAGCACCAGTCCGATGATGCCGGAGATGGCGGCGGCAAACTTGGCGGGGCTCAGGTTGGCATACTGCGGGAAGGCCCTGAGCACATCGTGCAGGATGTCCTTCTCTTGGCTGATGAGGGCCAGGCCGCAGGTGATGTTGATATAGAAGGCTATCCAGATGCCCCAGAACACGGGCTTCTTGAGGATTGTCTTGCGGCTGACGTGTGAGGTCGCGGGATCATACACCCAGCCGGCCGGACGCTTGATGAGCAGGAAGCCGACGAACATCATCACCGCGTAGACCGCGGCGAGGATGAAGAACATGCTGACCAGGCCAACCGTGCCGATGAGATATTCCATCAGTGGGCTGGCAATGGCCTTGGCCAGGCCGAAGCCGGCGACGGCGATGCCGGTGGCGAGGCCCTTGTTGTCGGCGAACCAAAGCATCAGGTTCTTGACCGGAGTCAGATAACCGACGCCCAGGCCGATGCCCATGATCGCGCCATAACAGATGAACACGCCCGGCAGGAAGTTCAGGGCGATGCTCACGCCCGTGCCGGCGAAGCCGACCACGAAGCAGACCATGGAGACGAGTGCGGATTTCTTGATGTTCTTCTCCACCATGGGGCCGGCGAATGCGGCTGACATGCCGAGGAAGAAGATGGCGAGCGAGAAGCCCCATTCCACGGAGGCCGGGCTGGCGTTGAGCCTGTCGGCGATGAGCTGCTTGAACACGCTCCAGCAATAGACGGTACCGATTGGGATATGAATCAGCAGTGCAGGGATAATCGCGCTGGTCCAACGATTCTCGGTAAACCTTGCCATATATGGGCGGATCCTTTCGTAACTGGTGTACGATGGCCTGCCGGCCCGAACGAGAGTCGTATCGCCCATATCCACGCACATCACGACGGCATGCCCCCCGTGAACCATCCGGGCTGCACGAATCGAATCAAATCGAATCGTGCGAACTGCGAACAATTCGCTAAACATCCTTGGTGTGCATTTCATCGGCGCTGCTGGCTCTTGTCGACGCCGACAAACAGAACTATAACGCTGTTATGGGGTTGCTGTGGCTGATTTCTGTGGTCGGAAGCTATGAGCTTTCTCACATCGAAAACAGTTATATGACGGTATCGGCGTGATTGATACGTGACGTCTGCCCGTGGACGCGGCATATCCCTCTCGGAAAACAATGACTCCGTCATGTCCATTTCTTGGTTTGACATGTTTTCGTTTGCAGCGTCGGTGCTCACCACGGTGACCGCGGCGTTCGAGTCGCCGGGCAGGGCCTCGACCGAGGGTCTCATCCTCGGCTGAGATGTGGGCGGTACTATGGATTCTTATCGATAAGGTTCGTGATATGCGGAGATGGTAACGATGGTGACCTTAAAGGATGTCGGCGAACTGGCCGGAGTGACCGCCACCACCGCCTCCGCGGCCCTGCGAGGCAAGGATTACGTCAAGCCCGAAACCACGCAGCGCGTGCGTGACGCCGCCCGCAAACTCGGCTACAAAATCAACCTGTCTGGCCGGTCCCTGCGTTCTGGGCGGTCCGATACCATCACCTTCCTTACCTCGGGCCTCGAGGGCGACTATTTCTCCCATCTGGCCATGTGTGTGGCTGAGGAAGTGCACAAGCGCGACTCGCACATGCTCATCGAACTGTCCCGGTATCTTACCGACGACAACGATCTGTCGTACACGTTTTCGGACGGCATCATCGCCATCAATGCGCCACGTGCGGTCGATATCCTGAAGCGGCACCCGGCCGTCATGCTGGAAAACTACGACACCAGCCTGCCCATCGACACCGTGAACGCGCCGAGCGACGCCGGCTCACGGGCGGCAATCGAACACCTTATCGCGCGTGGCTGTGCGCGCATCGGCATCGTCGGCGACAATCACGATCCCAACAATCCCAACATCATTCCCGGCTCGCGTGATATTCGTATGCGGGCCGCCAAGGAGACGATTCTCGCGGCCGGACTGCCGTTTGACGAGCGCCGTGATTTCATCAAATCCTCGTGGTCGATTGACGGCGGTATCGAGGCCGGGCGCGGCTTGGCTAAGAAAGGCAAGTGCAAGTACGACGGTCTGTACTGCCTGAACGACGGTATTGCGCTCGGTATTCTGCGTGGTCTGGCGGATGATGGCGTGAGCGTGCCGGGCGATGTGCGCGTTATCGGCTTCGACGGCCTGAGCCAGGGTGCGTACAGCGTGCCAATGCTGACCACCGTGGCCACGGATTTCAAGGGCATGGCGGATACCGCGCTGACCTTGCTTATGCGGCGTATCGAGAACCTGGACGACGAGTTCTTCCCGCAGACCGTGAATGTGGGCTATAAGCTCATCGAGCGCGAATCCACTGCGGCGTAGAGTCTTTGGCCGTGTTGAGCTTCAATTGGGTGATTGGACTGGCACCAGCGGCTGATATCAGATATGCCGAAAGCAGCGATGATCGGATTTAAGTTGCTGGAGATGACAGGATGGATTGCTCTTTACCCCTTTCACCATCTTGCAATAATTCTTACATGTAAGAACTCTCTGTTAACATGTAAGAATTATTGCAAGATGGTGAAAGGGGATGCTCATGTTGCCGGCCAAAGAAAGTTTGACGGTTGAGTTCAAGAGTGAGCAGAAGCGCCCTCAATCGCATGATGAAATTGTTGACAACGTAGTGGCTCTAGCCAATACCGAAGGCGGCACACTGTATCTCGGTATTGAAGACGATGGCACTGTGACCGGCGTATGTGACGAGCATCGCAATATCAATGGACTTGCGGTACTAATTTTCAATAAGACTGTTCCGCAGCTTCCCGCTCGCGTGGCGCTCTTGTATGAGAACGAGGTGCCGATAGTCAGTATTGAGGTGGATAACAGTCAGCAAATCGTATCTACCAGTCAGGGGAAGACATTGCAGCGCCGGCTGAAAGCAGACGGCTCGCCTGAGGTCGTTCCGCTGTTTGTTTCCCAATTCATTAGCCGTTTATCTCAGCAACGGTTCTACGATTTCAGTGCGCAACCTGCCCCAGAGGCTCGGTTGGACGATTTGAATCCAGACTCACGGAACAAGTTGAGAAGCCATATTCGCAGTGCCAATGCGCAAAACTCGTTGTTGTCTTTTACTGATGAGGATTTCGATCGGGCACTTGAGCTGGTTGTTGATGGCCCGTATGGATTGCAGCCATCTGTTGCTGGTCTGCTCACCATTGGTTCGGTTGATGCTATTCATCGATCGGTTCCAGCCGCATCGGCTGTTTTTCAAGTGATGAAAGGCATGTCTCCAAAGGTCAATATGGATCCGTTCGTGTTGCCCTTGGTGGATATGTTTGATCGTGTAGGCGAGCTGATGGAGCCGTGGAATCCCAGCCACGAAGTCATGAGCGGCTTGATTCGGGTCGATCTGCCAGACTTCGATCGAGGGGCATTCCGTGAGGCAATGATTAACGCTTTCTGCCATCGCGATTATGCACGAATGGGTTCGGTGAGGTTCCTGGTTGATGATGATGGGTTGACCATAGCCAACCCCGGAGGATTCATAGAGGGTGTTTCCGAAGATAACCTGCTTACTGCACAACCGCGTTCCCGCAATCCGCAGCTTGCCCTGATTCTGAAAGCTGCCGGATATGTTGAACGCACCGGACGAGGCGTGGATACCATCTATGCCGGGTCGATTGCGGCGGGTGGTTCTTTCCCGGATTATTCACAGTCCAGTGCTGAGGAAGTTATCTTGTTCTTGCGCCGCGTGGTACCTGACGAGGCATTCGTAACCATGATTGGCGACGAGGAACGTCGACGTGGGGCTCCATTGCCGGTCTGGTCACTGATTGTGCTCTCGCTGCTGCGTGAGCATCGTAGGCTTACCGTGGTCCAATTGTGCGATTTTTCTCATTTGGAGCATCGACGCATCGTGTCCGCTGTTGAGAATCTGGTGGAAGCTGGTTTGGTAGAGGGGGTCGGTAGCGGGAGCTCTCGTTCGTATATGCTGAGTGCCCGAGTGTACAAACGTTCAGAGGGGCTGGCGTCTTACGTGCGCCAGCGTGACATCGATGCCACCCGGCGCAGTGGCCTTGTTCTGGAGTTCGCCGAAAAAAATGATGGTGTCGTCACTACGGCGGATGTCATGGATTTGTTTGGCCTGAGCTATATCAGTGCATACCGGTTGTTGAAGAAGCTAGAGGATGCGGGCAAGTTGCGCCGCGAGGGGAATGGGCCGTCATCCCGATACGTGTTGGGATGATTGGCGCGCGTGAAAGTAAGTTCTTTCATCACCTTTCAATAATTCTTTCATGTAAGAACTCTCTGTTTACATGTAAGAATTATTGCAAGATGATGCAAGATGCACACAAAACGGGGAAGCTCTGCTCGATGTGAGCGGGGCTTCCCCATATGCGCTGGTGTGTAGATCAGCCTGTGTTCTGCAGGCCGGCAGCGACGCCGGAGACGGTGCACAGGATGAGGTAGATGAATCCGGCCTGTTGGCTTTGCGAGAGCTCTTCCTTGTCCACCTTCTTGCGCAGCGACTTGAGCGCCAGCACCTGAGTGACGGACAGCGCGTCCACGTACGGGGAGCGGATGCGGATGGCCTGGCCGAGCACGTGGCGGTGCTGCAGCGGCCACTTGTCGCCCACGATGGCCAGAACCCACTTGCGGGTGAGCTCCATCTCGTTGAGCACCTTCTCATTGAGGTCCTCGCGGTCGCCGAGGGCGAGGTACATCTTGGCGATGCGCTCGTCCGTCTTGGCGATGGACATCTCGATGTTGTCGATGAAGGTGGAGAACAGCGGCCATTCCTCGTAAGCCTGACGCATGGTCTCCAGATCGCCGAACTTCTCGCATGCGGTGCCGAGACCGTACCAGGCGGCCAGGTTGATGCGGGCCTGAGCCCAGGAGAAGATCCACGGAATCGTACGCAGGTCGTCGAGCGACTTGGCGCCGAGGCCACGCTTGGCCGGGCGGGAGCCGATCGGCAGCAGGCCGATTTCGGTCAGCGGCGTGACGATCGAGAACCACGGGGCGAAGCCATCGGTGTTCAACAGGTCGAGGAAGCGGTTGTGCGCGGCCTCGTCGAGCTGAGCGGCCATATCGGCGTACTTCTCGGTCATCTCGGTGTTGCGCTTCTCCACGCTCGGCGCGGACTGCAGCAAGGTCGCCGCAGCCACGGACTCGACGTGGCGGATGGCCAGCACCGGGTTGCCGTAACGGGCGAAGATGACCTCGCCCTGCTCGGTGAGCTTGAAGCGGCACTTGACGGAACCGACCGGCTGGGCGAGCACCGCGCGGTTGGCGGGGCCGCCGCCACGACCGACGGCGCCGCCGCGGCCATGGAACAGGGTCAGATCGATGTCGTGCGACTCAGCCCACTTGGCGATGCGCTCCTGAGCGGAGTGCAGGGCCAGCGTGGCGGAGGTCGGGCCGGCGTCCTTCGAGGAGTCGGAGTAACCGAGCATGACCTCGAGCTTGTTGCCGGTGGCCTTCAGACGAGCCTGAACCTCGGGGATCTTGATCATTTCCTCGAGCACGTCCACCGAGTTCTGCAGATCCTCAAGCTGCTCGAACAGCGGGATCACGTCGATGGTGGGCACGTCCTCCGGGTGGGAGAAGGCCAAGCGGTTGAGCTCGTAGACATCCTTGATGTTCTGGGCGCTCTTGGTGAAGGAGATGATGTAGCGGCGGGCGGCCTTGAGGCCGTTGCGCTTCTGGATGGCACCGAGGGCGCGGAAGGTGTCGAGCACCTCGTGCGTCATCGGCTGCAGTTCGCCGCGCTCGCCGTGCAGGCCGTGCTCGCGGATATCCGCAAGGGCGCGGGCGTGCACCACGGAGTGCTGACGGAACTCCATCTCCACCATGTGGAAGCCGAAGGTCTCGGTCTGCCAGATCAGATCCTGCAGCGGGCCGTAAGCGGAACGCTTGGCACCGGCGGCGGCCAGCGAACGCTGGACCACCTTGAGGTCGGCGAGGAAGTCGTCGCAGGAGTGGTACATGAGGTCGGCGTCGCGCTCGATGGTGTAGTGCAGACGGTCGGCCATCACCAGCATGACCGCGCGGTGCATCTCCTTGGTGGAGATCAGGGCGGCCTTGTCGGTCAGACGCTCGCTCATTTCCTTCTGGTGGCTCCAGAGGCTCTTGAGCTCGGCGCTCGGCGGCGTGGTCTCGGCTTCCATCGTGAGGTTGCGGCCCACGGTGCGGGTGGCTTCCTCAAGGGCGGCGATTACGTGATCGGAGAACTTGCGGGCCACGGCGCGGCTCACCTTGGCGGTGACGTTCGGGTTACCGTCGCGGTCGGAGCCGATCCAGCTGCCCGGGTGGAAGAACGCGGGGCAAGCGGGCTCGACGAGACCGGCCTTATCGCCCAGGACCCAGTCGTCGAAGCGACGGTAGACCTTGGGGATGGTGTTGAACAGCGTGTTGTCGAAGATGTCGAGAATCGTGTCCGCTTCCTCAACCGGGGTCGGCTTCTTCAGCGCGATTGGAGAAGTGCGGAACAGGGCGTCGATCTCGTTGTAGAGACGGCGCAGGCATTCCTTCTTATCCGAGCCGCCGAGGCGCTTGTACTCCTCAAGCAATTCGGAAACGCGGCGAATCTTGCCTTCCACGGCCTTACGACGGGCCTCAGTGGGGTGCGCCGTGAAGACGGGGTGGAATTCGAGCTGGTTGAGCAGTTCCTTGGCCTTGGCCGGGCCAGTCTCATTGATGAGCTGGTGGTAAGCGACGGTGAGCTCGTTGATCGGGTCGACCGCCTGGTCAACGGGCACGTTGTTCTCGCGCTCGTGGAGCACGGAAACGCGGTAGTTCTCCTCGGACAGGTTTGCCAGATGGAAATACGTGGCGAACGCGCGGGCCAGCAGCTGGGCGTCGTGCAACGTCATGTTGTCGATGACGTTCACGGCCTCCTTCAGGCCATCCTGGTCGGGGTTCGGATCCTTCAGCTCGGCGAAATGCTCGGCGCTGGCCTCCACCGCGTAATGACGCACGGTGTCGAACGTAGACAGCAGTTCGGGGTTGTATTCGCCCAGTACGTTACGCAGGATCTCAAGACACAGATCCATGTCGTACTTCAGGCTTTCGGGAAGATCATGCTCCTCCGGGCCCTTTCGGCCGGTCCCGGTAGTGACGATGGCGGCGTCAGCGGGAGTGATCTGTTCTTCAGGTGTTGCCATATAACCTCCTTTGCCGAATAACAGGTTGCTCGGTCTACTGGTCGTCTGCGGCTCCTCCGCAGTTGTTGAGACCAGTCGTTGCGAGCCCACAGCCCATATTCAACGTGGTTGTTGTGTGGGCAATAGTGTATCCCCGCGAAATCGCTATTTGCGTTACGGAGTCCATATAGTGCGCCAAGTTGTCCACCTATAGAGACCGAATATCGGACAGCATATGAGACACTGTCCGATTCGCGGAAGATTTGAGCGCCTTACGATTGCCGGCGGGGGAGGCAGGGAGTAGTAATGAGGGATGTGAGCGAACAGAAGAAAAAAAGTGCGCCCGAAGCGAAAGGCGCAACGGCTGTACGTAAATTCCACACCCACTCCATTCCGCTGGACATGGAAGATATTGCACGCGATTGGGAAAAACCGGTGGTGGACGCCGGTATCGCCGCCAAAGCCAGCGTGATTGTACGAGTCGGCATGTTGGACCTGGGAGCCGGCACCGGCTCCTTCCGCGTGCGTGAAATGATGCACCGCATCGCCTACCCGCTGGGCGTGCACGTACGCGCCGACGTGAACCTGACGGATATCGAGGCCACCTGCACGGATGGTCGTAACCGCATCACCGAAGTCGTGGATTTGCCGACCACCGGCGTGAACACCGAACGTATCTGGCTGCTGGAACATTTCGCCGACTGGTTCTCCGTGAATCTCGGCAAGGGGTCGATGTATCACGTCGATTCGCAACTGTCCGATGGCGTGGTCAAGCATTTGGACGAACGTGACGCTTCGCAGTATTCGGCCGATCTGGCCAAGCGCCTGCGCGAACGTGCCAAGGTCGAGGCTGAGGCGGCCAACGGCAGCGTGGACGAGGCGCTGGATCTTGCGTCGAAAACCAAGGTACTCGTGACCTCCGTGGCCAAGTCCTTGGACGATGACAATGAAGAAGCCCACCGACTTTTGGCGGACAGCGCGGAAGTCACTCCGGTCGAAGACAAAGCGGCCGAAGAGAAGGCCTACGACGATGCCGAAGTGTTTACCGGTGACTCCAATGAGTCGGTTGAATCGGCGAACGCGGCGAACGGCGCAACCGCCGAAAGCCCTGCTGCAAGCAGTACGAAGCGTAAGAATCGCGTGCCCAAGGAATACGCCGAACACTTCAACGAGCGCTCCGACGAAGAGAAGGCCAAGGGCGGTATCACCGTGCGGCAGGCGCACGAGCGACTCGATCTGATTGAGCGCCGCAAGCCGCTGTACAAGCCGTGGTTCTCCGGTCTGGCCTCCGCCCTAGCCTGCGCGGCCTTCGTGTTCCTGCTCGGCGGCGGCCCATACGACATGATCGGTGCGTTCGTGGGCGCGGGCCTTGGCCAGTGGATGCGTCGCCGGCTGTTTGCATACCATCTGAACCAGTTCTTCGTCACCTTTGTGTGCGTGGCCGCGGCGGCGCTCGCCTGCACCGGCACCCTGCGACTCATCGGCATTTTCGACCCAGTCGCGCTCTCGCACGATACGGCCTACATCGGCGCCATGCTGTTCGTGATCCCCGGTTTCCCGCTCATCACCGGCGGACTCGACATGGCGAAAATCGACTTCCCCTCGGGCATCCAGCGCGTGGCGTACGTGCTGTGCATCATCCTGATGGCCACGCTGGCAGGCTGGGCCGTGGCCGTGATGGTGCACCTGCACCCGGAAGGCTTTGAGCCACTGGGGCTTGACCCGTGGGTCAACGGATTGCTGCGATTCGTGGCGGCGTTCGTCGGCGTGTGGGGCTTCTCCGTGCTGTTCAATTCGCCGCAGCGCATGTGCCTGACCGCCGCCCTGATCGGTGCGATCACGGACACGCTGCGCTTGGAATTGCAAGACTTCAACGTGGCACCCGAGATGGCTACCTTCATCGGCGCGTTTCTGGCGGGCATTCTGGCATCGGCGTGGCGTTCATCCGTGCGACGTGGCTGGCTACCGCCGCACCTCGGCTACCCGCGCATCTGCCTGACCGTGCCGTCGATCGTGATCATGGTGCCCGGTCTGTATATGTATCGTGCCATGTGGTACCTCGGCAGCTTCCAGACCATGAATGCGCTGGACTGGGCGTTCCGTGCGTTCATGGTGATTATCTGTCTGCCGATCGGCTTGGCGATGGCCCGCGTGGTGACCGACAAGTCCTGGCGCTACGACATCTGACCGTCATCTTGGCTCTCCTCAGGTGGGGGGGGAGCTCGGATAAAACAGCGTCTCAGTATGGAAACGGTGGAAGGTGCTTGAGCCCTTGTATCCACTACCATCAGGCGAAGTGCGTTGCGGCCGTATTCACGGCTGTGACGGTCTGTATGACGCCGCTCCGGCGTCAATCGCATATCAGCACATAGTTCTGCCATGGCGGTAGCCGCTTGGCGTCATGATTGAGGAGGGGCGCAGTTGGCCAACGATTTCTGGATTCTGCTGGCCATGGTCATCTATTTTGCGGCCATGCTGTCCATCGGATTCATCTACTCCAAACGCTCCAACTCCTCCTCCAAGGAATACTTTGCGGGCGGGCGCGGCGTGGGGCCGTGGCTCACGGCCCTGAGCGCCGAAGCCTCCGACATGAGCGGCTGGCTGCTGATGGGCCTGCCGGGCCTGGCCTACTTCACTGGTGCGGCCGACCCGATGTGGACCGCCGTCGGACTGGCGCTCGGCACCTATCTCAACTGGAAGCTTGTGGCCCGGCGACTGCGCCGCTACTCGGTAGTGACCGACGATGCCATCACCATTCCTGACTTCTTCGCCAAGCGTTTCCATGACAAGAAGGGCGTGATCTCCACCATCGCGGCCGTGATCATCCTGGTGTTCTTCAGCGTGTACGTGGGCAGCTGCTTCGTGACCGTGGGCAAGCTGTTCGCCACGTTGTTCGGTTTCGACTACCACGTCATGATGATCATCGGCGCGGTGGTCGTGTTCGTCTACACCGTGGTGGGCGGCTACTTGTCCGTGGTGATGACCGACTTCATTCAAGGCATGCTCATGTTCTTCGCGCTCGCGGTGGTGTTCATCGGCACCGTGGCCAGCGCGGGCGGCATCGACAACACCGTGGAATTCCTGCGTGCCATCCCCGGCTACCTGTCCGGCACGCAGGTGGCCGCGCCCAAGCTGGACCCGGCCACCGGCCAGCAGCTCGTCGAGGCGGGCAAAGCCGTGTTCGGCGCGCCCGCCGACTACGGCATCATCACCATCATCTCCATGCTGGCGTGGGGCCTGGGTTACTTCGGTATGCCGCAGGTGCTGGTGCGCTTCCTGTCCATCCGCAGCGTGGAAGAAGTGCGCAAGTCCCGAATCATCGCCACCTCCTGGTGCGTGATTTCGCTGGGTTGCGCAGTGTGCATCGGCTTGGTGGGGCGTGCGATGATGCCCACCGAACTGCTGACCTCCACCGATGCGGAAACCATCTTCATCGTGCTGGCGCAGACCCTGCTGCCGAGCTTCATGTGCGGCGTGGTGGTCTCCGGCATTTTCGCGGCCTCGATGAGCTCCAGCTCCTCGTATCTGATCATCGGCGCTTCGGCCATGGGCGAGAACATCTTCCGCGGGCTGCTGCACCGCAAGGCCACCGACAAGCAGGTCATGATTGTGGCCAGGGTCACGCTGGTGGTCATGTTCCTGTTCGGCATTCTGGTGGCATACGACCAGAACTCGTCGATCTTCCAGGTGGTGTCTTACGCGTGGGCCGGGCTTGGTGCCTCATTCGGCCCGTTGATGCTGTGCTCGCTATACTGGCGTCGCGCCAACAAGGCCGGCGCCGTGGCCGGCATGCTGTCCGGCACGGCGGCCGTGCTGATCTGGCACAACCTCGTCAAGCCCTTGGGCGGCGTATTCGCCATCTATGAGCTGCTGCCGGCGTTCATCATTTCGCTGCTGTTCATCGTGGTGGTTTCGTTGCTGACCGCCAAGCCGAACAAGCGCATGCTCTACGAATTCGACCACTACATGGACGATCCGCTGCCCGGCACCCTGCCGTCCGGCACCGTGCTCGTCGACGAGCCCATGGAAGCCATGGAGTCCGAGGTCCGCAGCGGCAAATGACACGTGCCTGCTGTGCGGTCGGCTCGTATGGCAGAGGAGTGGCTTTTTTGTGGTTCGGCAGGAACCATTGAGGCCAAAACGGACTTCGAGGGGCTGATTTGACGTTCTGGAGAGATCTACTTCCGTTTCAAGGGGCTGATGCCTGAGTAGACGCGGCTCCAAAACGGCGGAATGGCGTTGACGTAAGGGCATTGATACACGTGGTCTACCGGATGATCAGCCCCTTGAAACGGAAGTAGACCTCCGGCGGAGGCCAAATCAGCCCCTTGAAATGGGTTTTGAATACCGTAGCGCGGTGCGGACGGTGCGGACTGACTCTACCGGGCTTATTATTCCTGCGTCGTCGGAATAATTGGCAGCAGAGGCTCGAATTTCAGCCGTTTGTACAGTGGAATACGGCGTAGCTTTCGGACATCGCTAATTTGCTGGGTAGTTTGCCGCATCGTGAGCTGGACCGTTTTGCCCGTAACCTCCTGTATCCTTTCGGCAACTCTTCGGGCAAGGGCCTCTTCTCCCGCTTCGTCGCCAATATCTAATTTGGTGACTTGAATGTACTTCCAGCCAGCATCTTCGATCATCTGGCGGCGTCTCGCGTCATTCAGCCATTGCCCGGCATGATGAGAGCCTTCGTATTCGATACATATCTTGAATTCAGGGTATGCAAGATCGAGATATATGGGTCTGGTGTTGTTTCCTACGAATATTGGATAATTCACCTGCGGGCAATTCAGACCGTATTTCAAGAGAACCAAACGAGTTCGTGTTTCCATGGAGGAATCTGTGCCCGCGCGCGCCAAAAGTAGGGCGCGACGGCATTTGTTATACCCGCGGAACAAATACGAATTGGTGCCATTCTCTTTGTCGGCTCGCACCTGGGCCTCGGCCTCATCGAGATACAGAGAAAGGGCGTCGATGGTTGTTCTGCAGAGCCTTCGATCTCGTCGCATCATGGAATCAGCGAGAACGATGAGTTCTTCAAGTTCGAGATACGTGGAGAACATGGCCCATGTGCAAGCTGGTGAAGTGCATGTGAATTGTCCCTCGATTATGACCGTGTCTAGTGGAAAAGGCCATACAACCACTTTGACCCCCACAATGTGCCGTTTGTCATTGGCGTGTGGAACCGCAACAATGGTTGTAGTTGCAAGGCCTCTGTGTTTGCTTGATATGCGGGGTACTTCAATTGACAAAAGCTCCAACGCTGTTGTCAGGGCATAGGGTGGGCGCCATGCGCTTCGTCGTTGAACATCTGCGCACGTCTGCATTCGTTGGTACTTCTGCATTGTCAGCTCGGTCAATGCCGTTGAGCTACCCATGATGATCACCCCTTCGTGATGTTCGCTTTGTCCTCGCAGTGTAGAGTCCGGCTACCGGCCCTGTCTACCGCCCCAATTTTTCGGTGGATAAATGTGGATAAGTCGGTGGATAAACTATGGGTGTTCATCGCAGTTGCAGGCCATCCCGCAATTACATGGAACGTAGGGGTTTGCAGGCAGCCAGCGGGAATCGCCGTCGACGGCGCGATTCAACTTGGACGAATCTCCATGGCGTTCATGCAAAGGTGGCATGATGGCCGGTATGAGTAGCTTGGTGCGTATTGTCAATGCCGGTGTTCCGGGGTCTCAGGACCGCGTGGATGTGGTGCTTCGCGATGGGGTTGTTGCGTCTGTCGGCCCTGCTGGAACGGTCTCGGCTTCGGACAGCACGATGCAGACTAAGGCGCATACGACATCGTTGGAATACGCGACGAATGCCATTGCTTCTGGCAGCGTCTCAATCCCAACGTCGGCCGCCGCACCCGCCGACGAAACCACCATCGACGCCGACGGCCTGTGGGTTATTCCCGGCCTGTGGGACTGCCACACGCACTTCACGCAATGGGCTAAGACGCTGGGCCGACTGGACCTCATCAATGCCCGTTCCGCCGCCGAAGCGATGGACATGTTGCGCCGTCATCTGGATGAGCGCCGCGCCGCCGACACGCTTGACCCAGATGCCTTCGTGGTGGGCATGCGATTCCGTCACTCGCTGTGGGCCGACGACGAGCAGCCCACACTGGCCGCAATTGACGCCGTGACCGGCGAACAGCCGGTGGCCCTCTCCAGCGCGGACATGCACTGCGGATGGGTGAATTCCGCCGCGGCCCGCAGGCTTGGCGTACATGTGGACGAATCCGGTCTGGTCGGTGAACTCGAATGGTTCAACGCCTACACCGCCTTCGACAAGGCGCCGGGCGCTGCTGAAGAGACTGACCGTCTGCTGCGCGAGGCCGAACAGGACGCCGCAAGCAAGGGCGTGGTGGGCATCCGCGATTATGAAATGGCCGAAAACATCGATACATGGATCAATCGTTTCGCGGCCGGCATTAACGGTTTGCGCGTGGACGCCGGTGTATACCCCGAGCGGTTGCGAGCCGCCATTGACGCGGGTTGGCATACCGGCAAGGAATTGCCGGGCAGCGCCGGGCTTGGCCATGTGGGCGCCATGAAGCTCATCTCGGACGGATCGCTCAACACCCGCTCCGCCTACTGCTCCACGCCGTATTCGGGCATCGAGCCGCTGACGTATGGCACGCTGAGCTACACGCCGCAGCAAATCGAAGACTATATGCGCCTAGCCACCGAGCATGGCTTCGACATTGCCTGCCACGCCATTGGCGACGAAGCGAACACCATTGCGCTCAACGCAGTCGCCGCCACGCACGCACATGGATCGATCGAGCATGCGCAGATGCTCAAACCCGTCGATATCCCGCGTTTCGCCGAGCTGGGGCTCACGGCCAGCATCCAGCCGCAGCACGCCATGGATGACCGCGACGTCATCACCCGTTTCTGGGCCAACCCGGCCGGCATCCCTTATCCGTTCAGGGCCCTCCACGACGCCGGTACCACGCTGCGCATGGGCTCGGATGCGCCCGTGGCCCCGCTGGACCCGTGGCTGGCCATTTCCGCCGCCGTGCTCGGCACCGAAAGCTCTGACCGCGAGCCGTTCCAGCCCGAGCAGTGCCTCGATGTGCATACCTCGCTGGCAGCCTCGACCGCCACTGGCCGTGACCGCCTTGCATCCGGCGACCCGGCCGATGTGGTGTTGCTGGACGCCGACCCATACGCCGCCGATACTCCGGAAGCCATGCGCGCTATGCCGCAACACGTCGTAATGACATTGCTGTGCGGGGAGCGTACGTATTGATGCAAGCCATCGGCATGAAGTGAACAGAGGTCCGTCTTGATAGCCGCGTTGCACGGAAAAACAAGAAATCCGCCCCTCGAAGTGAAGATAGGACACAGCAGACGCCGCAATACAAAAACGCCGTGTCAGTTGCCCAGTTGGGGCTGACACGGCGTCTTGCTACGAGCGGCGGGAAAATCAGTACTTCATGCCCATGGCCTCGCGCACCTGGTCGAGGGTCTCCTCGGCGATGGCGTTGGCGCGCTTGTTGCCGTCGTGCAGGATGTCACGAATGGAATCCATGTCCTTGGCCAGCTCGGCGCGGCGCTCGCGGTGCGGGGCCAGGAACTCGTTGACTGATTCGATGACGTATGCCTTGAGCGCGCCGGCGCCGGAATCACCGATCTCCTCGGCGATGTCCTTCGGGTCGCGGCCGGTCACCAGGCCGGCGGTGGTCAGCAGGGCGGAGACCTGCGGGCGGGCAACCGGGTCGAAGGTGATGCGGCGCTCGGAATCGGTCGGGCTCTTCTTGATGAGCTTG
>ERZ650312.900-NODE-900-length-16734-cov-7.253732_pt1 | contig 16734 bp, 16 predicted proteins | sample MGYA00376248_ERZ650312 | MGnify/ENA primary metagenome ERZ650312 (study PRJEB26733, sample SAMN07839316) | wastewater metagenome | biome: urban; feature: wastewater treatment plant; material: waste water | place: USA: North Carolina | collected 2016-07-28 ... | reverse complement strand
GAACCCTCGACCTCCGGCTTATGAGACCAGCGCTCTAACCAGCTGAGCTACCTTGCCTTTTATCTTAAAAAGAGAGCGGGATTTTAGCAGAAAAAAGCTTTTGTGTCAACCATATAAAGTTACTTATTCGGTTGACACAAAAAAATCAGCCTAATTTTGCCTTTAGGGCTTCGATCTCTTTTAAGATTTGCTCTTTGTCGATTTCTGATATCGACTTAGAATGAATCATATCTTTTAGTTTGTCCATAGAGGTGTGGACGGTATCGGATACTTTTTGGTATATCTCTTTTGCTTTGTCGGCAGTCACCCCTTTTTCTTTTAGGGTCGCCTCCACTTTATCTTCAAGAGCTTCAAACTTCTCGACTATTTTGTCTTTATTTTTCATAACCCCATAAGTCGCAGCAGCACCTACTAAAGCACCCACAAATACACATACAGCCGATCTTTCCATCTTTTTCCCCTTATTTGGATTTTTTAAATAACGAAAATATATTAAAGAGCCCGCTCATATCCGCTATATTCTGGGTAGTCTTACGGACATTAGGCAAAATCTGAGATAGCTCAAAAACCAAAAGGGTAGCTTTTTCATCTAGCGATTTTATGCTTCTTGATACGGATACCAAAAAAACTACCGTTACGATAGTTAAAGCCATTACGCAAAAAGCGATTATGCCTAGAAAAAACGTGTTCATATCCATCCTAGCACCCCCTTTAGACTCATTATACTACTTTTTGCCCATTCTTTTTCTTGTATTTGCATCCAAATATCTTTTTCTGATTCTGATATTTAGCGGAGTTACCTCGACTAGTTCATCGTCTTCTATCCACTCAAGCGCCCTCTCAAGGTTCATCTCTCTAGGCGGAACAAGCTTGATAGCCTCATCTGCACCGGAAGATCTGACGTTTGATTGTTGCTTTTCTTTGATTACGTTAATCTCTAGGTCGTTACTTCTGGAGTGCTCACCTATGATCATCCCCTCGTATACTTTTACCTGAGGCCCTATAAACATAACCCCTCTATCTTGGAGGTTAAATATCGAATATCCGGTGGCTACACCGTTTTCCATGGAGATAAGCGCACCGTTGTTTCTACTCTCGACTTCGCCGCTAAACGGTCTATATTCAAGGAAAGAGTGGTTCATAACACCTTCACCTTTTGTACTTGTCAAAAATAGCGTTCTAAGTCCGATAAGAGCTCTTGCCGGAATCTCAAATTCCATCCTTGTTTGGCCGACACCCATAGGGATCATCGATTTCATCTCTGCTTTTCTCTTGCCTAGTATCTCTATTACGGTACCGCTAAACTCATCCGGCACGTCTACGACTAGATGTTCGAACGGCTCACATTTTACGCCGTTTTCAACCTTGACGATAACCTCTGGTCTTGAGATCCCAAACTCAAACCCCTCTCTTCTCATATTTTCAGCCAAAACGGTGATTTGTAGCTCACCCCTGCCTGAAACTTTGAATCTACCCTCGCCGCCGTCTTCTAGCTTCATAGCGATGTTTGTATTCATCTCAAACTCTAGTCTCTCTCTGAGTTTGTTACCTGTTACGTGTTTGCCCTCAGTTCCGGCAAGAGGCGAATCGTTAACCGAGAATACAACGCTCATAGTAGGCTCTTCGATATGCATAGGGTCAAGAGGCATAATATTGTTAGGATCACATAGGCTATCTCCAACGTCGATAGTCTCAAAACCGGCTATGGCTACGATATCCCCTGCCTCCGCTTGATCAATCTCCATTCTAGCAAGACCCATAAAACCTATAAGCTTCGTAACTCTGCCGTTTACTTTTTCACCGTCTGATTTTACAAGAACTACAGACTGATTTTTTTTGACAACACCGTTAAAGATCCTGCTGATACCGATTTTTCCGACATAGTTGTCGTAGTCAAGGGTAAACACCTGAAGCTGAAGCGGATTTTCTGCACTTCCAGTCGGTTTTGGGGTGTGCTCCATTATCATCTCAAACATCGGAGTCAAATCGCCGTCCGGATCTTCCAGATGTTTTTTACTCATACCGTTTCTGGCTGCCGCATACACGACAGGGAAATCAAGCTGCTCATCTGACGCATCCATCTGGGCTAGCAAGTCAAATACCTCATCTTGGATTCTCATAGGCTCAGCTGCAGGTTTGTCTATTTTGTTTACTACGAGAAGGATTTTTAGCCCCAAACCTACCGCTTTTTTAACAACAAATTTTGTTTGCGGCATTACACCCTCTTGCGCATCCACAAGAAGAAGTACGGCATCAACCATTTTTAGAACCCTCTCAACCTCGCCGCCAAAGTCGGCGTGTCCCGGAGTGTCGATGATGTTTATCTTTGTCCCTTTGTAGCTGATGGCGGTGTTTTTGGATAGAATCGTGATCCCTCTCTCTTTTTCAAGGGCATTTGAGTCCATTACCCTCTCTTCTACCTGATCCCTCTCTGAAAATGTACCGGCTTGTTTTAGTAGCCCGTCAACTAGCGTTGTTTTGCCGTGGTCGACGTGCGCTATAACTGCTATATTTCGTATGTCTTGCATTAATTGCCTTATATAAAATTTTTTTGGAATTATAGTTAAACCCCGCTTCAATTTTTTATCACACTATGGAACTCTATTTGCTTTTTATCTCAAAATTCGACGCAAGGCCGCAAAAATATGAGTGAACAAGTAGTAGCCAAAACCGCCGTCAAAGGCAAGGATAAAGCCTCAGCTCTATCTGCGCTGATGAAAGCCGGAAAAACGAACGATTCAAACGGTACAGATACAAAAGCGTTTATCAAAAAACTGACAGAGTTGACCCAGACAAAAGGGACGGAGAAAAGCTCAAACATCATCAAGCTAAAAGACGATAAGCAAAAAAAGACGGAGGCCGAAGGTCTCGACGAAGAGACTCAGATGTCTATCAAACAACTTTTGTCGCATATCAAGCTAAACGACAAACTTGCGATAGAAAAAAGTGTAAAAGAGCTAAGAGAGATAGCCGAATCAAAAAGCAAAAACGGTGCAAAAGAGATAAAAGACCTCAAAAAGCTCCTTGCTATGGCTCAAAAAGAGGGTGTAGAAGTCACAAAACTTGAGGTCTCTGAGCTTGAAGCCGAAGATGGGAAAAAAGAGGGAGCCCAAAAAATAAAGAAAAAGATGGCCAAAGAGACAAAAGAGGCCAAAGAGGGTGTCGAGACAAAAGAGGTAAAGCCGGAACTTCTCCTCCAAAAAAATCAGGTTGAGAATCAGGACACAAAAAAAGTAACGAATCTGGCAACGCTCCTTCAGGATGTCTCAAAAGATAAAAAGGATTTGACGGCACCTAAACAAAAACACCACGCCGATAAACAAAAAGAGATAGAAAAATCGGGCTTTAAGACGCAAACCGACGATGCGGCACTAACGCAAAAAGAGGAGATAAAATCTGCCAAAGAAGATACGGCTCAAACTGCAAAACAAAAATCGGATAGTGCGAATCTAGCATCCCTGCTCTCAAAAAGCGGATTTGGGGAGCTAAAAGAGGAGAAAGAAAAGGAACTAACCAAAGCTCTTGCCGCAACATCCACAGACACAACGCAGCAAACGGAAAACGACGTAAAGTCAAAAGGGGCGATAGCGAAAGAGGCTCTGAAATATCTATCTGAAGATATAAAAGAGACAATAGATTCATACAAGCCGCCTATGATGAAAGTATCGATGGAGATGAACCCCCAAAATATGGGAGCGGTTGACGTAACATTGATATCAAGAGGGCAGAATCTGATTGTAAACGTCGCATCATCTCAAGACAATATGCAGATGTTTATGCAAAACATTCAGGAGTTTAGGACAAACCTAAATAACCTAGGGTTTACCTCTTTGGAGATGAACTTTAACTTTTCCGGTCAAAGCCAAAATAGCGGCGGCGGGAATAACGACAGACAATGGAGAGAAGATAGTGCCAAACGTTATGAGGCAAACAGCAAGATAGGGGCAATCACAGACAAGATAGAGAGCCTAGACATTATATTACCACACCCTAAATACGCATAAGGAAGCTAAAATGGCATCAGCTGTAACAAATACGACAACTACGGTATCACAAACAACAAACACTACGGCGGTAAACCCAAAAGGGCAACTAGGCTCTCAAGACTTTATGAAGCTTCTACTCGTTGAGCTTCAATACCAAGATCCTACAAGCCCGATGGATACGGATAAAATGCTAACGCAAACAACACAACTATCTACGCTTGAGGCGCAAAATGCAACCAAAACAGCCATGGAAAACATGACAAAATCATTCCAGACATCCTCAAGCTATGGTCTAGCGGCCTCTATCGGCAAAATGGCGGATACCGGACTATCAGGGCTTAGCGTATCAAAAGGCGTAGGCGGAACATTTGACGTTTATCTACCGGAAGATACGACAACAGCATCTATAGATATAACAGATTCTGTCGGCAATACGATTAAAACACTCTCTCTTGACGGCAAAACAAAAGGCGTTTACAGTATGACATGGGATGCCACAGATGCAAGTGGAGCTAAAGCAGCCGACGGCGTATACAAAGTAGCCATAAGCTACACCGATAAGAGTGGAGCTAGCAAAAAAGGGGTCATGGGAGCATATCCGATAGAGGGTGTACAGTTTAACACGGACGGCGAAGCAAAACTAAAAGTCGGTAGCAACTATGTGGCTGTTAGCTCAATAAAATCAATCTACTAAGAATCAAAGGTAATTTGCTATGAATACTTCATTTTATACGGCTGTTAGCGGCATCAAAACCCAACAGTTCGGAATCGACGTTTGGGGTAATAATATCTCAAACATAAATACCGTAGGCTACCGCTCTTATACGCCGGAGTTCGAGACCCTTTTTTCCGGCCTCAAAAATATGGTTGCCACGCAAGGGATGGATGAGCTAGGACTTGGGGCTACGGCGCAAACTACATCAATGAGCACAAAAGACGGGAACTACCAAAACACTGAAAACAATTTCGATTTGGCAATCAGCGGAAAAGGGTGGTTCGGTGTCAAAAAAGCGGGTGATGAAAATATGTACTTCACCAGAGCCGGAGCTTTTACAACTGATGCAAACGGGTATCTGGTAAACCCTAGCGGCGACAAGCTCATGGGGACTTATGCACCCGGTTTTGATGAAAATACAGGTGTCGTCTCTACTGCCGCAATCAAAGGCTCTACGTTACTGACGGATCCTGCATCACAAACAGCCCTCAAATTTACAAAAGACTTGACACATCCGGGTGTTGCCGCAAAAGCAGCCGTAACAAAAACGGCGCCGGAACACTCGATGACAAAAAACGGCTCTTCGGCGGATGTCGGATATGTACTCCCTAGAGCTACGACATCGGTAGTTGAGGTAGTGGATGCTTCGGGTAAAACAGTAAAAACATTCAACAATACCGCAACGCAAACAAGCGGCGACCACACTATAAAATGGGATGGAAAAGCAGATGACGGAACAACCGCCCCGGATGGAGTTTATACCGTAAAAACAACATACGTAGACACTCCGGCAGTCCCTGCAGTTCCAAAAGGGTCGTTAAAACAATATCAGGTTGATTCAAACGGTATGGTTATTGCCGGATTCGACAATGGACAAAGCGTTATAGTCGGACAGATTCCGGTATTTCATTTTCAAAATGAACAGGGGCTTCAAAAAATAGGGGATACGGAGTTTGCTACTACCGACAATAGCGGCGAAGCGATGTTTTATACCGATAAAAACGGGGACGTGATACAGGGTGCAAAAATTTTGGAAAAAACACTAGAGACTAGCAATGTCTCTACAGCCGAAGCCTTGACGCAACTAATCATCACACAAAAAGCATACGATGCAAACGCAAAATGTGTCACAACTTCAGATCAAATGATTCAAAGGGCTTTGGCACTAAAAAATAGATAGTAATTTCGGAATAGTTTTTGCTACATAATATAAAATATCTAACAAAAAGAAGAGGGCTACACAAATGATGAGGTCACTTTGGGCAGGGGTAAGCGGGCTCTCCGCTCACCAAACTGCAATGGACGTAGAAGGTAACAATATCGCCAACGTAAATACTACGGGCTTTAAATATTCCAGAACAAACTTTTCGGATATGTTATCCCAAACGGCCAAAATAGCAACGGCTCCGCAAGATACGCTAGGCGGAAAAAACTCTATGCAGGTAGGTCTAGGTGCAACGGTCGATACCGTAACACATATATTCACCCAAGGCTCCAGACAAAGCACGGGAGTTAATACCGATATAGCTATCGAAGGTGAAGGATTTTTTGTTGTCAGCCCTGACGGCGGTAGCACATACAGATACACGAGAGACGGTGAGTTCAACTTTGATGCCTACGGCAACTTTGTAGACAGCAACGGCTATACGGTACAAGGGTGGATAGCGGACTCAAAATACAAAGTAGACTCCACGGGGCCTGTAAAAAGTATCCAAATAGAACCGGGTCTAACAATCCCAGCTAAAACAACCGAAAATATCACGCTAAAAGCGAACCTAGCCAGAGGCAGTACTACAAATACATACTCCTCTATCTATCAACTAGATAGCGATAGTGCCACAACTACGGTAGACTCTACTAGTGCAGCCGGAGACCCGAGTGTAGACTCTACCGTAACTACTAGATTCCAAGTATCTGAGGATTTTGGGGCACTATTTAATGCAAACGGAAAAGCGTATAACCTCCAAAACAATCAAGGTATATGGGTATCTTTTGAGAATACAGTACTAGATAGTGCAAGCTCTGCTACTGCCATGGGTGCAGTAACTGCGGGTGCCGGCGTAGCCGTCAATATGACATTAAACGGCGTATCGATTACGGGGACAGTTGGTGGAGTAACTTCAACGTCAGCCGATAACGCTGCATCTTTGGTAGCCCTCATCAACTCATTTCAGACTCAAACGGGAGTAACAGCATCTGTGGTATCAGGTGGTACACTCAAATTTACAAATACAAACCAAACGGCGGGAGATAGTACAAAAAATATTAGCCTGACCGTAAATGCTGGTGACGGCACGAATCTATTTGCCGCAGGAACAACCGAAACAGAAGTAACCGCCTACAAATACCAGTACTCTAGCACAGATGTTGATAGCAGTTCTGCTCCGGCGGGCAGCAATAAAACATTCCACGATACGGAAGACCTGAGAAAAGCACTTCAGCTCCAAGCACAGGCTACATCGACAGGTGCTTTGGTGTCTATCAATTCGGACGGTAAATTTACAATCAAAAATCCGACCGGAACCGCTATGAATATAGCAACCACGTCGATAAAAAGTTCAACCGTTACGGAAAACGCTCTGTTTGCATCTACATTTACCGCCTTTGACGGGAATCTAGCCGTAGGTAGCTCGGTATCAAAAACAACACAAGCCATCAATGCGGCAACACATGGCGCAAGTATAGACGTATACGACTCTTTGGGCTCAAAACATACAGTAACTATACAGTTTAGAAAATACAGCGAAAATGAGTGGACATGGCAGGCTACGGTACCGCAACCGGCAGACGTAGGCGGCATGTCGCCAAATCAAAACGTATTCAAAGGGGGAACCGTTACGTTTAATTCCGACGGTTCACTGGCTAGCGTGACTCCGACATCGCTTGCGGTAGATTGGAAAAATGGAGCCACATCACAACAAATAACTCTAAATTTCGGCACGGCAAATGCCCTTGACGGACTAACCAGTTTTGACCAAAAATCGGCTACAGGGCTAATCAGCCAAGACGGTTATGCGAGCGGTGAGCAAAACGGGGTAAATATCGATGCAAACGGCTATATCATCGGTAGCTTCACAAACGGCAAACAGCTGACTCTGGGTCAAATAGCCATGGCGAAGTTTACAAACAATGCCGGACTACTATCTGAAGGGGGCAATACATTCTCAGCCTCTTCAAACAGCGGCGACCCTACGATAGGTACTGCGGCGGCAGGCGGCAGAGGGGCTCTGTATTCCGGAGCGCTAGAGATGAGTAACGTCGATTTGTCAAAATCGCTAACAAACCTGATAGTAATCCAAAGAGGTTATCAAGCAAACTCAAAAACGATAACAACATCAGATCAGCTACTCCAAACGCTCCTCTCTATCAAGCAATAGTTAAAAACCAAACGGGCAAAGCCCGCTTTGGTGTGCTATGCGCCTAGGCACAAAAACCGCAAAACCTATTCCTAATAAAGCTCCCTATAAAGCTCCGTAGCACTTCTATCAGACATTGACGATATATAATCGGCGGCGACTCTGTTCAGATTTGTCCGCTCAGCCATAGCACAATACCCTATCGGCATAATCTTCGGCTCTGCCGTAAACGCCAAAAACAGCCCCTTTACACACTGTTTCGCAAAATACATCTTTCGCATAATCCGCTCGTGCCTATATACCTTTTGGAGCAAAATAGCTTTTAGCTCTTTGATTTGCCCCCACATCTCTTCGCTAAATCTAATAAGCGGCTTTTCATTTGCGTCAAACACGCCGCACGATGGAGCCTCAAAGCTACAAAATACCTCTCTTGAGGCTGATGAAGTTTGAATGAGATCGGTGATGAGGTCGGTGATAATATGGGTAGACAGTCTAAATCTAAAAAGCGGGTCGCCTCTATCTATCCCCTCCTCTTTTTCTATTTTTTTGATAATTTCGGATACGAGTGTTGAGCTCTCCAACTCATCCAAAGTCACAAGCTCATATTTGAGTGCATCGTCTATATCGGCCGATATATACGCTATAGAATCGGCATTATCCACTATCATCGCCTCAAAAGAGGGGTGATATCCAAGGGCAAATATATCGTCAAAATACGGGGGCAAAAAGCTTTTTTTGTACGGTGCGGAGTGTTTTAATACCCCCTCCAATGTAGCAAAAGTGAGGTTTAGCCCGTCAAACCCTTTGTATCTCTTTTCCAGCTTTGTTAACACCCTAAACGACTGAAAATTATGCTCGAAACCGTTTTTGCTTCCGCTGTTTTTTAGCTCTTCATCCAATGTGTCGCCGCCGATATGCCCAAACGGAGTATGTCCCAAATCGTGAGCCAACGCTATCGCCTCAGCCAAAGATTCGTTTAGACCCAAATTTTTTGCGACCGTTCTGGCTATCTGACTGGCCTCCAAAGAGTGAGTCAAACGGGTTCTAAAATAATCTCCGTCAGAGTTTATAAAAACCTGCGTTTTGTACTCCAAATTTCTAAACGAGAGGGAGTGAATAATCCTATCCCTGTCTCTGTCAAACGCCCCTCGAAAATCCTCCTTTGTCTCAAAAAAACGGTGATACGGCTTTAGCAATTTATAAGCTCTTTGATTTTGGAAGCTAAATCGGCACATGCTTTGATTTTTTGGGAGCCGTTCAGACTCTCGTCAAGAAGGAGTTTTGTAAATGCACTCCCGACTATTACGCCATCAGCCCCCATCACCCTCTCTTTTGCCGTTTTTTCATTTACCCCGAAACCTACAAACACCTTTGTATCGGTAAACTCTCTAACATCAGCCAAAATCTGCGACAAATCCTCGCTCTTATCGGCTCCGGTAATTCCGGCAAAAGCAACCAGATATATAAAATCTTTGCTCCCCTCGGCTATTTTTTTGATCCTCTCTTTTGTGTGGGTTACGGCCAAAAACGAGATATTTGAGAGGTTGTTTCGTCCAAACGAATCGGCATATTTTGCCCCCTCCTCAAACGGCAGATCCGGGATTATGAGACCGCCGACCCCTGCATTTGCCGCATCCACGCAAAAAGCGTCAAAACCGCCGGAGAAAAAAGAGTTAAAGTACCCCATAAAATATAGCTTCGCATCACCACGCAAAGATGAGGCTATCTCAAAAGCATCGGCTTTTTTGTAGCCGTTTTTTATAGCTATCTGCCCCGCTTTTTCTATAAGCTCCCCATCGGCAACAGGATCCGAAAAAGGCAACCCAAGCTCCAGTCTATCACATCCGGACCCAATAAGCGCCGCCCCAAGCTCTTTTGTGAACTCTTTATCAGGAAATCCACACGTTATAAAACCGACCAACTCTTTCACTAGCTCTCCATTTTTTCGTCTATTATCTCACTAAGCGCTCTGGCAAAATCCTCATCATCATTTGGACACGATACGACCTTGTATGACTCAAATCCAAATTTTTTTGCTACCTCTTCGTATTCGATTCCAAGCTCATATACGGTCTCTACATTGTCAACCGTGAACGAAATCGGATATATCACGACTTTTTTATTTGTCTGCGATATTTTGTGTAACATCTCCTCCAGTGAGGGTCCCAGCCACTTTACGGGACCTAGTTTTGACTGATAGGCCAGATGTGCTTTTCTAAAGTTTGCACCTTGCATATAGAGCATATTTTGCAAAATCTCCGTATGCTCCTCCACCTGCCTCTCATACTCGTCTCCGGCATCTATAATCTTTTGGGGTAGCGAGTGGGCGCTAAAGACGATATCATATTCTCCGGCCTCTTCTCCGCTCAATGTTTCGATTATTTTTTCCACTATCAGGGTATTTATCTCTCTGTTTTTATAGAAGTTCTCAACGGTATGAACCTTTGGATGAAACCCCATTTTGATAGCAGTGGCGTGAAAATCCTCCAAAGACGATTTGGTGGTTGTGGTCGAATACTGCGGATACATAGGAAACAGCACGATCTCCTCTACCCCGTCATCCATCATCTGCTTAATAACCTCAGACGCAAACGGCGGAACATACCGCATCACTATGTATACGTTTTGGTCTCTGAGGCTGGAGAGTTTTGCCGCCAGTTTTTCGGTGAGGCCCAGTAGCGGTGACCTCCCCCCTATCTCCTCATAATGGCCTTTGGCTTTTTTGGTTCTAGTCAAAACTATCATAGTCCCGATAAACCATCTAAGCAGAGAGCTTTTTACCGTTAAGATATTCGGATCGGCAAACATATTTTTTAGAAATACCCTCACCTCGTCCGTGTTTGAGGGGCCACCCATATTTAATAGTACAACGGCTTGTTTCATTTTGATCCTACACAGAGGTTCGGGCAAAAGCCCGCACTTGCTACGCTAGCCGCACGGGGCGACAGAATATTTAACATACACATTAGAATTTTAGTATCCCTTTTGCCTGAACCATATCTTTATCCCCTCTTCCGGAGATATTTACAATGACTAATTTATCTTTTACGTCCATTTTTTTTAGCTGAGCTACGGCGTGGGAGCTTTCAAAAGCCGGTATGATCCCCTCTTTTCGGCTCAACCACACAAAAGCCTCCAAAGCCTCTTCGTCGGTTACCGCCTCATATCTGGCCGCTTTGCTCTCGTATAGATATGCGTGTTCGGGGCCAATGCCGGGGTAATCGAGTCCGGCCGATATGGAGTATGCCTCCTCTATTTGCCCCTCCTCGTCTTGAAGCAGATAGCTCATCTGTCCGTGGAGCACCCCCGCACGACCTTTTTGGAGGCTTGCCCCGTGCTCGCTTGTCTCAACCCCTTTTCCTCCGGCCTCAACACCTACACAAGTTACCGTAGGCTCTTCCAAAAAGTGGCTGAAAAGCCCCATTGCGTTGCTTCCGCCGCCTATACAGGCTACCACATAATCAGGAAGTCTGTTTTCCAGTTTTAGTATCTGCGCCTTCGCCTCATACCCGATAATCGCCTGAAAATCCCTAACCATCATCGGATACGGATGAGGTCCCGCCACCGTACCTATCATATAGTATGTATCTTTTGCATTTGTAACCCAATGCCTGATGGCATCGTTCATAGCATCTTTGAGGGTTCTGGAGCCGCTTTTTACCGAGTGGACTTTTGCCCCCAAAAGCTTCATCCGAAAGACGTTTAGCTCTTGCCTCTCCACATCTTTTTCGCCCATAAATATCTCACACTCAAACCCGAACAAAGCACATGCCGTAGCGGTAGCAACACCGTGCTGTCCGGCTCCGGTCTCCGCTATAACCTTTGTTTTGCCCAGTCTCTTTGCGACTAGAGCCTGCATAATTACGTTATTGATTTTATGGCTTCCGGTGTGGTTTAGATCTTCACGTTTGAGGTATATTTTGCCGCCAAGCTCATTTGAGAGATTTTCGGCATAAGTCAAAAGCGAGGGTCTGCCGACATACTCTTTGAAATAATAATCGGCCTCCCTCCAAAAACTCTCATCAAACCTTATACTCTCATAAGCCTCTTGCAACTCTATAAGGAGCGGCATCAATGTCTCAGGGACAAACCTGCCGCCAAAAAGGCCGAAATGCCCCGACTCATCCGGATCAAATTTACTTTTACGAGGGATATACATCTATAAATCTCTTCAATTTTTTGGCTTATTTTACTTAACCCTGTTTTAAAAGCTCTATGCAACCGAATCGTAATAAATAAACTTTATATTTCCGTTTATATTTTTATGATTTCCAAAATTTTAATGAATATCAAGCTCTAGGGTCACAATGGTAAACGTCAGAGAGATTATAAGCTCAAAAAACCCGTCATTTTTTAGAAGCTACCCAAAACTTTTTGCGGATGTCTCGGTAAGCGCTCTCTCAAAAATCGTAAAAGAGAGGGAGATAAATGAATTTTTATCCCAAAATAAAGAGCTTGAGGGGTTTGACTTTATAGATGCGGTACTTGAAAAACTAAACTTTACGTACAAATTCTCTAGCCGCTCAAAAGAGAATATCCCATCCTCCGGAAAACTAATAATCATAGCAAACCACCCGCTAGGCGCTCTCGATGCCCTTAGCCTGATTAGATTTGTTAGAGAGGTTAGAAGCGACGTCAAAGTAGTTGCAAACGACCTATTGCTTAGTATCCCCAACCTCAAAAGCCTACTGCTTGGACTAGATATAACCAAAAAAGCATCCGTTATGTCCGATATGAAAGCGATTTTGTCGGCTCTAAAAAACGAGGAGGCCGTCATCATCTTTCCGGCCGGAGAGGTGAGCAGGGCTAGACCGGTGGGGATTAGGGATACCAGATGGGAGAGCGGATTTTTGTTTTTGGCAGAAAAGGCAAAAGCTCCGATACTTCCTGTATTTATAAAAGCGAAAAACTCTTTTGTCTTTTACGCCGCCTCAACTGTCTATAAGCCGCTTGGGATGCTACTCTTGCCGACGGAGATGATGAGGCAAAAAAATAAAAGTCTGGAATTTGTCGTGGGCGAGAGTATTCCGGCTACAAACGTCACGGGACTAAAAATCTCCAAAGAAGAAAAGCTAAAACTCGTCCGGAAGCACCTATACCGTGTGGCAAAAAACAAAAAAGGGGTTTTTGCGACTGAACGAAACGTAGCACATCCGGAAGAGAGAAAAAGCCTCCGTGACGAACTTGCCGGATCTGAGCTTTTGGGGAAAACGGCAGATGACAAGATGATTTATCTATACGACTACGCCAAAAAATCTACCATCCTAAAAGAGGTCGGAAGACTCAGAGAGGCGACGTTTCGCAAAGTCGGAGAGGGAACCGGCAGACAAAGGGATACCGACGAATACGACAAATACTATCGGCATATAGTCCTATGGGACGACAAGGAGCTTGAGATCGTAGGAGCCTACAGGATAGGGCAAGGGAGAGAGATATACGATATTTTCGGCAAAGATGGTTTTTATACAAACTCGTTGTTTAGTTTTTGCAGGGAGTTTGAAGAGCTTTTGCCTCACTCCATTGAGCTTGGGCGTAGCTTTGTCCAATCCAAATACTGGGGCTCAAGGGCGCTTGATTATCTGTGGTACGGGATAGGGGCATATCTCAAAAAACACGGTTTTGTCAAATATATGTTCGGCCCTGTCAGCCTCTCAAACAGCTATCCGGACGAGGCAAAAAAGCTAATTATCTATTTTTATTCAAAGTATTTTCCGGCTCCGAAAAAATTTGCAACCTCAAAAAACCCTTTTGTAATCAGCAAAAACGAAGAGGAGGAGTTTTCGTCATATTTTAGTTTTGACAACTACGACGAAGATTTTAGGAAACTAAAAAACCTCTTAAAAAACTACGGCTCAGCCGTTCCGGTGCTATTTAAACAATATTCGGAGCTATGCGAAAAAGGTGGTGTTTACTTTAGCGATTTTGGCGTTGACCCTGATTTTGGGGATTGTGTGGACGGCTTTATCATAGTCGAAATAGACAAAATCCTCCCCGCAAAAAGGGAGAGATATATGGGCGATTTATCATAAACAAAGGATTAAAATGAAATGTTATCTATGTGAAAACACGAAAAACCTAAGCAAGTATATAGTTGACGGAGCCTCTACGGTATTTGTATGCAAGGATTGCGAAGAGGAGCTACTCGTAGATCATTGGATAGAGCTAGAGGACAAAATATGCGAAAAACCGGTATTTTGCGAGGAGAACTACGGTCTGGCGTATGCTTGCGCATAAAGCCTAGCCTAGTTTTTCCCCAAATAATCGATAATCTCTCCGTTTCCGGCTATCTCGGCAATATCTGCGGCCTCCAACCCCTCGTTATTTTTGGCTTTTTTATCTGCTTTGTTCACAACAAGCAGTTTTACTATATTTAACCTCTCCCTCCAAACAGCCAACATCAGCGCCGTCTTGCCCTCTTTGTCTTTTGCGTTTACATCGGCTCCGAGGTCTATCAGATACTTTACAATCTCCTCTCTACCCTCCCAAACCGCATACATCAAAATACTCTTCCCGTTTTCAAGGGAGCCGTTTGCCCCCTCCTTGTCGGTAACCAATTTTTTAAAAAGAGTCAAATCCCCTTTTTTTACCGCATCTACCGCATCTTTTGACGGTAATGCGGCAAACACCGTGGAGGCCGCCAATACTACGGCTAAAAGTGTTTTTTTCACACTCTCCCTTTGAAAGTCTCTATAAACCCTAGTATATCCTCCTGCAAGGCTTGTAGCTCCTCCTCATGCAACACCTCATCGGCGATTATCTGGTTTGCCATATTAAACGTTATAATGTCTTTATCTTTTGTCGCCTCGGCCAACCTCTCGTATACGCTTATAGCGCATTGCTCCCCTTTGATATTTTGCGCTAAAACTTCCAAAACTTGCGGATTCTCCGGAGCATCGTAGCCACATACGGAATGAGCCAACCAATCTTTTGGGTGAAGTAGCGGCGTACCCCCTAGCTGAATGATCCTATCGGCAACCATCGTAGCGTGTCTAAGTTCATCGGCGGCGTGCTGAACCAGCTCCGCTATGACGGCCTCCTTCATAATCCCTTTTACCACTTTTGAGCCGATAAAGTATTGATAATGTGCCAACCACTCGTCTGCATATGCTTTGTTCAAAAGCGCTACAATCTCATCCACATTCCCTTTTACAATGCTCTTTCCGAAGGTTCCCATAGCTAGCTCCTTGTATCTTAAAAATATCCCCCATTATACACAAAAAAAATCTTAAATAGGAAAAATTCCTAAAAAAATTTACTCTGTGGCGACATCTAGTCGCAAGAACCGTCTGCCGAAAACCCCATTTTTGGCTTTGCTTAAAATGCGAAAATTAATCGGATGGTTCAATAAGGTAAAATATCCAAAAATTTTCAAAAGGCTTTTATAATGGTTTTTACTACCCCTTTTAAAAACGGTTCGATAAAAATAATGCTTTTAGGTAGCGGCGAATTAGGTCGTGAGGTGGCTATCGAGGCATTGCGCCTAGGTTGCGAGGTTGTAGCGGTAGATAAATACGAAAACGCTCCGGCAGGGCTTGTCGCCACAAAGTCGTATACGATAGATATGAAAAACAAAGATGAGCTACTCCGTGTGATAAGGGCCGAAAAGCCGACCTATATACTCCCGGAGGTTGAGGCTATAGCTATTGAGGCACTTTTTGAGGCCGAAAACGAGGGTTTTCACGTTATCCCGAATGCAAAAGCGGTCAATCTGACAATGAACCGCAAAGGGATTAGAGAGTTTGCGGCCGTTGAGCTAGGGCTAAAAACAAGCGGGTTTAGATTTGCCAAAACCCTAGAAGAGCTAAAGACGGCAGCGGACGAGATGGGATACCCGTGCGTCATAAAGCCTGTTATGAGTAGCTCCGGACACGGGCAAAGCGTATGTCGTGCCCCTGAGGAGGTAGCAAAATGCTTTGAGCACGCCAAAGAGGCGAGAGGGGATGCTAGCGAGATGATAGTCGAGGAGTTTATCAGATTTGACTACGAAATCACACTACTAACCGCAAGGACGGAGTGCGAAACGGTATTTTGCGAACCGATAGGGCATATCCAAAAAGACGGAGACTATATCTATTCGTGGCAGCCGATGGCGATGAGCGAAACGGCACTACAAAAGGCAGAGCATATCGCAAAAACCGTAACCGACGGTCTTGGCGGGAGAGGGATATTCGGGGTGGAACTGTTTGTCGCAGGCGATGAAGTCTACTTTAGCGAGGTTAGTCCACGTCCGCACGATACCGGAATGGTAACCATGATAACGCAAAGTGCCAGCGAATTTGCCCTCCATCTACGAGCGGTACTGGGTCTACCTCTAGGGCATAGATTTTTAACCCCTGGGGCGAGTGCGGCATACAAAGCAAAAAGCGAGTCCGATGAGCCGAAATTTGAGATTCCAAACGAGCTGTTTAGCACAGATACCGAGGTTAGGGTGTTCGGAAAACCGGAGAGTCATATAGGACGGAGGATGGCCGTTGTCCTAGCCGCCGATAGTAGCGCAGAGGCTGCAAAAGAGAGGGCCGCCAACCTTGTAGAGAGAATAACGGAAATATGAACGCACTAAAAAAACACTACAAACTGCTAATCGCCATAGCCCTTTTTATCCCGTTTCTGGCGTTTGTCGATAAGGTATTTTTTGCATACATGGAGCCAAAAGCGGCCGAGGCGGCAAAAAACGGGG
>ERZ650312.896-NODE-896-length-16816-cov-11.977627_pt1 | contig 16816 bp, 18 predicted proteins | sample MGYA00376248_ERZ650312 | MGnify/ENA primary metagenome ERZ650312 (study PRJEB26733, sample SAMN07839316) | wastewater metagenome | biome: urban; feature: wastewater treatment plant; material: waste water | place: USA: North Carolina | collected 2016-07-28 ... | reverse complement strand
CCCAAAAGATGGTATTGAATACCGTATCAACATCGTAGACACCCCCGGTCACGCCGACTTTGGCGGTGAAGTTGAACGTGTAATGTCGATGGTTGACTGTGTCCTATTGTTGGTTGACTCGGTTGATGGCCCAATGCCACAAACCCGTTTCGTGACGCAAAAAGCGTTTGCCCGAGGTCTAAAACCAATCGTCGTTATCAACAAAATCGATAAGCCAAATGCACGTCCTGATTGGGTAATGGATCAAGTATTTGATTTGTTTGATAACTTGGGTGCAACAGATGAGCAATTGGAATTCCCAGTTGTCTATACTTCAGCGATTAACGGTATTGCCGGTCTAGAGCCGGATGCAATGGCTGAAGATATGCAGCCATTGTTTGAGACTATCGTAAATATTGTTGAGCCACCGCAAGTTGATACCGATGGCCCATTCCAAATGCAAATCTCAAGCTTGGACTATGACAACTTTAAAGGTCTAATCGGCGTTGGTCGTATTCAACGTGGTTCGGTTAAGACTAATACGCCAGTAACCATTATTGATAAAGACGGTAACAAGCGTAACGGCCGTATTTTACAGATTATGGGTTATCATGGCCTTGATCGTATCGAAGTGCCAATGGCGCAAGCAGGCGATATCGTCTGTATCACCGGTATTGATGGTTTGAATATCTCAGACACGATTTGTGATCCACAAAACGTTGAAGCCTTACCAGCGTTAAGCGTTGATGAACCAACCGTTTCGATGAACTTCCAAGTCAATAACTCGCCATTTGCGGGTAAAGAAGGTAAGTTTGTGACATCGCGTAATATACGTGAGCGTCTAGAGCGTGAATTGATTCATAACGTGGCATTGCGTGTAGAAGACACGGACAGTCCTGATAAATTTAAAGTATCAGGCCGTGGTGAGCTGCATTTATCAGTATTGATTGAGAACATGCGCCGTGAAGGCTATGAGCTTGGTGTATCACGTCCGGAAGTTATCGTGCGTGAAATCGATGGTGAAAAACAAGAGCCTTACGAAAATGTCATCTTTGACGTTGAAGAACAACACCAAGGCGCTATTATGGAGCAAATGGGCTACCGTAAAGGCGAAATGACCAATATGGAAGTCGACGGTAAAGGCCGTATCCGTATTGAAGCCACTGTTCCTTCACGCGGTCTGATTGGTTTCCGTTCTGAATTCCTGACCATGACTTCTGGTACAGGGATCATGACGTCTAGCTTCTCGCACTACGGTCCAATGAAGCAAGGTACTGTTGCAAAACGTCAAAACGGTGTATTGATTTCTATGGTTCAAGGTACTTGCTTGGGCTATGCACTGTTCACACTTCAAGACCGTGGTCGTCTATTCGCGAAACCACAGTTAGAAGTTTATGAAGGTATGATCATCGGTATTAACTCTCGTTCAGACGACATGACAGTTAACCCGACTAAAGCAAAGCAGTTAACGAACGTACGTGCTTCTGGTACTGATGATGCGTTAACGCTGGTTCCTGCGATTGAATATACACTTGAGCAAGCGCTTGAGTTTATTGAAGATGATGAATTAGTTGAAGTAACTCCTAAGTCTATTCGTATCCGTAAGCGTTACTTGACTGAAAACGAACGTAAACGTAACCGTTCTGGTAAATAAGTTTTAAAAAATAAGGTTACCCCATGCGGGGCAGCGCCATTTAAAATGTCATCAATCATTTGATGACATTTTTTTTGTTTAAAATTAGCAAGCCTATGTATAAAAACAGATGATTTCCGAGTAAATTACGTGGAAATGAAGTTATAAAATTAATGTATACTTCGTCACATAAATTAAAGTCAAAAAAACTGGAGATTTAAATGAGTATTATTCAAGAGTTCCGCGAGTTTGCGGTAAAAGGTAATATGATCGACTTGGCTGTCGGTGTGATTATTGGTGGGGCATTTGGTAAAATTGTTGACTCATTAGTGAAAGATATCATCATGCCATTGATTACTGTGATCACCGGTGGCGGTGTAGATTTCACACAAAAGTTCTTTGTTTTGGGCGATAATCCAAACAATTTACAGTCTTTAGATGAGTTAACCAAAGCAGGTGTAAACGTCCTGACCTATGGTAACTTCCTTACGATTTTAATTAACTTCATCATTTTGGCATGGGTAGTGTTCTTAATGGTGAAAATGATCAATCGTATGCGCCGTAAACAAGAAGAAGCTGCGCCAGAACCAGCAGCAACGCCAGAAGATATCGCGTTGCTACGTGAAATTCGTGATGAATTGAAAAAACGTCAATAAGTTTTAATACGCAATCAAAACAAACGGCGCTTTATGCGCCGTTTTGTTTGGGTAGAGTTTTAGTTGAATTAAGATTATTTCTGGATTTTATAAGGTTCGATAATTTCTTTGAATCTTTTAGTAATCTTAGTTTGAAAGTATGAGCCTTGCTGTAACCATTTTTTATCAGATATAATATCCTCAACTTGACTTAACACGATGTCATGTGGATAGATGAAAAGCTGTTTATCTTCAAAAAATGCAATATAGAGGTTTTTTCCACAATATTTTTTATCAAAAGATATATTACCTTTAAGTTGAATTTTGATATCAGAAACACCATCAATATGCATAGCAATACAATCTGCACCGTTCCAATCATCATTAAGCCAAATACAATTATAGCCATAATTAGAAAGTATTGCTGCCATTTGATGGAAGTTATAATTTTCTTTAGCCTTAGGGTTTAGTTCTAGATAATCAATTTTTTTAAATCGTATAGGGTTTTCTACAAACATTATAAATCACATCCGAAACTTTACTTCTACCAAATGAAAACCAAACTGACTTTTTACAGGTCCGTGTAGTACGCGTTCTGCTGCGGTAAACACTAATTTATCAATCACGGGTACCAATTGTCCTTTTTTGACCTCACCCAATTCCCCACCTTTTTTGCCTGAAGGGCAGGTCGAAAATTGTTTGGCAATTTTGGCAAAATCAGCGCCTGATTGAATCCGCTTTTTCAGTTGCTCACAGGTTTCTTTATCTTTCACTAAGATATGACGCACAATAGCGGTTCTCATACTTTCTTACCTCGTTTGCTTGTTGCAGCTTTGGTCGCAGTGAGTACTTTTTTCAAAGGCTGACATTCAGGACAAAATACCGAGGCACGTTGGCCCAGTTTTAAATTTTCTAGAGTGGTTTCACAATTCACGCACATTTCACCTGCACGTCCATACGCCAACAAGGTTTGCTGGAAATAGCCATTTTCGCCCATCGCATTGCTGTAATCACGCAAGGTCGAACCCCCTAAATCAATCGCTTGTTTTAAAATGCGCTTGATTTCAAGCACCAGTTTTTCAATCTGTTCCAAACTGAGAGATGATGCAGGTTGTGCAGGGTGAATACCTAAATTAAACAGACTTTCCGTGGCATAAATATTGCCCACACCCACCACGACATGGTTATCCATAATTGCAACTTTGATGCCAACATTTTTATTTTTGAGCTTCTGTGCAAGATAGTCGGGGTTAAAGGCATCACTCAATGGCTCAGGGCCAAGTGGATCAATCAGTTTGTGTTGCGAGCTTTCATTGAGCCATAAAATACAGCCAAAACGACGTGGGTCGTGGTAGCGCAATTGCATATCTTCAAACTGAATAATCAGATGGTCGTGTTTGCGTAAATCTTCGTGCGCATCGCAAAGACGAAAACTGCCGGACATGCCTAAATGCCACAACATGCTGTCCTGTTCAAATTGCGCGAGAATGTATTTGGATCTGCGGGTCAATTGCAGTAGTTTTTGTCCTGTGAGTTTATGTAGGTTTTCTGGAATTGGCCAGCGTAAACTGGCTTGACGTACTTCTACATTCATGACTTTTTGATCTAGCAGCGGCAATAAACTGGTTTTGGTAGTTTCAACTTCTGGTAATTCAGGCATGGTACAAATTCAATCCGCTTGTAGAAATTAAGCAGTCAAGGGCAAAAAGCAATGCGCTTAATATTGGGCATTATCCATAGAATGCAAGCCATAGAATACAAGCCATAGTGTGCGATCGCAAAATTATTCTGTGAAAAGTAAAAGCAGACTTTGCAAAAATCATACAACACGTTATAAATAAATCATTTTTGAACATTTATTATAGGAAAAACCATCTAAAACAGATGGCAGATTCCGAGTGATTACTTCTTTATTTAATGATTCGCTTTCAGTGAATCGCACAGTATGAGGGCATGCAGCGTGACATTACTTTTTCAGCCGATTCAATTTGGATCACTGCAACTTGCCAACAAAATTGTTATCGCCCCGATGTGTCAATATTCTGCCAACGAACAAGGTGAGTTGAGTTATTGGCATGAGCAGCAATGGGCAAATTATGCCTTGTCGGGCGCAGGCATGTGTATTGTAGAAGCCACGGCAGTGCAGGCAGAAGGACGTATTAGTTATGCAGATTTAGGCTTATGGAATGACATGCAGCGTGCGCAGCTTAAAGCGCTATTGCATAAAGTTAAAAGTTTATCGCCTATGCCATTTGCTGTGCAGTTGGCACATGCGGGACGTAAAGCTTCAACCGACAAACCGTGGCAGGGCAAAGGACAGTTTGCACCGAATGAAGAACATGGCTGGCAGACGGTATCGGCCAGTGAGTTGCCATTTCAATCGCACGAACATCCACCGCATGCTTTAACGCAAGATGAAATTCAACAGGTGATTGCAGACTTTGCCAGCGCCGCAGTACGAGCGGTGGATGCAGGTTTTGACTTAATCGAAATTCATGCCGCGCATGGCTATTTACTGCATCAATTTATGTCACCCCTGTCTAATCACCGCCAAGATGAATATGGCGGCAGTTTGGAAAATCGGATTCGCCTTACATTGGAAGTATTTCAAGCCATTCAAAATGCTGTACCACAAGGTTATCCCATTGGGGTGCGAATTTCTGCAACAGACTGGATGGATGATGCAGATGGCTGGAATCTGGAATCTGCAGTGGGTTTGGCAAAGGCACTAGAGCATTTAGGTGCGGTTTATATTCACGTGTCGAGCGGCGGTTTGCATGTCGATCAAAAAATTGATGTGCATGCGGGTTATCAAACGCCATTTGCTCATGCAATTAAGCAAGCTGTAAAAATTCCTGTAATTGCGGTGGGTTTGATTACTGAACCGATGCAGGCAGAAGGTATTTTGCAATATCAACAGGCCGATGCAATTGCGATAGCACGTGCCATTTTATATGACCCACGTTGGCCATGGCATGCTGCGGCAGAATTGGGCGAAAAAATTGAAATTGCCCCGCAATATTTACGATGTCAGCCGCATGGGTTCCGTAGTTTATTTGCGCCGTTTAAACCCGCAGATATGAATGTAGATTCCTGATATTTCTCTTTAAAATAAGTGAAACTTACACTATTTTTCCGTGCTTTATCGGGAGCTTCGGTGTAAGCTAAATCAGTAAAAACCATGTCGATTATGGGCAACACTGAAAAAGGATGTCAGGGTGTTACTGAGTATTTTATTTCCCATTTGTGCAGTGGTGCTGTTGGGATATTTTGCCGTCAGAAGCCAGTTTATAGACGCAAACGCAATTCAGGTTCTAGGGCAGTTTGTTATGAAAGTCGCCTTGCCTGCATTTTTATTGCAGGCCTTGGCCAGTAAGAGTTTGGCAGAAATTTGGAGTCCTGCTTACTTTTTAGGCTACGGCGGCGGTTCTATTTTGCTGTTTATTTGTGCTTTTTTATTGTATCGGCATTATTTTAATTCAAGTTTGACTCATGCTAGTGTTCTGGCGATGGGTGCATCAATGTCAAATACAGGATTTATTGGCACTGCTATTTTAACTTTGTTGATTGGCAGTCAATCCGCAATTTATTTGTCTTTAACTTTAATTGTCGAAAATTTAATTATTGTGGCATTGATGCTAATTTTGGCAGAACGTGGACTGCAATCTTCAGCGAAATCAGGTTGGCAAGTGTATGCCGAAACTGTGCAGCGCTTACTGAAAAATCCAGTCATTTTATCTATTTTATTGGGCATGTTGTGTGTGTTCATCAACTTAAAACTGCCACAATCTATCTCACAAATTCTAGAAATGTTGGGAAAAACTGCTTCACCTTTGGCTTTATTTGTTATTGGTGGAAGTTTGGTCGGTATGCAAATCAAGTCGGTCAATTTGCAAAGTATTGTTTTGGTCGTATTCAAAGTATTGCTGATGCCACTCACGATCTTTGGGATTTTATGGGCATTAGATGTGAACCGAGAAATGTTGTTTGTCGGGACTTTACTGGCAGCTTTACCCATGCCAATTGCTTTTGGTATTTTCGGGCAGCACTACGGTTTGGATGAAAAAGCATTAGTCCCCTTAGTGTTGAGTACAATATTGGGTTTTGTGATGGTGGCGATTTTATTGACACAATCGGGTAAATATTTATAATTTTGGTTTGAAGTGCTCAAGTCACAAAAAGTCTGTATTACGCTGATACAGACTTTTTGTGTCTTTATTAAGAGAAGACTTACTTAACTTTTCTTTGCTGTCGCTTTGTTGGAAGCTTTGGATTGATCTGCCATCATTTTTTCAACCACAGCTAATGATTCTTGGGCTTGGGGTACATTTTCCTGTGCCAGTGAGGCAAAAATCTTTTTCGCTTCAGGCAAGTTTTGCGGCACGATATTACCATTCACAAACATATTGCCTACTGCCATTAGTGCAGGAATATAGCCCTTTTGGGCCAAGTTTTGAATGCTTTGCAACCCTTGCTTAATGGGTGCTTCATCTTTATTTTTAAAGCCTGTGCTAATATCATACAAGGCTTTTGCATGTATGGCTTGATAATAATCTTTGGCAATTAAGGGTTGTAATAGCTTTAAACCTTTTTGGTCAGATGCCGCCGTATTTTCTGAGAAATATAAAACTGCTAAATCTACTGTAGCATCATTAAAACCCTGATTGGATGCAGTTTGTAAATATTGTTTGGCTTTGGCAGCATCCTGTTTTAAACCCAGTGCGCCAGTAAGATAGTTTTTACCTAAAACATAACTTGCAACAGGGTAGCCTTTTTGGGCAGATTGCTCATACAACTGAATGGCTTTCTTTTCATTTTTTGCTGTGCCTTGTCCTGTTTGCGTCAAATAGCCTAAGTTATACATGGCTTGTGCATTGTCTGCTTTGGCAAGTTTTTCTAATTCCAGATAAGCATCTTTAACCTTGTTGGCTTGCATTAATTGTGCAATCTTGGCAAAAGCAGGATCGGTTGGAATGTTGCTATTTGCCATGCTGATGCTGCTAGATAGGACGATTGCGCCCGCAATGAGTAGTTTTTTCATCATTTGAGTTTTACCTTGTTCTCTTTTGCACATCACTCCATTGATGTACTTTTGTTTTGCAGTGGTGCATTCATCATAAGTTGAAAAGTGTGAATGTAAATATAAAAACTGTGAATTATTCAAATCACAGAAAAGAACGAGGGAATCTTGTGATTCCCTCGTGATATAACCAATTTTTTTAAGTCTATTGCGGGCGGGCGACATCGCCATTTAAATGTTCAGGTAAATCTAACACTTGTACAGATAATTCTTGCAAAGCACTTGGTTTAGCAACCACTAACGCTTTAAAACCATCTGCAGTTGCTATGCTATTTACCACTTCTACATCATTATTCAGTTTGGCAGCAGGTGCAGGGACTTCGCCTGAACCTTGAATTAAATGCAACCAGCGTTTCGGTTTGGCTTTAAACCATAAACGTGCCACCACTTCCTGACCCAAATAACAGCCTTTGTCGTAATGCACGCCATCTCGTTGATGCAAACGCAATTCCTGTGGCTGAAACACTTCTGCTGTTGAGGCTTGAATCCACGCTTGACCTGCGTCAATGGCTTGTAGCTGCCATGCGTTTAAATCGGTGACTTCAGTTGAAAATTCAGTGTGATTGCCCTGAATGGTTGGGTAAACCGTACCGATGGTTTCAAGCTGCATTTTTGAAAATGCGCCAAACTTTTTAATGTGTTTGGCTAAATCTTCGGCTTGGTCGGCAGTGCTGATTATTTCAAAACTTTCAGACGAGTTTTTTTTAAGCCATAAACCAAACTGAACGCGTCCTTTTAAACTGCAAATTGCAGTATAACACGTTGTATTTTCAGCTAAGGTTTCGACATTGACGGTCACCTGACCTTGCAGAAATTTTTGTGCATCAACACCGTTTAAACTTAAAGCACAGAAAGCTAAATCGCGCATGAATAACCTTTCACAATAAAATCTAAGACTAAAGAATGAGGTCAATTTTGCGCTATTTTTCAAAAAAAAGCATTTTTAGGGCAAGAATTTTACTCAAAATGTAATTAAATGTTTCCAAAACCCCTGTTTTTGTATTTAAGTATATGAAATATATAAGATTTGGGAAATGGGTTTTTGGCGGCGTACAATGCTTTCGACCAGGGAAAATAATCATCCCATAAGATGTTGAGAACAATAGAGTAAGGGCGAATACCAGATGAATAACAACTACCGCAAACCACTGCAAGGCACTCAGCTCGATTTTTATGACGTCCGACAAGCCGTTGAAGAGATCCAGCCAGGCGCTTATGCCAAACTTCCTTATACCTCAAAAGTACTTGCAGAACAGTTAGTGCGCCGTTGTGATCCTGCAATTTTAGAACAATCTTTAAAACAATTGATTGAGCGTAAACAAGAGCATGATTTTCCGTGGTATCCAGCGCGTGTAGTGTGTCACGACATTTTAGGTCAAACTGCATTGGTGGATTTGGCAGGCTTGCGTGATGCGATTGCCGAACAGGGTGGCGACCCTTCTAAAGTGAATCCTGTCGTACCTACCCAGTTAATTGTCGATCACTCTTTAGCGGTGGAATATGGCGGTTTTGACCCAGATGCTTTCCGTAAAAACCGTGAAGTGGAAGATCGTCGTAATGAAGACCGTTTCCACTTTATTGAATGGACGAAAACTGCGTTTGAAAATGTTGATGTGATTCCTGCGGGCAACGGCATCATGCACCAGATCAATTTGGAAAAAATGTCCCCAGTGATTCAAAACCGTGAAGGCATTGCATTCCCAGATACTTGTGTTGGTACAGACTCACATACACCACATACCGATGCTTTGGGTGTCATTTCTGTGGGTGTAGGCGGTCTTGAAGCTGAAAATGTGATGCTAGGTCGTGCTTCTTGGATGCGTCTGCCCGATATTATTGGTGTTGAGTTGGTTGGTCAGCGTCAAGCAGGTATTACGGCAACAGACATCGTGTTGGCTTTAACCGAATTCTTACGTAAAGAGCGTGTCGTCGGTGCTTATTTAGAATTCTTTGGTGAAGGCGCAGATAGCATGTCGGTGGGTGATCGTGCCACGATTTCCAACATGACACCTGAATATGGTGCAACCGCTGCCATGTTCTATATCGATCAAAATACCATCGACTATTTAACCTTAACAGGTCGTGAAGCAGATCAGGTAAAACTGGTTGAAACTTATGCTAAAGAAATTGGTCTTTGGGCATCTGAAATGACTCAGGCAGAGTATCCACGTGTGTTACGTTTTGACCTTTCAACAGTAACGCGTAACATTGCAGGCCCATCGAATCCGCATGCACGTGTTTCAACATCTGACCTGAAAGAAAAAGGCATTGCGGGTGTGGTAGAACAACGTAGCGATGGTTTAATGCCAGATGGCGCCATCATCATCGCGGCAATTACCTCTTGTACCAATACCTCTAACCCTCGTAATACTGTTGCGGCAGGTTTGTTGGCACGTAAAGCCAATGAATTGGGTTTGCTGCGTAAACCTTGGGTGAAATCATCATTTGCACCAGGTTCTAAAGCGGCTGCATTGTATTTGGAAGAAGCAGGCGTACTGAAAGACTTAGAAAAACTTGGTTTTGGTATTGTGGCTTATGCATGTACCACCTGTAACGGTATGTCTGGTGCATTAGATCCAGCCATTCAGCAAGAAATTATTGATCGTGACTTATATGCGACTGCGGTACTTTCGGGTAACCGTAACTTTGATGGTCGTATCCATCCGTACGCAAAACAAGCTTTCTTGGCATCTCCACCGTTGGTTGTGGCTTATGCGATTGCAGGAACGATTCGTTTTGACATCGAAAAAGATGCTTTGGGTACAGATCAAAATGGTAACCCAATTTACTTAAAAGATATTTGGCCGTCAGATGAAGAAATTGATGCTTTGGTGAAAGCATCGGTTAAACCTGAACAATTCCGCCAAGTGTATATTCCAATGTTTGACTTGGGTGAGTCAGAAAAATCTGAAAGTCCACTCTACGACTGGCGTCCACAAAGTACTTATATCCGCCGTCCGCCATACTGGGAAGGTGCATTGGCGGCTCCACGTACATTGGCCAATATGCGTCCGTTGGCAATTTTGGGCGATAACATCACCACAGACCATTTATCTCCATCGAATGCAATTATTTTAGATTCGGCAGCAGGGGAGTATTTGGCAAAAATGGGCTTGCCAGAAGAAGATTTCAACTCTTATGCAACGCACCGAGGTGATCACCTCACTGCACAACGTGCAACTTTGGCGAATCCGAAATTGTTTAATGAAATGGTGGTACGTTCAGACGGCACAATTAAGCAAGGTTCTAAAGCGCGTGTTGAGCCAGAAGGCGAAGTAATGCGTATGTGGGAAGCGATTGAAACTTATATGAACCGCAAGCAGCCGTTAATTATTATTGCGGGTGCGGATTATGGTCAGGGTTCAAGTCGTGACTGGGCTGCAAAAGGTGTGCGTCTTGCGGGTGTAGAAGCAATTGTGGCTGAAGGTTTTGAGCGTATTCACCGTACCAACTTGGTGGGTATGGGCGTATTGCCACTTGAGTTTAAAGCGGGTGTAAACCGTAAAACTTTAGGTTTGGATGGTACGGAACTTTATAGCGTGATTGGTAACATTGCGCCACGTTCAACTTTGACTTTGGTGATTGAGCGTTCAACGGATGATGGTAAAAACCAAACGATTGAAGTGCCAGTAACTTGTCGTTTAGATACCGAAGAGGAAGTGTCTGTGTATGAAGCGGGCGGTGTATTGCAACGCTTTGCGCAGGACTTCTTGGAAGGGAATGTGGTGTAGTTAAAATAATTCTTTTTAACACTTGAAATAATTTTATAAAGCCATATTTCATATATGGCTTTATTTTTTTTGTATGGATATGGAAAGATATTTGGATTTAGATGGTGATTCAGGTGTAGTTGGATATGAAATTTGGGATACTTTAATAAGGGTTAAATTTAGTGGTACAGCTAAAATTTATACTTATAGTTATCGAAGTGCAGGTATAGATAAGGTTGAACGTATGAAGCAGCTAGCTAAATTTGGAAACGGTCTCAATGCATATATTAAATTAAACGCAAATAGCCTTTACGAAAAATAAGAATATGAAATTTAAAAGCAGAAACTTAAGAGAGATTGCTGAGTGCATTATTGGTGATAATAAATCCTTTAAATATAGAAGTAGTAAGTATATTACTGAGTTTTTCGAGGAATGTGATTTACCATTTCAACATGATGGTTCAACACGTTGGGTTTGGACATCAGATAGATTAGCCGAATTACTGGACGAATCTTGCCCACCAAATATGTTGCCTCCACGATTTGTACATGTATTAAGGGTCTTAATGCATAAATCTGAGGCAACAGAGGATGATCCGCAACGTATCAATGCTTTAATTGAGTTAAATAAGCCTTTAAGCAGAGAAGGATATGAGGCTTTTTACAGTACTGATAATAATTTATATATTAAAAGCTTAAATAATAATCAGATTATAAAACCTTCTGAAAATCCTCATCGAATATTCTCAGAAGAAGAAATCAAAAAAAGAGAGCTGTTAATCAATTATTTAGATAAATGCTCAGAGGATCAACTTATTGAAAATATATTATTACCACTATTTCGAATATTAGGTTTTCATCGAATCACAGTAGCAGGACACAAAGATAAAGCATTGGAATATGGAAAAGATATTTGGATGAAATATACACTGCCTACACAACATATAATTTATTTTGGAATTCAGGTAAAGAAAGGAAAACTAGATTCTTCAGGTGTTTCCAAAGCTAGCAACCACAATATTGCTGAAATTTATAACCAAACAACGATGATGTTGGGGCATGAAATTTTCGATTCTGAAACAAATAAAAGAGTATTGGTAGATCATGCTTATATCATTGCAGGCGGTGAAATCACAAAAGCAGCAAGAAACTGGTTAGGTAATAAATTAGATGCAAATCGCAGAAGCCAAATTATTTTCATGGATAGAGATGATATTTTGAATTTATTTACTGTGAATGTTATTGAAGTGCCTCAAATTCATTAAATTTAATTCGCTTGAAAAACACTCAAAAAATACCTATCATAAGATATATATCAAAACTGATGGAGTAGCCTTATGACTACCGCAAAAGTTTTTATGACTGGTCGAAGTCAAGCTGTTCGCTTACCCAAAGAATTTCGCTTTGAAGGTACAGAAGTCGAAATTTTCCGTCGTGGCGATGAAGTGATTCTGCGTGAAAAACCAGTCACCGTAGATCGGTTATTTAAAGTATTAGCGCAAATGCCGAATGACTTTTATGCAGAAGAAAGAGTGGATGAACCACTACAGGAACGAGAAGAGTTCTAATGCAGACACAATATTTATTGGATACAAATATTTGTATCTACATCATCAAACATCAACCTGAAATTGTCCGTCAGCATTTTGAAAAACATCTCCCACATCGAAATATTTTAATTTCAGTAATTACTTTGGGGGAGTTGCGTTTTGGTGCAGAGAAAAGTCAGCAAAAAGAAAAAGCCCTTAAAGTGATAGATGAATTAACGTCAATGATTCAAGTGGTTGAGTTAGATGAATATGTCGCTGATCACTATGCGCAAATACGCCAAGATCTTTCATCAAAGGGACAGATTATTGGCGCAAATGACTTATGGTTAGCAGCACATGCACGTGCAAATCATTGGGTTATGGTCACCAATAACGAAAAAGAATTTACTCGTGTCGATGGATTAAAAGTCGAAAACTGGGTATCTAATCCTTTGTAAGTGAGTTAGATTTTTTATAAAAATCATTCTTTGCCCAACTGCCCTCATCATCTGTCAAAATGGACAGTAGACAATCATCACAGAATAGATATACTGGATTGACCATTTCTAAACCACACGGAGAACAAAGATGGTAACTGCAGGTGATAAACCAGGAACAGGCTTCTATTTTTGTGTCCAATGCGGGCATCGCGTTTACTTAGAAATTGGTACAGACCGTCTACCACCGTGTACCAAATGCCATGGCACCCAATATAACAACAAGGTTGCCTAAGCTACACGACATAAAACAGCAGATCCTGTTTTAATCTAAAGCCCTATCACCCGATGGGGCTTTTTGCTATTTTAGCCATAGAAAACCCAAGGTAATGAGGTACAACATGGAAACAATACTCGGTTTATGTGTCGGCATTGGGCTAAGTGCTGCCAGTGGTTTTCGGGTTTTCGTACCTTTATTGGTTATGAGTGTTGCCGCGCTCATGGGTTGGTTTGAACCCTTAAAAGGTTTTGAATGGTTGGCGATGCCTGCTGTTTGTCTGGCTTTGGCTGTAGCAACAATCAGTGAAATTGCTGCGTATTATGTACCGTGGGTTGATAACTTACTCGATACCGTTGCAACGCCTGCCGCCATGATTGCAGGAACACTCACCACTATGGCAGTAAGCAGTGGCGAAATGTCGCAATTTGCCAGTTGGGCTTCGGCAATTATTGTGGGTGGCGGTACTGCAGGTGTTGTGCAAATGAGCACAGTGGCGGTACGTGGTGTATCAACGGCAACCACAGGTGGTGTTGCCAATCCTGTAATTTCAACAGGGGAGTGGATTGGGGCTGCCGTACTTTCAGTGTTGTCCTTCATTGTGCCTGTATTTGTGGTGTTTGTGGTGCTGCTGACCTTAATTTGGGCGATTCGCTGGATTCGAGGCAAAAAGAAAGTTGTTGAATCTTCCACATAGATTTTTAGTCAGTTTGAAAATATTTAAAAATAAGTGTGGTAATAAATTTAATATTTAAGCTTTATTTGATGATTTAAATGCATAAAAATTGTCTGTTTGGGAAATTTTTTAAAATATGGATTAAAAAGTGATAAAAATTTTAAAAACAAATCAAAATAAAATCATTTCGGGGAAACAATCCCATCTTCAAATCACTACTCTATATCTCAAGGGTGTGATGGGGATCGAAAAGAGTAGATTGCTACCAGTTGCGTACAACGTGCGTGTAGTACTTACCCAAAAGGTCTCGATTCGGCTTAGGACGCTATAAACCAGAAGTTTATAGGCTATAAGATCATGGCTTATCCAGCATGATAGTTGAAGTAAACCATAGTTGTTTTCCCTAACACCCTAAAGAACATTGTTAAAAATATAAAAAACAAAACAAGATCAAGAAAATAAAATTTAGATAAAATAAAAGCTTAAATGAATTTTAAATCATCTTTCCGCTACAAAACTCTCATCAAGGTTTTCGTTTAAATCTGTTAATTTGCAATGATCATCCACATCTAATTAGGTGGGATATGAGTGTTGATTACGATTTTTGGTGTCGTTTATTACTGACCTGCGCACTGATTAATTATGCCATTTTAATGCTGTGGTTTGTGGTGGTGATTTTCGCACATGACTGGCTTCGACAGTTACATGGCAGATGGTTCGAACTGTCAGATGCAAGTTTTGCTGCCATTCATTATGGTGGCATGGCAGTCTATAAAATTGGGGTATTGCTATTGAATATCGCGCCACTTATCGCGCTGTATATGATGCGACCTTAATTTCAAACTCTATAAACAAGCATCGAAAAGCATAGAAACAACGGTTTGAAACAGTACATTAAAAACACACGTCCATTGAAATAGAGGCGCAAAGCCCGCAATTTAAGGAGTTTACAAACATGAATCATTTTAAACCTGCACTAATTTTAGGCGGTCTAATTTGTTTGGGGATGGTGCTCGCGGGTTGGATTTTGGGCAACAGCGCACTTAAAATTAAACAGTATGAGCGTGTGGTTTCAGTCAAAGGTTTGTCTGAACGTGAAGTAAAAGCCAATGTGGCGGTGTGGCCAATTCGTTTTAGTACTGCTAGTCAAGACTTGGCAGCGTTATATGACACCATGCAAAGCCAAACCTCTCAAATTCAAAATTTTTTAAAAAATGAAGGTTTCAGTCCTGAAGAAATTACCATAGCTGCACCTGTAATTACCGATAAATACGCCCAGCAATATGGTGGTGATGGTAATGTTGCTTTACGTTATACCGCACATCAAACCATTACGGTCTATACCAAAAATATTGATACAGTGCGCAGCGCACAAAGCCGTTTGGTCGATTTAGGTAAAAATGGAATAGCCTTTGGTGGTGAAGATTATGGGCAACGCACCGAATATTTATATACGCAACTCAATGACATTAAACCTGCCATGATTGAGCAAGCCACACAAAATGCCCGTAGTGTTGCAGAAAAATTTGCCGCAGATTCTGACAGCCGTTTAGGCAAAATTAAATCAGCCAATCAGGGCGTATTTAGTATTGAAGATCGTGACAGCAATACACCCTATTTGAAAAAAGTTCGTGTGGTGTCTACCGTAGAATATTATTTGGCAGACTGATGTAGCAAATCACTAAGTCAGGAAATAGACTTCATTAATTGCTTAAGCAAAACAAGCACTTTGCCCGACTGAATTGACAGCTCGGGCTGTGCTTGATATTTTGCCCGCACCACTTTGCGTGCTGTAGTTCATGGCTTTAAACGACAACTTTATTTACGCCCCTCCACAAGATCCGTTAGTAATTGTCTATGAAGATGACGATTTACTGGTGATTGATAAGCCTGCAGGTTTATTGTCTGTGCCTGGGCGTTTGCCTGAACATCAGGACAGTGCTTATTTAAGAGTTTTGGCGCAGCATTCTAATGCAAAAATTGCCCATCGTTTAGATATGGCTACATCTGGTATTTTAATGTTTGCCAAGCACCGTGATGCAGAAGTCGCATTGAGCAAAATGTTTCAGGCACGAACGGTAGAAAAAAACTATATTGCGTTAATTCAAGGCAAACTTGAAGGTGAGGGCAGTGTCGATGTGCCTTTAATTACTGACTGGGAAAACCGTCCACGGCAAATTGTGCATTTCGATTTAGGCAAGCCTGCGCAAACGTTGTATCAAGCTTTGGAATATTGTGCGATTGAAGATATTACCCGTGTGTTGCTTACCCCGATCACAGGACGTTCTCATCAGTTACGAGTACACATGCAATATATTGGACATCCCATTACAGGCGATAAGTTATACCATCCTGAGCCCAAAAAAAGCACTTTAGGTCGGATGGCGCTACATGCCAGTTATTTGGCTTTCACACAACCTCTAAGCCAAGTTCCTGTTGCAATTCGGACGCAGCTTCCTTTTTAGGGATTTTCGGATTTAATTTTCTAACAGCCGCATATTTTTTATTTTTTGTGAAAATACTTCAAAATTGGGATAGTCTTCGTGCCGCTAACTCGCTAACGTATCCTTAGAGCTGTCGTTATTCATTTGCCTTGGCATAAATGAAGGAAATGAATAACTCGCTGTTTTAAAATTTTGTGTTTTTGAGTGTGGTGGGCTGTCAAAGCGGGTTAGAAAGCGTCTTTAAAACTAAAGTTGACTTTTCAGCATCTGGCAGACCAATGCGGGGTAGAGTCATATGCTGTATAGTTATATGCTGTATATATTGGGTGTAATCATTATTGTTTTAGTGGTGATTGTTTTCTGGCAAATCCAGCGTCGCGGTGAGTTGTCTGCTAGCATTAAATCTTTACAAAACA
>ERZ650312.895-NODE-895-length-16819-cov-8.581902_pt1 | contig 16819 bp, 18 predicted proteins | sample MGYA00376248_ERZ650312 | MGnify/ENA primary metagenome ERZ650312 (study PRJEB26733, sample SAMN07839316) | wastewater metagenome | biome: urban; feature: wastewater treatment plant; material: waste water | place: USA: North Carolina | collected 2016-07-28 ... | reverse complement strand
TAACTTATCTGCCTTTCTTTTATCTGATTATTTTTATGACAAGTAATTGTCAGGACGCCCTAGTACGACTAGGCGAGCCAACGCAGTTAGGTTATTTTTTTCGAATGGGTATAACGCCGCAAAACACGGCATTCCACTATAGATATCAGTTGCACCCGCGCAGACGGGGGCCCAGCAGGCGTAGGTACGATTAGCTTTGTTAAAACAAAACGTAATCGTACGCATGACTAGGCTTCTGCCTGCGCAGGCGCGACAAAAAAGGCGTTTGCATACAAACAGGCCGTCTGAAAGGTTTCAGACGGCCTGTTTACATGCAAACGCTTATGGGTTTATGCGCTCACTGCGTTGGCGGCTTCCACAATAAACGCGGCTACTTCTTGCGGGCGCGAAGCCAGAGAAGCGTGGCTGGCATCGAGGGTGATGGTTTTGCGCGGGTTCATGCGTGCGGCCATCATTTTTTGGTTTTCCGGGTTCAGCATGCGATCGCCAGAGGAAATTTGATACCAGTTGGGCTTCACTTTCCAAGCCGGTGCGGTAACGTTGTCGCCGAAAGTGCCGCCCACGGGCGCTTTTTGGGTAACGGCCATCACATAAGCTTCTTCTTCGCTCAAATCTTGGCAGAAGCTTTGGTGGTATTTGTCTTGCGCCACCCACAAAAAGCCGTCGCTGTCGGGCTGGATGTTGGCAAAAGCTTCAGGCGGGTTGGCCTGGCTGATGGCGCCGGCGCTCTCGCCTGCATCGGGTGCGAAGGCGGCGATGAATACCAGCGCGCCCACATTGGGCAAATCACCCATTTCGGTGATCACTTTGCCGCCGTATGAGTGGCCGACCAACACCACGGGGCCGTCAATCTGCTTCACCATTTTGCGGGTGCGCTCGGCATCGTCTGCCAGCGAAGTGAGCGGGTTTTCTACTGCGTGGATGTTGTCGAAGCCTTGTTCGCGCAAAAGCGGAATCACTTTTGCCCAATGCGCCGCGCCGCCCCAAAAGCCGTGTACCAAAACGATTGCAGGTTTGCTCATGATGTTTCCTTCATTAAGTGGATGGGTTGGAATGTCTTACTTGCTGTTGCATCATGATTGATACCGATATGCTGCCTTGGATGGCCGGGCTGGGCATCGGGCAAATAGTGTATTGATCATGTGGCCGATTATACCGCGCGCTTATGGGAAAACAATCTGTTTCTAGCGGCTTTTTTTAAATAATTTAATGGCTTTAATCGATTCATGTTTAACATTAAATATGAAATAAAAAGCGGGTTAACACCATTTTTTGCGTTTGAAAACAGGCCGTCTGAATGTTTTCAGACGGCCTGTTTGAATGAGTTGGATGAGCGCTCGTTGGTGCGGTTATCAATGCACGGCAAAAGGCAAAAAAGAAATATCCATCACATAAGCTTTGGGGTTGGACCAATCCACGGTTACTTTGATGCTGTTGCCCAGATAAGGCGCGGGATCTTCGCCCATGGGCGGGCTCACGAATTGCTGCATTTTGCCGTTTTGAGGATTAGGCGCCACGGCGATGATTTCATAGCGGTCGACAATGGTGTCGCTGCGTTTTTGGTTCCAATGGCGCACTTCCTGCACGGCGGCCTGAATTTCCACGCCTTGGCGCACGGCTTGTTGCTGGCCTTGGTATTTCGGCCACAAAATAAAGTAAAACACCGCGCCCAGCGCCAGCGTCATCAGCCAAGTGATGGGATTGGGCACGAAAATGCTCACCAGCAGCAAAATAATGAAAAACACGGCGGCGATGATGAGGGTGGTGATAGAGAGCATATTAGTTCCTTATACATGACAGCTTTCATACCGATTCGAAAAAATAACCTAACTGCGTTGGCTCGCCTAGCCGTACTAGGTGTACTGTCTTCGGCTCGCCGCCTTGTTATCTTATTTTTTCGAATCGGCATCAGACGGCCTGCTATCTGCGCATAGCCTAATACAATAATTTTTTACGCGGTTTGCGTGCGGGAGCATGCGCGGCAGGCCGCAGCGCGCCCAGCGCGGAAATATCCAGCACGCTTTCGGTGGCGCAGAGATTGCCGAAACAATCTTGATATTCGGCGCTGATTTTAATGATGCCATTAAACGGCGCAGGCGCAAAACGCGCGGCCAAAATATCGAAATCGGTAAACACGCCGCCGTAGGTTTCGCCGGCGGCCAAAATATCGAGGCCGCCTGCCACGGCGCTTAAAGATTGCAGGCTGGCCATCACGGCTTCGGCTGCCGGCGTGGCGGCCACCGGCTCGGCGCTCAGGCGCACGGCATGGGCGCTGCCTTTACCGTGATTAGAGAGCGCCAATTCGATTAAGTGCGGTTGGTCGGCTGCGGGGCGCAACACCGCATGCAGCACCGGCCGCACATGCTCTTGCTGCAAGGTTTCCAAATAGCGGCTGGTTTGCGCACGGTGTTGCAGCGAGAGGCGGGCGAAAAAATAGGCCAGCGCCACCAGCGCAAGCGCCGCCACGGCCGTGAGGGTGGCGGCGAGGTTTTGCAGATAATCGCGCGGGTTGAACCACAAAAATGCGCTTAAAAAGCCGGCGAAAAAAAGCACGATATATAAAATGGGGGTAAACCATTGTTGTAGGCGCGTGTGCATAAGATAAGGCCGTCTGAAAACGTGGGCGGGCTGCATGGCTTGAGCATAACATATTTTTAGGGCAGGTTTTTTGCAGATAAGCGATGCCTGCGCAGGCGCGACGGAAAGGGCGTTTTGCAAAGGCTTCAGGCCGTCTGAAAATATTGTTCAGACGGCCTGAAGCTTTTGCCATGCTTGCTGAGCGGGTGCATCAGGCTTCGGTAACGGCATCGCGCGAGAAGGTTTTTTCGCAATAATGGCATTTCAATTTGGTTTGCCCCTGATGGCGGCGCACATAAAAGCGGCTGGTTACCGGCTCGCCGCGGCTGGCGCAGTTGGCGTTGGGGCAGCGCAGCACTTCGCTGATGGTGTCGGGCAGCTCGAGCTGCATTTTTTGCACCACTTGGAAATCTTCAATCACGTTTACCGTGGCTTCGGGCGCAAACAAGGCCAAACGGTTGGCGGCTTTTTCATCAAGGTGCACGCCGGAGATTTTGATGATGTCTTTGCTGCCGTGGCTTTTACTGGGCAGATTGAAGCCCACGGTAACGGCGCTGCCGTAATGCAAAAGCTTGAATTGGCGCAAAATTGCCAGCCCGCGGCCGGCGGGAATGTGGTCGATAACGGTGCCGTGCTGGATGGCTTCCACGCTGTATTGCTTTTGGGTCATGTGTTGCTCCTTACACTTCTTCATTCAAAACCAGCGATAAAATCGCTTGGCGCGCATACACGCCGTTGGCTGCCTGCTGGAAATAATAGGCAAAAGGCGTGGCATCCACATCGGGGTGGATTTCATCCACGCGCGGCAGCGGGTGCAAAATGCGCAGATTGGCTTTGGCCTTGGCCAGCATGGCGGCATCGAGGTTGAATTTGCCTTGGATTTTGGCGAATTCCTGCTCGTCGAAGCGCTCGCGCTGCACGCGCGTCATGTAGAGAATGTCGGCCCATTCCACCGCATCTTCGAGCGTGGGCAGAATCTGATAAGCGCAACCGGCTTCTTCCAGCTCTTCGGTGATGTAGTCGGGCATGGCCAAAGTGGGCGGCGACACAAAGGCAAATTCGCAGCCCCAGCGCTTTAAAGCCTGCGCCAGCGAATGCACGGTGCGGCCGTATTTCAAATCGCCGCACATGGCGATTTTGAGGCCGGAGAGCGAGCCTTGCGTTTCGTAAATGGTCACCAAATCGAGCAGGGTTTGGCTGGGGTGTTGGTTGGTGCCGTCGCCGGCATTGATCACGGGCACTTCGGAAAATTCGGCCAGCACGCGTGCAGCGCCGTCTTTATGGTGGCGCTGGATGATGGCATCGGTGTAGCTGGAAATAATGCGCGCGGTGTCGGCCAGCGTTTCGCCTTTTTTGGCGCTGGTGTTGGCGCCGTCGGCAAAGCCGATTACCTTACCGCCCAAACGCTGCACGGCGGTTTCGAAGGAGAGCCGTGTGCGCGTGGATGGCTCGAAAAAGCATGAGCTGATCAGCTTGCCTTTGAGCAAGTCGCCGCGCGGCTCGGCTTTGAGTTTGAGGGCAGTGTGCAGCACGAGCTCGAGCTGCTCGGTGGAGAGATCGGCAATGGAAATCACATGTTGCCGGTAGAGCGGGTTGGGCATGGCATATCCTTTTCGGTTTCCGTAAAAAAGCCCGTTTGCACGGGCTTTTTTTTAATGATTGGGGGCAACGGCAAAGCCGCTGCGGCGGGCAGCGCGAGCAATCGGGCAAGCGGATGCGGCATTCATGGCGGCGTACGGGTGTGGGTAAACAGGGCGATTATCGCATAAATCAAAGGCCGTCTGAAAGAAAAGCTTCAGACGGCCTCGTTATACCCATTCAAAAAAATAAGCTTACAAAATAAAAGCAGTTCGACAGCACCATTAGTGTAGGTCGGATTCTTGAATCCGACGTTTGGCCGGCGGCCAAAGCGATGTGCGTGCCTTGTTCTGCGAACAAGTGTCGGATTCAAGAATCCGACCTACGGGCTGCTGCCAAATAGCGTTTAATCCCACTCGGGCGCCAAGCCTTCGGGGCTCACTTCGCGGCCGTTGCGCTCGAGCGCATCGATGCGCTGCATGTCGGCATCGGTGAGGGCGAGCTGTTGCGCTTTGAGGTTGCTGATGAGGTTTTCACGCTTGGTGGATGAGGGAATCACGGCATAGCCTTTGTGCAGCGCCCAAGCCAATGCCACTTGGGCGCTGGTGGCTTGGTGGGCGCGGGCGATGTCGAGCAGGGTTGGGTCTTGCAGCACTTTGCCGTAGGCCAAAGTCATGTATGAGGTGACGCGGATATCTTGCGCTTGCAGAAAGTCCACCAATTTGCTGTTTTGCAGATAAGGGCTTAATTCAATTTGGTTGGTGGCGATTTCACCGCTGCCCACCACTTCGATTGCCTCGCGGGTTTGCGCGATATTGAAGTTGGACACACCGATCAGGCGGGTGAGCCCTTGGGCTTTCGCTTCGGCCAGCGCGCCCATAAAATCGGCCAAAGCCACGCCGTTGCCGGGGGCGGGCCAGTGAATCAGGGTGAGATCCACGGCATCGGTGCGCAATTTTTGCAGGCTCTCTTTGAGGCTGTCGGCCAATTTGCTCGGGCTGTAGTTGTCGACCCAGATTTTGGTGGTGAGGAAAAGCTCGCTGCGCGGCACGCCGCTCTCGGCAATGGCCTGGCCCACTTCGGCTTCGTTGCCATAGATTTGGGCGGTGTCGATGGCGCGGTAGCCCACATCGAGCGCGTTTTTCACCGAATCGATCACGGTTTGGCCGCTTAAGCGGAAAGTGCCCACGCCAAAGGCGGGTAAGGTGTTGGTGTTCATATCAAGCTCCTGAAAATAAAGGTTTTGAAAAATCAAGGTTTTCAATGGCAGGCCGTCTGAAAGGCGGCCTGTGTAACAGCATCAGTTTAAAAATCAATCGTTGTTCAAGCAAGGGGTGATGGCGGCTTTTTTGCCGCTGCGGCTGCCCTGCATGGATAGTGCGGTGGCCAGCGCCAGCAGCAGCGCACCTGCCCAAGCGGTGTGGATCAGGCCGCTGTGTGCCACAATCCAGCCGCCCAGCGCTGCGCCGAAGGTAATGCCGAGATTAAAAGCAGCGATGTTGAGACCGGAAGCCACTTCCACCGCTTGCGGCGCGTCTTTTTCGGCTTGCTGCACCACCATTAATTGCAGCGGCGGCACGGTGGCAAAGCTGGTTAAGCCCAGCAGCACGGTGCTGAACACCACCGCCACCGGATGCGCGGCGGTGAAGAGAAACGAGAGCAGCACCAAAGCCTGGGCGGCAAACAGAATATTCAGTGCGGTGCGCACACCGGCGCGGTCGGCCAGGCGGGCGCCGAGAATATTGCCGGTGGCCACCGCGATGCCGTAGGCAACCAACATCAGGCTCACCGCATCGTTACTGAAGCCGCTCAATTCCTGCAAAATGGGCGCCAGAAAGGTGAAGAGCACAAAAGTGCCGCCATAGCCGATCACGGTGAGCGCATACACCAACCACAAGCGCGGCGAAGTGAGCACGGCCAATTGCTGCGCACGGGTGGCCGGCGCACCTTGCTGCAAGCGGCTCGGGATAAACAGCAGGCTGCCGATAAAGGCGGCCACGCCCAATGAAGACACAATCAGAAAAGTGGTTTGCCAGCCCCAATGTTGGCCGATAAACGTGCCCAGCGGCACACCGGTAACCAGCGCCACGGTGAGGCCGGTAAACATCATCGCAATCGCACGCGCGGCTTTTTCTTTAGCCACAAGCTGGGTGGCGATGGTGGCGCCGATAGAGAAAAACACCCCGTGCGCCAGGCCGGTAACGATGCGTGCAATCAGCAAAGTGGCGAAGCTTGTGGCCTGCCAGGCCAAGAGATTGCCCAGCACAAAAACCGCCATCAACATCAACAACACATTTTTGCGCGGCCAGCGGGCGGTGGCCGCCGTGAGCAGCGGCGCGCTAAGCGCCACCGATAAAGCATAAAGGCTCACCGCCAAGCCGGCCGAGGGCAGCGTGATGCCCAAATCGGCGGCAATGGTGGGCAAGAGCCCCACAATCACAAATTCGGTGGTGCCGATGGCAAACGCACCGAGCATCAAAGCAAATAAAGCAGGAGGCATCATCATTTTTCCTTTCATCATAAGCAGGCCGTCTGAAAAAAACCGGGCTGGAAAATGCATCACAGGCGGCATTATGCTGCTTTTACATTTTCAGAAAAATAGGATAATCTGCAAATGATTTTTACAGAAAGTGCAAAAATGAAATTGGATTTAGAGGCATTGAATATTTTCGTGCAAATCGTGGAAAGCGGCTCGATCAGCGGCGCCGCGCAGCGGCTGGATATGCCCGTGTCGGCCGTGAGCCGCAGCTTGAGCCGGCTCGAGCAGCATTTGGGCCTCACCTTGCTGCAACGCAGCACCCGCCGCATGGAAATCACCGACGAAGGCCGCCTTTTATTGGCGCAGGCGCACAAAATACTCGATGAAGTGCGCCTCACCGAAGAGCGGCTGGCGCTGAGGCGCGCGCAAATCGGCGGTGTGTTGCGCATCAACACTTCGGTGCCGGTGATGCTGCATGTGCTCTCGCCGCTGTTGGCCGATTTTTGCGCCCAATATCCGCAAATCGAAATCGAGTTGGGCAGCAACGATCATTTAATCGATTTGATTGAAGAGCGCACCGATGTGGCGCTGCGCATCGGCCGCTTGCAAGATTCCGCCATGCACGCGCGCCTGCTCGGCCACACCGCCATCCGCATCCTGGCCGCGCCCGCTTATCTGGCGCAACACGGCACGCCGCAAAGCGCCGCCGATTTGGCGCAACACCGCCTGCTCGGTTTCACCGCCCCCACCACGCTCAACCAATGGCCGCTGCCCGACGGCCGCGGCGGCCTGCTGGAAATCAGCCCCGCCGTGCGCGCTTCCAGCGGAGAAACCCTGCGCCATCTGGCGCTGGCCGGCAACGGTATTGTGTGTTTGTCGGATTTGATGACGTTTACCGACCGCGAAAGCGGCGCGCTGGTGCCGCTTTTGGAACACGAGCGCGAGCATGTCAGCCAGCCGCTTTACGCCGTGTATTACCGCCACCGCACGCTTTTGGCACGCACCGCGGTGTTTATCGATTTTTTGGCGCAGCAAGTGGCGAAAATGCCGTGGTATCGTGCGCAGGCTTGATGTTGACGGGGTAAAAAAACAGCGCCGTAGGTGCGATTAGCGCAGCGTAATCGTACGCATGCATATTGCACGCTATCGACTTTAAGTTGATTGAAACCCTCGCAGGCCGTCTGAAACTTGGGTGTTCAGACGGCCTGTTTGGTGTTGGGTGTGCGGCAGGTTTCATGCGTACGATTACGCTTTGCTTTGGCAAAGCTAATCGTACCTACGCTGTTTCAGACGGCTTGTTTGGCTTTGGGTGTTCGGTGAGTTTCATGCGTACGATTACGCTGCGCTAATCGTACCTACTTGCTACGCATTGATTGTGAACAGACCCTCAATCATTAATTAAGCGGGGCGCGGCACTTTGTTGAACAGGGCATAGAAATTGTCGGTGGTGGTGCGGGCGGTGTTTTCCAAGGTGTCGCCGCGCAGGGCGGCCACGAATTCGGCGGTGTGGCGCACATAGGCCGGCTCGTTTTGGCGGCCGCGCTTGGGCACGGGCGCGAGATAAGGGGCGTCGGTTTCCACCAAGATGCGGTCGGCGGGCACATATTTGGCCGCTTCTTGAATATCGGCGGCGTTTTTGAAGGTGACGATGCCGGAAAAAGAAATGTAAAAGCCCAAATCAAGCGCCATGCGCGCCACGCGCACATTTTCGGTGAAGCAGTGGATCACGCCGGCGTGGGCGCGGCCTTCGCGCAGCATGGCCATGGTGTCGTCGGCGGCATCGCGGGTGTGCACAATCAGCGGCAGGCCGCTTTGGTTGGCTGCTTCGATGTGCTCGGCAAAGCGGCGCTGCTGCCAGGCCAAATCGCCTTTGCACCAATGGTAATCAAGGCCGGTTTCGCCTATGCCCACCACTTTGGGGTGGGCGGCATGGGCGCACATTTCGGCGATGCTGAATTCTTTGGCGTCTTCACGGTCGGGGTGCACGCCCACGCTGGCGTAGATATTGTCGTGCGCTTGGGCAATGGCGAGCACTTCTTCGAAGCTTTCGCGGCTCACGCTGATGGCCAGCGCCTGCGCCACTTGGTTTGCCGCCATATTGGCAAGCACTTCGGGCAGGCGCTCGGCGAGGCCTTCGAAATTCAAATGGCAATGTGAATCAATCAGTTGCATGGGCGGATTTGGCTCAGAGGGTGAAGGTGGTGCGGTCGTTTTTCAGCAGGCTGCCCAATTCGGCTTCAATCTGGCTTTTGGTTTGGGCGCTGATTTCATCGTTGGAAAAGGCCAAGCCGATACCTTTGGGGCGGTTGGCCGAGGTGCGGGCGGGGTTGATCCAGGCCACTTGGGTGCGCAGGAATTTTTTGTCGGGATGCTCGGCCAATTCCAGCGCCAGCAGCACTTCATCGCCGAGTGAAAAGGCATCGTCGGTGGGCACAAACAGGCCGCCGTGCTCGAAAAAAGCCATATAGCTGTTGTAGAGCAGGTGTTTGTCTTTCAATTGCAGCGCCATCATGCGGCCGGGCAGGTTGTCGGTTTTGTTCATTTGAGTGGCCTTTATTTGTTTTGCCAGAAGGTAAGATAGTCGATCAAAATGCGTTCAAGCTGCATTTTAACATTCAAGGTGTGGTGGCCGTAAGGGGCTAATGCAGATAAGCGGCCAAGCAGGGCAAAAAGTGCGGCGGCATCGGTTTGGGCGGCTACTTTGTGCAGGGCCGAGGCGTGGGCGGGGTAATAGAGCGGCGGCATTTGGCGGGCGCTCAGGCCGATATCGAGCAGCCATTTGTGCAGCCAGTCGAGAAACACGGCCAGCGGCCATTTTTGTTTGTCGAAGGCCGCGGCATAGTCGAGTATGCCCAACAGGCGCGGCGCGGCCAATAATTCGAGCAGCTCGCGGCGTAAGGCGTCTTGCTCGGGCGCGGGCTCGAAAAGGGGGGCGCCGCTGTGAAAAGCCAGCAGCGCTTCGGCATCGGCCATGCCGCGTGTGTGCAGAAATTGCAGTGCTTCTTCGCGGCCGGGCGGACTTAAAAGCATTTGGCGGCAGCGGCTTTTAATGGTGGGCAAAAGCTTGTCGCGCGCATGGGTGACCAAAATAAACACCACATCGGCCGGCGGCTCTTCCAGCACTTTGAGCAAGCCGTTGGCCGCTTGCAGATTCATGCTTTCGGCCGGGTGCACCAGCACCACGCGCCGGCCGCCGCGCACGGATGTGAGCTGGATATCGTTGATGAGGGCGCGCACGGCGTCGATTTTGATTTGCAGCAGCTTGCGCCCCACGGCTTCGCCCTCGGGGATTTCGGGCGTGAGTTCGTAAAAATCGGGATGGCTTTGCTGGGCAAACAAATGGCATGAGGGGCATTGGCCGCAAGGCTCGTGGCGGCTTTTCGGCGTTTCACACAGCAAAGCCTGCGCCAAGTGGCGGGCAAATGCGGTTTTGCCGGTGTTTTGTTTGCCGGTGAAAAGCCAGGCGTTGGGCTGTTGCTGCCAGTGTTCGGCCAGCTTTTGCCATTGGGCGGCGTGCCAAGGGTAAATCATGCGGGTATCGTTATCAAAATGAAGTGGCGTTTATTATACAAGGCTTGAGGCCGTCTGAAAGATTTTCAGACGGCCTCCTTCAATTACGCTGGCTTTTGGAAATGGCGGCTCAATGCTTCTTCCACCGATTGGCGCACCAAGGCCAAATCGCGGTTGCTGTCGATGAGTGCATAGCGCTCGGGCGCGGCGGCGGCGCGGCTCAGATAGGCATCGCGCACGCGGGTGAAAAAGGCGGCTTCTTCTTGCTCGAAGCGGTCTTTTTCGCGCGCTTGCGCAATGCGGCTCATGGAGACTTCCAGCGGCACATCCAAAAGCAAGGTTAAATCGGGGCGCAGGCTGCCCTGCACCCAGTTTTCCAGCGTTTCGATGTCGGCAAACGGCACGCCGCGCCCGCCGCCCTGGTAGGCAAAAGTGGCATCGGTGAAGCGGTCGGACACCACATGCACGCCGCTTTTGAGCGCGGGCAATATCACGTTTTCGATGTGTTGTTGGCGCGCGGCAAACATCAGCAGCGTTTCGGTGCGTAAGCCCGCTTGGGTGGCGGGGTTGAGCAGGATTTCGCGCAAGGCTTCGCCCAAAGGCGTGCCGCCGGGTTCGCGGGTGAACAGCACCGGCAGGCGGCGCTTGTCAAACCAATTCCGAATCACGTTAAGATTGGTGGATTTGCCGGCGCCGTCGATGCCGTCGAGGGTGATGAATTGTGCTTGCATAAGGCTTCCGTGTGGGCAAACGGCGCTGAGCGCGGTTGGTTGGAAAAGATAAAAACGGATTATAACGAAATAGGCCGTCTGAAAAAATGTTTTCAGACGGCCTATTGAATTGTGCCTGCCAATCGGGCTTATTCGCGCTTTAAAATATATTTGCGCACGGCGGCATTGTGTTCATCAAGGTTGTGGCTGAACTGGCTCAAGCCCGTGCCGTCCATTTTCGACACGAAATAAAGGTATTTTTCGGCTGACGGATGGGCGGCGGCTTCGAGTGCGGCGCGGCCGGGCAGGGCGATGGGCGTGGGTGTGAGGCCGGTGCGGGTGTAGGTGTTGTAGGGGGTGTCGCGCTGCAAATCGGCTTTGCGGATGCGGCCTTGGTAGCGGCTGCCCATGCCGTAAATCACGGTGGGGTCGGTTTGCAGGCGCATGCCGATATTGAGGCGGTTGACAAACACGGCGGCCACATGGCGGCGGTCGGCTTCGTGGCCGGTTTCTTTTTCTACGAGGCTCGCCATAATCAGCAATTCATACGGGTTTTGATAGGGCAGGCCGCTTTGGCGCTCGTCCCACGCGGCGTGCAGGCGCTGCTGCATGGTGCGGTAGGCGAGGCGGTAGAGCTGCAAATCGCTGCTGTCGGCATCGATTTCGTAGCTGTCGGGGAAAAACAGCCCTTCGGGGTTGCTGCTCGGGGCATCGGGGTCGATGGCTTGCAGCAATTTTTCATTGCTCCAGCCGCGGGTGTCGTGGCGGATGTCGGCGGTGTTGTCGATGATATTGCGCATTTGTGCAAAACGCATGCCTTCGATGATGCGCACGGTAATGGTGTCGGGGTGGCCGCCGCGCAGGCGCTGCAAAATCTGCCATGTGGATACGTTTGCGGGCAGGCGGTAGGTGCCGCTGTGCAATTGATTGTGCGCGCCCATCAGGTAGGCGGTGGCCAGCAGCACGTGGCGGCTGTAGATAATCTTGTCGTCATCAAGCTTGCGGCTCACGGCGGAAATGCCTTGGCCTTGTTCTACTTTCATGCGGTAGGCGGCGGGATTGCTTTTGGGGATAAACAGCAAGGCAGCCCAAGCGGCAGCCAGCAATATCAGCACAATCAGCAGCCATTTAATGGTTTTTTTCAGCATGGTGTGTTCTTTAAAGTGTGATGTGGTTTTAGGGTTTGAGCGAAGCGAAATCTGATGCGTTTTTATTTGTGTTTGCCGCTTTGTTTCACAATCAGTTTGGAGCGGGCCGGATAATCAGGCTTCTTCGTTGTGTTTCAGGTTGGGAAAGGTGCTGAGGCCGTCTGAATATTCGGCGGCGGCAAGCGCTTGTGCGGCTTGCTGCACGGTTTCGGGCATCAGCTTGTTGAGGCAGTCGGTGTGGCCGAGCGGGCATTCGCGCTGAAAGCAGGGCGAGCAATCGAGGTTGAGGCTCACGATTTGGGCGCGGCTGCTCAAGGGCGGGGTGTGGTCGGGGCTGGAGGAGCCATACACGGCCACGAGCTTTCTGCCCAGCGCGGCGGCCAGGTGCATCAGGCCGCTGTCGTTGCACACCACGGTGTCGGCGCAGGCGAGCAAATCGATGGCTTCGGATAAGCTGGTTTGGCCGCATAAATTGATGCACAGGCCGTCTGAAAGGGTGTTGATTTCTTCGGCGATGCTGAAATCTTTTTGTGAGCCAAACAGCCAAACCTGCCAGCCTTGGGCGGCATAGCGGCGGGCGAGCGCGGCAAAATGGCGCGGCGGCCAGCGTTTGGCGGGGCCGTATTCTGCGCCGGGGCAGAAAGCGAGCACAGGCTTGGCGGTGTTGAGCTTGTGGCGGGCAAGCGCGGCGGCCTGGCTTTGTGGGTTGATTTGAAAGCGCGGCCGGCCGGAATAGCCGTTGAATTCGGCCTGAGTGGGGTGCGCCAGCGCGGTGTAGCGGTCGACCATCAAGGGCAGCGCGGCTTTGTCGAGCTTGCGGATGTCGTTGAGCAGAAGATAGCGCGATTCGCCCACATAGCCGGTGCGTTGCCGGATGCCGCTGGCGGCGGCGATGATGGCCGATTTGAACGAGCCGGGCAACACAATCACCTGATCATAGCCGCGCTTGCCCAATTGGCGGCCGAGCTGCCAGCGCTTTTTCAAATCGAGCGCGCCGTGGCCGAATGGGTTTTCCAGAATGCCGCTTATTTCGGGCATGCGTTCAAACACCGCCATCGACCATTTGGGCGCGAGCACATCAATGGTGCAGCCGGGGTGCAAATCTTGCAAGCGGCGGTAGAGCGGCTGCGTCATCACGCAATCGCCTATCCAGCTGGGGGAAATGATGAGGATTTTTTTCGACATGGCAAGGAGGGATGTGGGGTTTGGTTGTTATTGTAATGCCAAACCCAAAAGTCCACCTAACGGCGTTGGTTTGGCTGGCTTTTTCTCATCAACAATCAGGTGTGGCTCAGGCTGTTGCACCGAAATGCGCGAGGCCGTCTGAACGCTTTTCAGACGGCCTGTTGTTCACCATTCATCCGCGAGTAAGCTTTTGAGCCGGCATTGCCGCGTGATGAAATGTGAACAGACCCCGGGCCTTAATCGGTTTCGATATAAGCCGTTTTCCTGCCTTTGCGGGTGAGCGTGGCGGCGGCATCCTGCACATGCCAGCGGGTGTCGGGGTTGGCATATTCGGCGCCTTTGGCCCACGATTGCACTTGGGTGAGGGTTTCCACAGTGCCGCCTTGATGCAGCTCTACGGTAATCGGGCGGTTGCTGTTGACATACACAGCCTTGATGCGCTCGCTGCCTTTGGCGGCTTTGTAGTCGATGGTGTAGGTTTGTGTTTCGGCTACCACCGGCGCAGGCGCGGTCGGGCGCACGGCTTTTTGCGAGCCGCAGGCGGCCAGCGCGAAAATCAGCAAAAGCGGGGCGGTGCGTTTCATGCGGGCATCCTCCGGCTTAATGATGGCCGGCTTCGCCTTCGAGCCGGTAAACTGCGCCGCAATAAGGGCATTCGATGCTGCTGTTGGATTCGATCGGCAGAAACACGCGTGGGTGGCCGTTCCAGGTTTCGTTTTGCGGGCCGGCGCAATGCAGCGGCAAATCGTGCGGGGTGATAACGATGGTTTCTTGCTTGAGTTCGCTCATGATTTATCCTTTTATGTTTGATTCTGTTTTATAGACGGTGTGTTGTGCTTGTTTTGCGGCATAGGCCGTCTGAATGTTTTTAGACGGCCTATGCCGGGTTTGTCCACTATTTATCTTGCGGCAATATCTTGTCCGCGGATGAATGGTGAACAAATCAGCAAATTATTTCACATAAGTCAGCCAATGGCGGTAGGCCGGGTTTTTGCCTTCCACGATGTCGAAATAGCGCTGTTGGATTTCGGTGGTGATGGGGCCGCGCTCGCCGATGCCGATTTCGCGGTTGTCGATTTCGCGGATGGGTGTGACTTCTGCTGCGGTGCCGGTGAAAAACACTTCGTCGGCGGCGTAAAGCTCGTCGCGGGTGATGCGTTTTTCAATCACCGGCAAGCCCATTTCTTCGGCGATGGCAATCACGCTCTTGCGGGTGATGCCGTCGAGCGCCACATCCAAGGCGGGGGTGTAGAGCCGGCCTTCGTTTACCACGAAAATATTTTCGCCCGAGCCTTCGGCCACATAGCCTTGCGCATCGAGCAAAATGGCTTCGTCGTAGCCGTCGCGGGTGGCTTCGGTGTTGGCCAGAATCGAATTCAGATAGTTGCCGTTGGCTTTGGCTTTAATCATGTGGATATTAGGGTGGTGGCGGGTGAAGCTGCTCACGCGCACGCGGATGCCGCGTTTCATGCCCTCTTCGCCCAAATAGGCGCCCCACGGCCAGGCGGCCAAAATCACTTGCACATCATCGGCCTGCGGCGCCACGCCGAGCTTGGCCGCGCCATAATAAGCCATCGGGCGGAAATAGCACGAATGCAGATTGTTGGCTTTCACCACATCGATGTGCGCCTGGTTGATTTCGTCTTGCGTGTAGGGCAGCTTCATGCCGAGGATTTTGGCCGAGTTAAACAGGCGCTTGGTGTGCTCTTGCAGGCGGAAAATCGCCGGGCCTTCGGCGGTTTCATAAGCGCGCACGCCTTCAAACACGCCCATGCCGTAGTGCAGGGTGTGGGTGAGCACGTGGGTTTTGGCGTCGCGCCATTCTATTAGTTGGCCGTTGAACCAGATTTTGCCGTCGCGGTCGTCCATAGGTAATGCCATGATTTGCTTTCTTTCGATAATGTGATGCGGTTGTGCGGGTGCTTCTGCGCGCGCGGCTGCGTTGTGCGCGGCGTGATGCATGCGGCAGGGCGGGTGGCTGCCGCAGCTGCGGACGGGAAGCGGAAAAATGTTTTTATTATACCTGTTTTTTATTTTGCTGCGCGTGCCTTTGCGGCAGATATCGGATAGGCCGTCTGAAGCGTTTCAGACGGCCTCAAAGGCAGATGCAAAGCCGCCGCCAAACTGGTATGCTTGCACCGTTTGCAAATCGGAATAAAGCAATGTATCAGAAGAAAACGCGCGGCATCAGGCCGTGGATGGCCGGCGTGGCGGTGCTGGCGGTGGTGGTGTGGCTCTTTTATGCCTTGGGCAATATTCTCACGCCGTTTATCGTGACGGCGGTGTTGGCCTATATTTTGAACCCGCTGGTGGAAAAGCTGCGCGATAAAGGCATGAAGCGCGGGCTGGCGGCGATGTTGGTGATGATTTTCTCGCTGGTGTTGATTTTGGCGCTCACTTTGGTGATTGTGCCGATGCTGGTGAATCAGTTTAACAATATGGTGGCGCGGCTGCCGCAAATTGTGGATTTTGTGCAAAACAAAGTGCTGCCGTGGATCAATATGCTGCTGGGCGGCCATCTCACGCTCGACACGCCTTCTATTGTGGCGTGGCTGCAATCGCACACCGGCTCGGTGCGCGATGCTCTGCAAAGAATCATGCCCACGCTGATGAAGCAGGTCGGCACGGTGGTGTTGGGCGTGACCAATTTGTTTTTGCTGCCTTTTTTGCTCTATTACTTTTTGCTCGACTGGCAGCGTTGGGCGCACGGCATCCGCGCGATGGTGCCGCGCCGTTATGTGGGCACTTATCAGCGCATTTCGGGCAATATGGATAAAGTGTTGGGCGAATTTTTGCGCGGCCAGCTGATGGTGATGCTGATTATGGGCTTGATTTACGGCTTCGGTTTGATGTTTGTGGGGCTGGATTCGGGTTTTGCCATCGGCATGATTGCCGGCATTTTGGTGTTTGTGCCTTATTTGGGTGCGTTTACCGGCCTTTTGCTGGCCACGCTGGCGGCGTTGCTGCAATTTGGCTCGTGGCAGGGGCTTTTTATGGTGTGGGGCGTGTTTGCCATCGGCCAATTTTTGGAAAGCTTTTTCATCACCCCGCAAATCGTGGGCGACCGCATCGGCCTATCGCCTTTTTGGGTGATTTTCTCTTTAATGGCGTTCGGCCAATTGATGGGCTTTGTGGGCATGTTGGTGGGTCTGCCTTTGGCGGCGGTGACGCTGGTGTTGCTGCGCGAGGGTGTGGATGCTTATTTCAAAAGCGGTTTTTACCGGCAAGAGCAGGAATAATACCGCTTCAAATCAATCGGCCATAATGGCATGACAGGCAGAGGCCGTCTGAAAACCGTTCAGACGGCCTTTTATATCAAACCTAAAAAATAAGCAGCCTGTAGGTCGAATTCTCAAATCCGACACTTGTTCGCAGAACAAGGCACACACATTGCTTTGGCCGTTGGCCGAACGTCGGTTTTAAGAATCCGATCTGGGCGGATGGTGCTGCTGAACTGCTTTTATATTTATAGTGGAATGCAAGAAAAAGTGATACAAAACTACGCTCTATAACGAAGTAGGCTGGGTTGATAAACCCAAGATTTCAGACGGCCTCTGGGCTTGTTGGATTTTTAACCCAACCTACCCGTTGTGTCACTTTTTCTTGAATTTCATTATATTTTGTAAGCTTAT
>ERZ650312.893-NODE-893-length-16857-cov-17.598143_pt1 | contig 16857 bp, 14 predicted proteins | sample MGYA00376248_ERZ650312 | MGnify/ENA primary metagenome ERZ650312 (study PRJEB26733, sample SAMN07839316) | wastewater metagenome | biome: urban; feature: wastewater treatment plant; material: waste water | place: USA: North Carolina | collected 2016-07-28 ... | reverse complement strand
AGCTCATTATTCAAACACCCCCAACTAACGTTGGGGGTGTTTTTTTATGTGGAAAGAAAATATTAAGAAGAATAAAAAACCCTTAAAAATAATTTAAGGGTTTTAAAGTTATATAAATATCAAATACTTAGAAATGTGCTTCTAAGCCTAAATATGGACCTTTAAACTCTAATAGAGTTTCTTGGTTGGAATCTTGATTCAGTTTAATGTCTAAGATGCGATAACCCGCTTTTAACCCGACATCCACCAGAATCGCATCAATAAAGTTATATTTAATTTCTGCCTGAGCATCACGAACTTCATTGTCGCTATTTTTAGCATAGTTGGCTTCGGCTTTGGCACTTAAACCCGTAAATGGTAATTTGACTGCTGCTTCTGCATAAAGCATAGGTAACGTTTCACTGATGTCTTGTGTTGAAAACAAATTCGATCTTAAGTCGCCTTCGAGTACTTTTGCGCCAAATCCAACATCTGCTGCAACAATGTTATCTAAAATTTCATAATACAAAATGAAGTCTGAATAATCTAAATCTAGCTGATTGATTTTTACACCAGCAGCGCTTTGCTCGCTTTCGGCCTGCAAATTGACATGCTTAATTTTGGCATTGGGTAAAAAAGGCATAGGATGTTCTACTGCCAGACTGAAAGGTAAGGCAAAATCATCATCCAAGTTAGGAGATAACTGAGCCTGATTCCAGTCTGCACTATATTTCCAATAATCTACACTGGCTTTTACCCCAATAATATCGGCATGCACCGCTGAACAACCAATTAAACTGCATGCTAAAGCAAAACGTTGTAATGTAAGCATATAAACCCTAGTATTTTGTCATCATCATTTGGGATGAATGGTGTGGTGTTGTATGTTCTCGTGACAAAAATCATGTGAAATATTGTCTAACTTAGCGCATCATACATTTTCTAGAATCAAAATTCTTGTAAAAATATAGCCTAATTCGCGCCAAAAAAGAGGATTTCAGTATGCAAAATGTCCATCCACCTGTCGATTACCCGCTCTATCTTGCCAATAAAGCAATAGAAACAGGGCAATGGTTAGCCGTTCAGCATAAATATTCTCAAAAATTATATGCACGTGTCGCACTTGCCGATGAAAAAAGTATTGAAAAAGCTATTCGTGCAGCCGTCAAAGCAGAAGCCGAAATGGCAAAATTACAGCCATTTCAGAAACAAAAAATTCTGCTGCATTGTGTACAGCGTTTTCAAAATATGCGTGAAGAATTGGTCGAAATTTTAATTGCTGAAGGTGGAAAGCCTCGTCTGGCCGCGATGGCAGAAGTCGAGCGTTTAATCAATACCTTTCAAATTGCGGCAGATGCGGTGTCGCAACTAGATGAAGGACGTATTTTACCGTTGGCGGTGACGGCTGCTGCTGCGAATTATCAAGGGATGGTTAAGCATGTACCCATTGGTGCCGTGTCTTTAATTAGTCCTTTTAATTTCCCATTGAATTTAACCGCACATAAAATTGCGCCCGCGATTGCTGCAGGTTGTCCTTTTGTATTAAAACCTGCTAGCGCCACGCCTATTTCAGCATTGAAAATAGCAGAAGTGTTGGCTGAAACAGATTTACCTCAAGGTGCGTTTTCAGTATTACCTTGCGAACGCGAGCAAGCCGATGTTTTAGTGACCGATGACCGTTTTAAACTGCTCAGTTTTACGGGTTCAGATGTGGTGGGATGGGATATGAAAGCCCGTGCAGGACGTAAAAAAGTAACGCTAGAGTTGGGCGGCAATGCAGCGGTGATGATTGAACCCGATACTGAACTGAATGATGCATTGATTCATCGTTTAATTGGTGGGGCGTATAATCATGCAGGCCAGGTGTGTATTAGTGTGCAACGTATTTTGGTGCATGCCGACGTGTATGCTGAACTGAAAAAGAAACTTGTGAGTCAGCTCAAGAAAATTAAAGCAGCAGATCCTAATTTGGACAGTACTTTGGTCGGGCCAATGATTAAGGAAGCTGAAGCACAGCGCTTGAAAAAGTGGATTGATAAAGCGGTGAAAAAAGGCACAAAAATATTGGTCGGTGGCGAGCTGAAAGGTGTGATGTTTGAGCCGACTTTATTGGAACAGGTCGATCTAAACTTGGAAGTTTATAAAGATGAAGTTTTTGGCCCTGTTGCCATTTTGGAAAAATATTCATCATTTGAGCAAGGGATTGCACGTATTAACCAAAGTCGTTTTGGTTTACAGGCGGGTATTTATACACAAAGCTTGGAAAAAATGCTTTACGCATGGGATCAGTTACAGGTCGGTGGGGTAATTATTAATGATATCCCATCTTTCCGTGTGGATAATATGCCTTATGGTGGCGTGAAAGATTCGGGTTTAGGGCGTGAGGGGATTCAATCTGCCATTCGGGATATGCAGGAAGAGCGTTTATTAGTGATTAAGCGTTAAGTATTTGATCTGATCATGTATCGTCATCATCAGAGACAGAAAATGAGTTAACTCTGAATTTTGGGATGATTCATTACAGCGCTGTAGTTCGGTGAATTATAAGCTACAGCGTTAGTATAAAATAGATGAAAAGTAAAATAACTCAAATAGCATCACAATTTCATTCCAAATAGTTATAGAACTTATAACTAAAAAATCAAGTCAAAATGGAGTGTAATTTGAACGTTTGATTAAAATAAGCATACAAAAAGCATCTTCCTAAGCAGAATTTACAGAAAAATTGTTCAAAAATGAGTATTGTTAAGCCATACAAAAGCGCAATATTGGGCAAAGACTTTAAGCAAGATTTTCCGAATATTTCGCTGTTTGACCTTTAGAATTTGATGCTCAAAAGGTGTGACTCTAAAGCAAACACCCAGATTTTCATTTTTTGCAGGATATTTTTTGCGTGCGCTAAAGTACCGTTATATAAAGTAAATTTAAGCTAATGAAAAAGCAAATTATTTATATAAAAGGTAAGAATTAAAAAACAAGCAACAAAAAATAACCTGAAGTTTAGGTGTTCTATGACAGATTCTCGTGAGAGTTGGTCCGCACGATCAGGCTTTATTATCGCAGCTATTGGTTCTGCGGTCGGGTTGGGTAATATTTGGCGTTTCCCTTATGTTGCCTATGAAAATGGCGGCGGCGCATTTTTAATCCCTTATTTAATTGCGATCTTTGCCGCAGGTTTGCCATTGCTGTTTTTGGACTATGCAGTTGGGCATAAATACCGTAAAGCACCACCAACCGCTTATAAAAAGCTCATGAACAGTGAAGCATTGGGCTGGTGGCAGGTGATGGTGACTTTGCTGATTGGTATTTACTATGCCAGCGTATTGTCTTGGGCAGGCAGTTATATGTTCTATTCCATTGGTCAGCAATGGGGAACAGACACTGAAAAATTCTTTTTCACAAGCTACTTACAAAATGGTGAAGGTTTAGCCTTTGGTTTTGTACCCACCTTATTTATTGGCTTAGTCATCGTGTGGGCGGTAGTGATGTTCATTTTATATGGTGGTGTGAAAAAAGGGGTTGAGCTGTCAAATAAAATTTTTATACCACTTTTGCTGATTTTATTCTCTATTCTCGTGGTTCAAGCTTTACGTTTGCCGGGTGCAGTTGATGGCTTAAATGCCTTCTTTACGCCTAACTGGGAAGCGATGACGAACTATAAAGTATGGTTAGCTGCCTTTGGTCATATCTTCTTCTCACTTTCAGTCGGGTTCGGGATTATGTTGACCTACTCATCATACCTAAAACGTAAAACTAACTTGACTGGTTCAGGCTTGGTGGTTGCACTCGCAAACTCATCTTTTGAAATTTTAGCGGGTATTGGTATTTTTGCTGCGCTTGGTTTTATGGCGTACAGCGCAGGTTCATCGGTAGATGATGTGGTTTCGGGTGGTATAGGTTTAGCCTTTATTGCATTCCCAAAAATCATTTCTAGCTTGGGTGCAGGTGGCGATTTATTTGGCTTCTTATTCTTCGCTTCATTGACGGTTGCAGGGGTGACCTCAATGGTGAGTATTCTGCAAGTGCCGATTGCTGCGTTCCAAGACAAACTGGGTTGGTCGCGTAAGCGTGCAGTAACCATCATTGCGGGTGGTTCAGCTATTGTTTCAACCATTTTATTCTCTACCCATAGTGCGATTACTTTTGTCGACATCATTGACTACTTTGCCAACAACATTGGTATTGTTGGTGGTGGTTTATTGTCGATTATTTTGGTGACTTGGTTCCGTCGTCCATTGCTCAAAGAATTGCAGCAACACGTTAACCAATACTCAAGTATTAAATTGGGTTGGGGCTGGAATTTCCTATTAACCATCGTGACTCCACTTTCATTGCTAGTCGCTTTAGCTTTAACCCTTAAATCTATTTTTGCAGAAGGCTATGGGGGTTATCCATTACACATTTTACTTACCGTGGGTGGTGGTACCGTGGCGCTCTTTATTATTGGTGCGGTATTGTTTAGTCGTTTAAAAGATCAAGACGCAGCGGAGAAATAAGATGAATACATCTGCTTTGGTGATGTTGATTATTTCAACAGTGGTACTTTGGGGTGGTTTGGTTTTTGCGATGATTCACTTGATCAAAAACCCAGATGAACTTGAAGACTAAGCATTTTGCTGAATGGGTACGATGCTGTAAAGCATTGCACCGACTAAATAAAATAACCCTTGATTGATTCAAGGGTTATTTTATTGGAAAGGCTATTCAATGAGAAGAATCGTTAAAACAAAAACAGCTTAGGCGGTTTTTTCAATACGACAATAATAAAAACCATCACCGCGTCCTTCTTGCGGTAATAATTGGCGTCCATATAATTGTGTAATACCCCAATTTGCATCTATTTTGACTTCTTTGGCATTTTGATGCTCGGCAAAGAATTGCTGCATTTGCTGTTCATTTTCGGCATTTAAAACCGAGCAGGTAATATAAAGCAAGGTACCGCCAACTTTGAGTTGCTGCCACATCTGCTGCAAAATCTGTTGCTGTAAAGCCACCGTTTGCTGAATATCACTAGATTGGCGCAGCAAACGAATATCTGGATGACGACGCAAGACCCCAATTGCAGAGCATGGTGCATCCAATACAATACAGTCCACTGCTTCACTAGCGTTCCATGTGGTTGCATCGGCAGCCAAAATTTCGACTTGCGCTTCTTGATTCAGTTGCAGGCGTTCTAGGTTTTCGCTGACACGTAACAGACGTTTGGCATCCTGATCTAAGGCAATCAATTTTTTAGGCTGAAATTTTTCGAGCAGATGTGCTGTTTTCCCCCCAGGGGCTGCGCAGGCATCGACCACGACTTTGCCATCTAAATTTGGCAAGAGCGTTGCACACAGTTGGGCATGTTCGTCCTGTATGGAAAATACGCCTTCATCAAAACCAGGCAAGTCTGGAATGTGCACATTTTGCAGCATCACAATACCAACTGCAGATACGGTGCAAGCTTCTGCAGCAATCTCTTGTTCGTGCAAAATTTCTAAATAGTCATCACGGCTGATTTGGCGTGTATTGACTCTTAAGGTCAGGGGGGCAGTTTGCTTTAAAGTGTTCGTCAGTTGTTCTAATTGCTCAGGCCAATCTTTTTTCAGGCGTTTATACAACCAACTTGGTAAACCATGCGCTTGCGCCAAAGCCGTTTGAAATTCGGATGTTTCACGTGAAACACGACGCAGAATCGCATTCACCACACCGCTGAGTGCTTCATAGCCCAATTGTTTGGCTGCAGTTACGGTTTCGGAAATTGCGGCATGACTGGCTACACGGGTACAAAGCACTTGATATAAGCCAACATATAAACAGGTTTCAACAGTTTCGTTGTTGAGTGGTTTCACCAACAACGGTAAGGTAATGCTTTTTAGGGCATACCATTGACGCAAGGTGCCCAAAACCAGCTCATGAAACAAGGCACGGTCACGTTCCGCGACTTTGCTTAAATGTACAGGTAAAATGCTCGCCAATGATTGCCCTTGTTGTACAGCCAATAGCGTACGGATGACTTGGGCACGCAAGTTCAAATGTGAATTGCCTGATTCAGTATGGCTCATGCGAGAACTTGTCCTGTTTGAAGTTTTTGAGTTTGAATGATTTGCACGGGATTCAGCGGTTTAGCGCCTGGCCATTGCAACGAGCTTAAGCACACTGCTTGTTGATCGCCACAAGCGACGTGTACGCCTTGTTTGTCAAGTTTTAAAATTGTGCCTGCAGCTTTGCCCTGTGCAGATTCATCTGATAATGCTGAACCCCATACGCGTAAGTTTTGAGTGTCATCTAAAGGAATAAATGCCACAGGCCACGGGTTAAAGGCACGGATATTACGGTCAATTTCGGCTGCAGTTTGTGACCAGTTAATTTGCGCTTCGGCTTTGGTCAGTTTGTGTGCATACACCGTTAAGGCTTCATCTTGCACTTCACGCCTAGCCAAATAGTCTTGTAATTTCTGTTCGGAAGCCAATACTTCAACAATCGCTTCGGCACCTTGCTGCGCCAGTTTGTCATGTAAAGTGGCAGAAGTGTCTGCTGCAGTAATTGGGCACAAGGTTTTATACAACATATCGCCCGTATCTAAACCTGCTGCCATTTTCATAATGGTGATGCCTGTTTCGGTATCACCTGTGGCAATGGCACGCTGAATCGGCGCTGCACCGCGCCAACGTGGTAATAAAGAACCGTGAATATTCAAGCAGCCATATTTAGGCGTATCTAAAACCACTTGTGGCAAGATTAAACCATAGGCCGCAACCACCATCACATCGGCATTCAATGCAGCCAATTCTTGTTGGGCCGCCAGACCTTCTTCAGTAGATGATTTAAAATGTAAAGGTTGATAGACAGGAAGATCGTGTTGTAGTGCCAATTGCTTCACCGCAGATGCTGTGAGTTTTTGTCCGCGTCCTGCTTTACGGTCAGGCTGGGTGTAAACCGCGACAATCTCATGTTCGGTGTTCAGGAGTGCTGCCAAAGCGCTTGCAGCAAATTCAGGCGTACCTGCAAAAACGATTTTCAATGGAAATCAACCCATAGTTTTAGATGACGCGGCAATTATAACAAATTGCGGCTCAAAGGTCGGAACGGGTTGTAACAAATCCACCTTGTCCCCTTGCGCAGCAAACAAAGCAGCGCTTTGTTCTTGCTCATGTGGCTAAAACTTTCTCAGATTGCGTTACGAAACTTGGCAATAGTCTCGCTATTCCCTGCGTTTCATGCCTAATCTGCTCAGTTTTAGCCTACAGCGCAAGCCATTTATGAAATGTCAACAGACCCTAATAATGCAAAATTTAAAAATTATTCATGAAAGTTTTGTATTGAACAATAAATTCTAGAGTGCATTCTCGCCCTTTTAAGGGTGAGCCAGCTCTTTTCTTAATATGACTATAGTAAGTTAAAATTGTCGTTAAATATCATTAGTTTGTATTATAGATTCACTTTTTTATGTTATAATTAAATTGTATTTTTAGGAGCATTTTCATTGCTAACAGGCATCCAATTAAGAGCGTATCCAACCAATCATCAAAAGCTGATCCTTAGTCAGTGGATGGGTTGCGCTCGTTTTATTTGGAATGCTAAGTGCGATGAAGATAAATACTTCCGTGGCTTTGCACGTAAGTTCACTCCTTACAATCAATATTATGAAACGCAAGATCAAAAATACTCACACTTTAAATCAGAAGAACTCAGCGCATGGCTAAAACAATGCCCTAGCCAAATCTTGAGAAATTCAGCAAGCAATTGGAAAGAAACTCTTGATAGGTTTAAAAGTGGCATTTGTGGTCGTCCGAAGCGTAAAAAGAAAACAGATAAAGGCTCAATTTACCTCACCCGTGAATTGTTCAGATTCGAGCCTGACCAGTTTGGCAAACTGCATCTATTTATTGGTACGAAAACCAATAACATCGGAATTTTAAAGTTTGGGATTCATGCTGATTTTAACGAGCCTAAATCCCTCTACATCCGTAAAGAACGTGGTCAATACTTTGTGTCATTTTGCTATGAAGATGATCAGGATATTCAAGTAATCAAGCCCGAAGAACATCTAGAATATCTACGTGGTATGACAGCAGAACAGCTACAAGACATTGTGGTTGGTATTGATCGTGGCGTGGTTATCCCTGTTCATGCAGAGCATAGAGAATTTGATTTCTCCAAAGAGCAGAAGAATCACCTATCTAAAGCGGATCGCTATATCAAACGCCTGCAACGGAAACTATCACAACAACAAAAAGACTCTAACCGCAGAGCAAGAACCAAACATCGTATTGCGGTGCATCATGCAAAGAAAGCTAATATCCGCAAGGATTTTGCCCACAAAACTAGCCATGCATTGGTTAATGGATTTGGTAAAGTTTTTGTATTTGAGAAATTAAATACCAAGCAGATGACTAAGAAGCCTGCACCGAAAAAAGATGAGTTAGGTCGTTTCATTCCAAATAAAGCCAAAGCGAAAGCTGGCTTAAACAAGGCGATCCTCAATGTAGGTTGGTACCAGATCGCATCGTTCCTGAAATACAAAGCGGAACGATTAGGAAAAGCAGTTTTTAGTATCCCTGCTGCTTACACCAGTCAAGAGTGCGCTTCATGCGGTCACACTCACCCCGACAATCGCAAGAGCCAAGACAGGTTCAAATGCGTGAATTGTGGACACATTGACAATGCAGATCATAATGCAGCAATGGTGATTAAACAGAGGGCAGTAAAATTAATCTTAGACAGTGGAACACTGTTGGATGACAATCACTTGTCATCTAGTGGGCGTGGAGGTGTTCGTAAGACGAAAAAGAGTGTTAAAGCTTTTTCTCGCTGTACCGATGAAGCGTCAAAAGAGAAGTGTGCAGCTTAGGCTGCATCACGGAAACTCGGTTGCTTTAGCACTGAGTAGTTCATTTCAGTATGATCAACAAGGTGCTGTGGGTTTTCGTCACTTTTTATCCATCATAAAGTCGGTAAAGTAGCAGCCTTACTACCTCAAGCTGTAGTAAAATACAAAGATTCTTAAAATGTTTTGCAGTGATACAGATCTTGCAAACAGTATTATTTCGCCAGAATGAATTTCAGATTCATTTCAGCACAACCAAGTTGGAACTTTATAATGCCTGACTATCGTTCAAAAACATCGACACACGGAAGAAATATGGCGGGTGCACGCGGCTTATGGCGTGCAACGGGTATGAAAGATGAAGATTTCGGTAAGCCGATTATTGCGGTGGTCAACTCATTTACCCAATTTGTACCTGGCCATGTGCATTTAAAAGACCTCGGTCAAATGGTGGCAGCGCAAATTCAGGCCGCAGGTGGTGTTGCCAAAGAATTTAACACCATTGCTGTAGATGACGGGATTGCCATGGGCCATGACGGCATGTTGTATTCATTGCCATCACGTGACTTGATTGCCGACTCGGTAGAATACATGGTGAGCGCACACTGTGCCGATGCCATGGTATGTATTTCAAACTGTGACAAAATCACCCCGGGAATGTTGATGGCTGCAATGCGTCTGAACATTCCAGTGGTCTTTGTGTCTGGCGGCCCAATGGAAGCAGGTAAAGTCAAAATTCGTGGCAATGAACACGCGATTGACTTGATTGATGCAATGATTGTGGCGGCAGATGATAACTATACCGATGAAGAAGTCGCTGAATATGAGCGCTCAGCATGCCCAACTTGTGGTTCATGCTCAGGGATGTTCACTGCCAACTCAATGAACTGCTTAACAGAAGCCTTAGGTTTATCTCTACCTGGCAACGGCTCAATTCTAGCAACTCACGCCAACCGTAAAAAACTGTTTGATAAAGCAGGTCAGTTGATTGTGGAATTGGCGAAACGCCATTATGAACAAGACGATTACAGCGTATTGCCACGTTCAATTGCAACCAAAGCATCTTATGAAAATGCCATGACATTGGATATTGCCATGGGTGGTTCAACCAACACCGTATTGCACTTGTTGGCGGCTGCCAATGAAGCAGGTGTGGATTTCACCATGGATGACATTGACCGTTTATCACGTAAAGTGCCTGTACTATGTAAAGTAGCGCCTGCAAAACAAGATGTTCACATGGAAGATGTACACCGTGCGGGTGGCATTATGTCTATTTTAGGCGAGCTGGATCGCGCAGGTTTATTGGACACTTCAGTAGGCACAGTTCACGAAGCGACTTTAAAAGATGCTTTGGATAAATGGGACATCATCCGTACCGAAAATGAAGACGTTTACCAGTTCTTCCGTTCTGCACCGGGCGGCGTAGCCACCCAAACAGCATTCTCACAAGACCGTTACTATTCACGTTTAGATGGTGACCGTGACAATGGTGTGATTCGTAATGCAGAACACGCCTTCTCTAAAGATGGTGGTTTGGCGGTACTTTACGGCAACATCGCTTTGGATGGTTGTATTGTCAAAACTGCAGGGGTAGATGATTCTATTTTGAAATTCAACGGCACAGCACGTGTTTTTGAAAGTCAGGATGCTGCAGTAGACGCGATTTTGGGTGGTAAAATTACAGCGGGTGATGTGGTGGTGATTCGCTACGAAGGCCCACGTGGTGGCCCAGGTATGCAAGAAATGCTCTATCCAACCAGCTATTTGAAATCGAAAGGTTTAGGTAAAGAATGTGCATTACTGACTGATGGTCGTTTCTCGGGCGGTTCTTCAGGTCTTTCAATTGGTCACGTTTCTCCAGAAGCGGCTGAAGGTGGCGCGATTGGTCTGGTTGAAGATGGTGACCGTATCGAAATTGATATTCCAAACCGCAGCATTCACTTGGCGGTAGATGACGCAACCATGGCGGCACGTCGTGAAGCGCAAGAAGCTAAAGGCTGGCATCCTGCAGAAGAACGTCCACGTAAAATTTCTAAAGCGTTGAAAGCCTATGCTATGCACACTACCAGTGCGGCAAAAGGTGCGGTACGTGAAATCTAAGCAGTACTTAGCAATTTAAGCTGCCACAAAAAAGCACTCCAAAATTGGGGTGCTTTTTTATGAGCCTGCCAATGAGCAATGTCAGTATCGCTGCAAATTTGAGCAATGAAATTAGACAGGCATTTTCGTTTACATCCTGCCCGCTTTCGATACAATGAAAAATAAAATAAATCGTCATGATGAGCACGTCATTTCACCCATCTTGCTAAGGAATCAGCCATGAGTAAACAGAATATCCGCGAACATTCAGCCGAAGTCTATGAAGGCATTGAAAATGCACCTGCACGCTCCATGATGCGTGCGGTGGGTTTTAAGGATGAAGATTTTACTCGTCCATTTATTGGCATTGCATCGACTTGGGCCAATGTCACACCATGTAATATGCATATTGATGGCTTGGCGCGCGAAGCAGAAACAGGCGTGAATCAGGCGGGTGGTAAAGGCATTATTTTCAATACCATCACCATTTCAGACGGTATTTCGAACGGCACGGAAGGCATGAAATATTCACTGGTTTCACGTGAAATCATTGCCGATTCAATTGAAGCTGTGGTGGGCTGTCAGGCCTATGATGGTGTGATTGCCATTGGTGGCTGTGATAAAAACATGCCGGGTTGCATTATGGGACTGGCGCGTTTAAACCGACCAGGCTTGTTTGTTTATGGCGGCACCATTAAACCAGGTGCAGGACACACCGATATTATTTCGGTGTTTGAAGCCGTGGGTCAGCATGCCAAAGGGGAAATTAACGAAATTCAGGTCAAACAGATTGAAGAAGTGGCTTTGCCGGGTGCAGGTTCGTGTGGTGGCATGTACACCGCGAACTCTATGGCATCGGCCATTGAAGCATTGGGCATGAGTTTACCAGGGTCTTCGGCACAAGAAGCGGTTTCTCAAGACAAAATGGATGATTGCCAACGTGCAGGCGAAGCAGTCATGAATCTGTTACGTCTGGATATTAAACCACGTGACATTATGACCAAATCTGCCTTTGAAAATGCCATTAAAGTATTGATTGCTTTGGGTGGGTCGACCAATGGTGTGTTGCATTTAATTGCCATGGCGCATTCTGCAGGGGTTGAACTCACACTCGATGATTTCGTGCGTATTGGTCAGGAAACCCCAGTGGTGGCCGATGTACGTCCATCGGGCAAGTATTTAATGTCGGAGCTGATTGCCATTGGCGGAATTCAGCCGTTGATGAAGCGCATGCTAGATGCAGGCATGCTCGATGGTTCTTGTTTAACGGTTACAGGTAAAACTTTGGCAGAAAACTTGGCCGATGTTGCCGATTATCCTGAAGGTCAGCAAATTATTTTACCGTTTGATGCGCCAATCAAAAAAGATTCACACTTGGTGGTGTTAAAAGGCAATTTATCGCCTACGGGTGCAGTGGCAAAAATTACAGGCAAAGAAGGCTTGTATTTTGAAGGGCCTGCACGCGTCTTTGAAGGTGAAATTGGTGCGATGCGCGGCATTTTAGATGGCGAAGTGCAAGAAGGTGAAGTGGTGGTGATTCGCGGTGAAGGCCCTAAAGGTGGCCCAGGTATGCCAGAAATGCTGAAACCAACTTCTGCAATTATTGGCAAGGGCTTGGGTAACTCAGTAGCGTTAATTACCGATGGACGTTTTTCGGGCGGTAGTCATGGTTTTGTGATTGGGCATGTGACCCCAGAAGCATATGAAGGCGGGCCAATTGGTCTGGTGAAAAATGGTGATAAAATTTCGATTAATGCTGAAACCCGCGAAATGACTTGGCATGTGTCAGAAGAGGAAATGGCAGCACGTAAAGCGGCATGGGTCAAACCAAAGCCAAACTATACCCACGGTGCATTGGCGAAATTTGCTAAATTGGCATCGGGTGCAGAAAAAGGTGCAGTGACTGATCTGAATTTAGAGGTCTAATTGCTCATTTTTATATGAATTGATATAAATCCTTGTGTACTATTGAAAGACGAGCGCACATGATTTGCATGTGGCTTGTCCCTAAACCACAAGGATTTTCTTTTAGAGGCTGATCTCATGTCACTGTTACGCCGTTGGTTCGATCCGATCCGATCGAGTTGGTTTTATCAAAAACCATCTCGGCAATCGGTGTTGTCCACGGAACACGGACTGAGTGTGTATTTACGTCTAGATGATGTATATAGCTATTTGGCGGTACAGCAGTTACCGCAATTAGAAGATATTCTGGCCGATGAGTTAAAACCTTTAACCGTAGTGATTTCGCGGCAAAGTGGCGATGCACCGAACCAAATGTCGGCTGCAGAATGGCAAAATTACTGTATTCAAGATGCAAAAATTCTTGCCAAACAACACCGTTTTAGTTTTCATGATACCCCTGAACCACCGACTGCAGAAGCTTTAATGCAGGCAGAAACCATTTTGCGGCATACGCCGTTACGTGGTCAGGATTTCTTGTATTTACTCGAAGATGTGTTCCACATGCTATGGCAAAAGCAGTCGGGTAAATTACGCACCTTATATGCCATGGCCAGCCGTCATCATCAAATTCAGGATTTTCCTGAACGGGTTTTTAATGATGCACCTGTATTGGCCAGTTATTTTGAGTTTGGTGGACGTAAATATCATGCAGTCGATGATTTATTGCGTCTGACCCGCCGTTTAAAACAACAAAAATTACTGACCGATAATCCTATTTTCTTGATCAACCATATTGAATGGCGTGAACATTTAATTAGTGATGCCGAAGAACTCAATGAAATTCAGGCGCTTGACCCTGAATTGGACTTATACATCGCACTGGAAGACCCGATTTCTTGGTTGTTATTGGCGTATATCAAAGAAGAATTGGCCGCCTATTACAATATTCATTTGAATGTGTATCCCTTATCCTATCATGGGCGTGACTATTTTGACTGGAGTTTGGCAACACGTTTATCTAAACGTACCGATGTTGCGTTTACGCCGTTTTGCCGACCGACCGAACAGGCGACTTATCAAATGGCACAACTGTATTACAGTGTGCCTGAAGAACAGCGTGTCGATGCCATGTATCGCATTTTGCAGGCAGTGTGGACGAGGGGACAGGATTTATCCTTTAAAGCGCATTTTGAGCGTATGCAGCGTGAACTCGAGTTAGATCAACTGACCACAGCGGATGTGACTGAGTTGCTCAAAGAAAATGATATGCTGTGTGAAATGAAATCTCAGCCCGATTTTCCTGTGTTGGAATTGCGTATAGATGGGCAAAGCTACGTGTTTAATAGCTTATATCGGGTATGGATGATTGAAAGTATTTTCAGTAATGTGTTAGAAGAAAAGTATAAGATTGAAACCGAAACTGAAAGTGTAGCCCAAGCCCATGAACAATGAAAAAGTAAAATCATTACAACAAGCACGTGAAAAAATAGACCAAATTGATGTGGCTTTAATCGAATTGATTGCATCGCGTCAGTTTTATGTCGATCAGGCCTTGCGCCATAAACAGACTGTGGATGATGTACAGTCGCCACAGCGCGTGAAAGAAGTGATTGAAAAAGTCCGAGCTTTGGCTGTGCAACATGCAGTCGATCCAGACATGGTCGAGCGTTTATATCACGATATGATTCATCATTTTATTCAGCGTGAATTAAAAGAATTTCGTCCTTAACGGGTCTTCTCCATATGTTTGGGTGATGCTTCAAACGCAGCCCAAACTTTATATTTACGCGGAAAAACTGCGTATTTGTATGCCATCATGGTGTTTAAAGCATAATTTTTAAAAATAATTTGCCTATTTTTTTTGCTTGCAGCTTTAAGCGAAAAGCCTTGCCTGTCTTGACTTTGACAGCTTTTTATAAAGTTTTGGTAAAAAAAAGAATATGAATTTATTACATTTTTTAACGATGTAAGTTTGCTTTATTTTAAAAAGTATATATATTGTATATACATCTTTTGCAAAGCAGTCTTTATTTTGGAGAGATCAGCAATGAACGAGCAAATCAAAAAAATAAAGACAGGCAAGAAAGATGGACAACTTTTAATTCGTATTAATAGTACTGAACGTGATGAATTTATTCGTTTATGTGAAGAACTTGATACTAGTGCTGCTCGTGAATTAAGAAAATTTATTCGTAGTTTTGTGAAACAACACAATGGTAACGAATAGCCTTACTAAGGAGTAATACCATGGCTAAGCAAGTTAAATCTTTGAAGCAAAAAATCAAAGCACGTTTGAAAAAGATTTCAAAACATAAAGGCAAATTGAAGCAACTTAAGCAAGAGCTTAAAAAACAGAAATAAGCCACAGCAAAAGCATGATCTCTTAAAAACGGTTTATTCTAGACAGACCGTTTGAGGTAAAAAAAAGACCGAACAATTATTGTTGTTCGGTCTTTTTGTATTGCTTCGGCAGCTGCTTAGGTTTCAGCAGATGACAGCAGGTTCTGATTAGGATGGATCACGCAAACTAAAGAACCAGTTTAGGAACAAGGCCGCAAAAGTTGCTGTACCAATCCCACCCAAATTAAAGCTGCCCAATTGCAGCGCAAAGTCACCCGTTCCTAAAATAATGGTCACGGCAGCCACCATCAGATTTTTGTTTTTAGAAAAATCGACCTTGTTTTCAATCCAGATTTTCGCGCCAGCAATGGTAATCAAACCAAAGACTACAATTGAAGCACCTGTTAAAATAGCGGTAGGTATGGTGTGAATAATCGCGCCAAATTTGGGTGAAAGCCCAAGGAAAATTGCAAAGACCCCCGCCACCACAAAAATAATCGTGGAATACACGCGGGTAACAGCCATCACTCCAATATTTTCACCATAAGTGGTCATACCTGGTGCACCGACACCACCTGCGAGTGTTGTGGCAACACCATCTGCGACAAAGGCTTTACCAATGTGTGGATCGAGGTTTTCACCTGTCATTGCTCCGACTGCTTTAATGTGTCCCAAGTTCTCTGCCACCAAAATGAAGGCAATTGGGGCGATAATTAGCATGGCATTCACATCAAATACAGGCGCGTGAAAGTCTGGAACACCAAACCACGCGGCTTGCTGAATTGGTGTGAAGTTAATTGGCGTACCCCAACCCATGACATTGGTGACCATAAAATAGATCAGATACGACATGAGTAAGCCAATTAGCAGTAAAAGACGTTGCAATAAACCTTTGGTAAATACAGCAATCATGCCCATACACAGCACAGTTACCAATGCCATCCACATATTAAATGGATTGCCTGCAACGGCTTTGACCGTGACTGGGGCAAGGTTTAAACCAATGATCATCACCACGGCACCTGTCACCACAGGTGGCATCAATTTTTCAATCCAACGGGTGCCTGTGGCCATCACCAAAAAGCCAATCAGGGCATATAAAATACCGCAGGCAATAATCCCGCCTGCCGCGACCCCAATATTGGCATTTAAACCACCTGCTGCACCTGCATAGCCTGTGGCAGCAATCACTACTCCAATAAAGGCAAAGCTCGAACCTAAATAACTTGGAACGCGCCCACCTGTCATGAAAAAGAACAGGATGGTACAAATCCCTGACATTAAAATGGCAAGGTTCGGGTCAAAGCCCATTAAGAAAGGTGCAAGTACCGTAGCACCAAACATGGCAAACGCGTGTTGTATCCCCAATACAACGGTTTGTGCAGGCGGTAGATACTCATTGGTCCCTACAGGACGCGCATCAATGCTGCCTTCATAAGGGCGCCATTTGGGAAACCAATTGGACATAAAGTGAGCACTCAAAAGCTAAATTGAGCACATCATACCCTTGTATTGCATAAATTTTTTAAAAATTTTGCGAGGAAACTGACCAGCTGCTTATTTTTAGAATTAAATTTTACTATTTGTTAAAATTTACATTTAATATAAATAAGTAATTTTATTGGTGGTGTTTCAAAAAGTATGCTGAAACAAAGCAGGTTGAATTTTGATAAAATAGAGAAATGCGAATAACTCTAGAAATCAAATGTCCAACCTGCCTCAGTGACAGTATAAAGAAAAAT
>ERZ650312.890-NODE-890-length-16871-cov-6.327367_pt1 | contig 16871 bp, 14 predicted proteins | sample MGYA00376248_ERZ650312 | MGnify/ENA primary metagenome ERZ650312 (study PRJEB26733, sample SAMN07839316) | wastewater metagenome | biome: urban; feature: wastewater treatment plant; material: waste water | place: USA: North Carolina | collected 2016-07-28 ... | reverse complement strand
GCTAGTGACTGGAGTTCAGACGTGTGCTCTTCCGATCTAATATCAACTGCTCCATAGTAGATATAATGCTCTTCATCTGTTGATTCTTCAGTATATGATGGATTATAGTTTTTTACATAAAGGACTGCTGGAGTCTGTTCTACTTTATATTTACTTACAACTCTTGGTTCTATCATGATATTATATTCATATCTTGTATTATCACCTTTTGTTAAGATTTTTTGTATCCATTCTAAAGTTGGTTTTATTTCTTTGATACCTCCAATTGTACCTCTTAGTACAAAAGTTACATCAGTATTTACCTTTTGAAGCATTTCAAAATAGTTTTTTAATATATGTTTTGGAATAGATGAAGAGATTACTATAAATAGCTTTTCATTGTTAGCTAAGAATTGATTTGATGATAGTTCACTTGATACAGTTCCTTTTTCCTTTAGTTGTTCTAAAGCTGTGTTTGTACGATTTTTGTATTGTCCTAAATGTTGCTGCCAATTTATCTTTTTATCATGAAGTATGTAGTTTTCATTTTCTACAATTTTCTTTTGAAAATCTTTAGATTTTATTTGTTCTTTTAAGTTTTGAGCTTCATTTTCTAAAGTATTTGATTTTATACTATTTTCTATCATTGTAGAAGTTGTTGTATTTGTTTCATCAGATATCTTTGTCATATCTTTTATATTTGAGATTTTGAAATCAGAGCTTATGTTAATATTTGTATCTCTATAAAGATCAAGTTTTTGAGAGTTTAAATATTTGTCATTGAATAGTTCTTTTTTATCTTCACTTGCAGCAGCTGATAATATCAAAAAAGTAACTAAAGAAAGAGTTTTAAAATGCATAGTACATCCTTTTATCATTTTTGTTTAAATAGTTTTTTACACTAATTAAATATCTCATTAATTCATCAGAAGGAATATATCCTTGTAATGAATCACCAATAAATTTATCATTGTTAGTTATAAATATTGTAGGTACTGTTCCCTCAAATGGTAAAAAATTTGGAACATCATTTTTCATAGTATCTATAATCTTTACTTGATATTCATTTGTAAGTAAAGCTTTTAGATTATCATTTGTTGATATATCATTCATCAAATTATGACAAATAGCGCAATCATTCGATAGAATAAAATATATTATAGGTTTTGCATTTAAGTTTTGAGCCAATAAAAATATAAATAAAATTAATCTAAAATGCACAACATTCTCTTTTTTTGAATAGTAAATATGAAAAATTATCTCCTACAAAAGGTGGATTTTTTCCAAAACTCCATAACATACCAGTTGTTCCAATTGTTGTTGCATAAAGACTAGGAATAGGAGTTACTATCTGAAGTCTATAAGCTGATTTTCTCCATATTGGAGCAGGATAATATCCACAAAGTCCAGCTTGTCCCCAACTACCCCATAAAACTAATTGTCTATGTAATTTATAAATTAAACTAGCTGCTACACTCGCACCTCCTTCAACATATCCATCTCCTCCAGTTTGTCCTGTAAGAGGATAAGCATTCCCCCAACTACCTTTACACCAAAATAGGGCATCTATAGGTTCAAATACTGCTGAAGTAACTGCATCTGCTATACAAGCAAGATTTGAAATTGGATTTCCAAAAAGTAGAGCTTCAGGATTTAATATTGCACTTAGTGTATCATTGTTCCAAAGTGGATCTACTTCTGTAAGATAAGCCATATCAAATCCAGTCATTTGTAAACATATAAAATCTGTTAGAAGTTCTAATAAAGCATAAATAGGAAAAATATAATAGTGGGCTTGATAAAATGTTGATTGATTTCCACTTCCATCATCTCCACTAGTTCCTCCTAATGCTCCACCAGAAGTTGTCAATCCAAATCCCATACTTGGAAAACAGTAAGGATCTTTTACAACTTCTATTAATCTACTTGGTTCAAAAAAACTTACAGGTATTCCAATTCTTGGAATTGGATCTTTACAAATACAAATAGGACTACTTACACTTCCTCCTACATCTTGTATTCTTCCAGGTATTATTGGGATACCAGCTATTCTAAGTGGAAACATTGCAGTATAATCAGCTTTTAAAATAATATCAACAGTTAAAGCTCCAGTTGGAGCACAAACTGCAAATAGATTTACTTGCATAAATATTAAAAATATAAATATTGATTTCTTCATTTTTTTACCTCTACTTCATCTTTACAAGATAAACAAATCTCTTTAACTTCCATTTTATTACCAATTTGAGTTATGATACTTGGAGTGTGTTCTAAGTTAAACTTTTCTGTTATTTTTGGTATTGCATAAAATACTGGTTGTTTTAATTTTTCTCCAACTTCTTGATAGTTACCATCACTTAATAAAATCATATATTTCATATTATCTGCATAGTTTTTTGTAACTAACCAATCTAATTCTTGCTTTGAGCTTCCATCAATAACTATCATTTGATATGGAATAGTTTGATAATCCAAAGGATTAAATTGAAAACCTTTTGGATAGATGATATTCCCATTATTATCATATACATTATCAGGATTTGTATAAGTCATATCAGGATAAAAGATATTATTTTTAATTGCTGGAGTTAATTTCTTTAAATCTGTAGGCTTATAGTTTTTTACTTTTTCTTTTGCAGTTTTTTTATATTCATCTAATTTAGCTTCAATTTCAGTTCGATTATTTTCTATATGTTCTTTTATCTCTTCTAACATATCTTTTTCTGCAAATTTAAATGTTTCACCAGTTTCATATTTCTTCATAAGTGTTGATGAAAATAGAAAAACTGGTAGTAAAAAAAATATTATTATTTTCATTTTTTATCTCCTTCTTTTATAAAATATTTATATACAAAATCTATATTATCAAGGATTTCATCTTTTGTTGTAAGTCCAGCTTTTACTCTATACCAGTTAGCATTTTCTTCTTCATCTTTATATACTAAAAAAATATCTGGAGTAACTCCTACTTTATGTTCTTCAACTAAAGAAGAGTGTTCATCTTTAAAAATAGTTCGTATTGCTAAACTTGGGTAATCTTGATTTAGAAAAAATAGAACTTTGTTTTGAGCTGTATTTATCTCTTCTTCTTTCTTATCAAAAAATGCAACTATACCTATGTTATTTATATTTTCTTTCCAAAAATTAGCTCTAGTATTTGTTTTACTAGCTGTTGAAGCTGTTCTTGCAAATGTACTTTTAGCAGCACTGGCTGATAAATCTAAAGAACTATCTTTTAATAATGCTTGTTGCCATTTTATAGCAAAATCTTCACTCTTTTGAGTTGCATAGTTTTGAAGCTTTATATAGCTATTTATATTTTTATCTGTTGGAAAAGATACTGCAATCTTTTTAGAATCTTCAATTAACTTAGCTATCTCATCTACTGTCATTTTGTCTAAGTTCTTTGGAATATCAACTACTTTTTTTACTTCATCTTTATTTTCTTCTTTTATGATTTGTTTTTTATAACCAAAAAATGGATGAGTTAATCCATTTTTACTCTCTGAATATTCGATATTTTCGGCAAATAATAAATTAATTGTTAAAAATACTAACACTATTAATTTCATTTTTTACCTCCTTTTTTATCTATTGTTTGAGTATTTACAGAATTTATTTCATTTAAATCATCTTTAATAAATTCTAATTGAGTTTTTACATCTGATAAACCATCATTTGTTGGTTTATTGTTTTGGTTACCAAATATCTTATCTGTGTTTTCATTCCAATTCTTTTGACTATTTTGTATCTCTTGTTTTCCATCGCTTCCAGGTGTTTTTATAGTAGTATCATCTATTAGATTTTTAGCACCTTTTATTATATCTGTAACACCATTTACAGCAGTTGCTTCTAGAGCTTTACCAGCTCTAGAACGATTGTTATTTTCTTCTTTATTTTTTTCTAGCTCTTTCCCACCTTTTTCAATAGTATCTTGAGTATTTAGCTTAGTATTTTCTTTATGATTATTCATATCTTCTGTAGATTTATTCATAAAATCATTTGCTTGAGATTGATAGTTGTTTGTTGGATTTTGATTTATAGAGTTGTTTACAGTTGTATTTGATATATTATCTTTTCCTGAAGATACACTATTTGCTACATGTGAATCAAGATTTTTACCTTGATCTATTTGTGTGTTTACAAGGTTTGATATATTTCCTTTAGAATCAAAACCTGTTACTGTAATAAATGCGTTATTTAATTTATTAAAATCTACTCCATTCCCTTGAGTATAAGCTTTGTCTATTCTATAAGTTGCATCATTTACAGCATCTTTTATAGCTCTTTCATTTCCACTTTCATACATAGCTTTTAATCTTTCATCACTTTGTATAAATTGTTTTGTTACTTCAGGCATTACTTTCTGTCCAAACGAAATACTATTACTATCTGATTTACTAAAATTTTCGCTATATTTTTCAGCAATACTATGAGATTTTGTATATGCATCCATATTTGATTTTAAAGATGAGCTATTAAATACTTCATTGTTTGCTAGACTTTGACTTGCTCTTAAAGCTAATCCAGAATCTTGAGAAAAAGTTTTAGATAAACTATCTGAAACTGATTTTTGAAGGCTTTCCATTTCATCTTTTGACATATCAACACTAAAACTTTTTCCATCTGTTGAAGTTCCAGATATTGTAGCACTTCCATTAACTCCAGCACTAACTCCAGTTATTTTTCCAACAAATGTATCTTTAGCATCCCATCCAGCATTTCCAGATAATCTAAATCCCGTATCTGATGTTGTTGAATTTGTTTGAGCTTCAGATAATTTTTTATTTAAGTTATTAACAATAGCTTCATTTTGTGCTTGGACAATAGATCTACTATCTGCATTATTAACTCCAGTATTTTTAGAAAAGTCATCACTATTTGTATATATTTGTCCTTTTGAAAGAGAAGTAGATATTCCTGAACTCAAAGTATTAGACATAGATTCTAAGCTGCTTTTTTCTGTAGCTTTTGCTTGATTATATGAATCTTGATGAGCTTGAGTTATTTCAGAACTTATATTTTTGTAAGTAACACTTGATAATTCATTATCTTTCATAGTCATATCAGCTACACTATTAGATAAATTAGAATTTTTACTACCATTTGAACTTTGTGTGGTTTGGTCTTTATATGTTCCTTCAGAGCTATAGTTATTACTATTTCTATCTTCAGCTCCACCACCCATATCTGTTGTTGTTCCATTTATTCCTGTGTGTGAACCCTTTCCTACACTTGTATTTCCAATATTTGCTCCAGTTACCTTTTGAGAAGCTCCTGTATTTCCAGCATTACTAGAAGCTCCACCCATAGAACTCATAAAATTAACAAATCCTTGCTCACTAGCTTTTACTAAAGAATAAGCAAGAATAGGAATAAACATTGCTGCATAACTTAAGTAATTAAGATAGCTAAATACTTGAGAATTTATGTCTCTCATTGCTAACATAGGCATCCATAAACCTTTAGACATTATAGGAATCATTTCTTCTAATTTTAAATACATTAAATAATTTATCACACTTGCAATTGGCGAAAATAGCATTAATGTTGTTAATAATGTAACAATCATCTTAATATACTTCCAATCTCCAAACATAATAGATAAAAGAGCTAATAAAGGAGTAAGAGCTAATATGATAGATGTTAAATATGCTTTTGTCATAGGTAATGTACTTTGTGTCATTATTCCTGCTTGTTGCCATTGATTTTCCATTGTTGAACTACTTAGAGCTGAGCTATAAGCAAGTGCTTGAGTATCTCCACCTGTAGTCATTGCCATAACTTCCAAACCTTTTTTAAGCATATTCTTTCCCATTTGTTGCATTACATAATCTTTTCCACTTTTAGATATTCCAAAAAATAATCCTGATGTATCTTGTAATGCACCTTCAACTTTTATTCCTTCTATCCCCATTTGAGAAGCTATTCTATTTTGTATATATGAGTTAGATTCAGTTTGAAAATATTTTACAATATGGTTATCATAGGCATTTTGACAACTTACTTGAGTAACTGTTCCATCACTATTATAAACAATAGTTTCAAATCCTTGAACTCTCATACTTCCAACTATATCTTCACTCATAATGATATTTTTATTTATTTGCCCATCAATCATTCCACTTGCAATACAATTAGTTGTATATTCCATAAATGTTTCATGAGCATTTCCATCGATAAATGAAGCAGAATTTGTTGATAAATGTGCAGCCATTGAAAAACCTAATCCAACTTGTGAAAAATTTAAACTATTTGGAGTTGAATAGCTAGATTCAAAAGCTTTTATTAATACTCTTTCAACTGATGTAAATAAACTAAATAGTTCTCCTATTCCAACTGGTACGTTTGTAACTGCAAAGGCTTGATTTGTTACTTCATCTTCTACCATATAATCTTTTGTAGAGTGGAAAAATAGCTGTGAAACAATCAAAGCCAAAAATGCAACTTTCATTATCCTATCTGTATTATTTTCTTGAGTTTCTTTATACATAACTAGTAAAAGCCCAATTGCAATAGCTGTATCAATTAAATATGTTGCATTTGCAGTAAAAAATTTTATAGATATTAAAATATTTCTTATATCTTCTCCATATCCCCAAGTATATATAGAATCTATTGCAAATGCAGGAATAGAGATAAAAAATAGAGTAAAAATTAGCTTTAACATGGTAAAACCTCTATATCTAACTCATTATTTATTATTTTTTCTTTCAATTGAAATAGTGCAATTAAAAGTAGTGTTTTCTCCTTTTGATTCATGATAAAATTTTTATCAGAAGTTGAAGTAACTTCTATATCATCATCTTTTAAGACAATATCTATACTAAAATTTGGTTTATTATCGTTCATAGTCATCTCCTTTTGTAAGTTGTAAAATTGCAAGTTCATTTAATGTATCAGCTACTACATCTGATTGATTTTCGTTATTATCAATTTTCATTAGTGGTTTATTCTCTTCTTTTGCTTTTTTATCTTCTATTTCTAACTCTTCAAGTGGTTCTTCAACAGTCTCATAAATATTCTCAAATGCTATAGTTTTTGCTTTTTTTACAATATTTACGTCTGGAATTTCTAAGTATTTAAACTCTATTTTTGAGATATTAAAATTTGATATTCTTATATAGGCTTCTAAAGGCTTTAAAGTAGCAAACTCTCCACCTAAAAATATCTTTTTAGTTGTCTCTTTTTGTTGCATTTGAGATATATCTCTACTTCCTTGACTTGTAACCATTCTGTTTTCATTTACTTCTATCACTTCTTGTTCTCCAAAAAAGTCTGATAAAAATTTAGCACCTTCTGGTTCATCATATTGAAGAACTATTTTTGTAGATAAAAGTTGGAATAAACTTCTCATAAGTAATTTTCCATATATCTCTTCAACCTTTGCTAAAGATTGCGTTCCAAGTAAAATAGCTAAGCCTTTTGATCTACCTTCAGCTAGTCCTTCTTCTATCTCTTTTAATTTTCCTAAAGATTGAAACTCATCTAAGCCAATCCAGATTCTTCTTTGAGAGTTATTTAATAATCCTTTTATTTCGCGAATTAGTAAATCTATCATTAATCTAAAATATACTTCATAAACTCCACTTTCATTTGCAGTTTGAACCAAGAAAAGCTTTCTTCCTCTATTTTTTGTATCAATATTTGCTATAAAATCAATTACATTAAAAGTTCCATTTTCATAGTAAAACTCTTTTCTAAGCAGTTTATTTGTATGTGCTGATAATGTACTCATAATACTTGCTGTTGTATTTTTTGATTTTAAGTAGTATTCTAAATTTATTCCATTATTGATTGATATTTCATATAACTCTTCAAATAGTTCATCTGCTGTTGAGTTTACACGAAGAAAATCTATAAGTTTTTTATTTGATGGTTTTTCAAATGTAAGTATCTTTAGGAATATAGCTTTTAATATATCTCTACTAGCATTATCCCAAAATGGATCTTTTACTTCCGTATTTACAGGAATAATACTTTTTATAGCAAAATCTATATCATCTTCATCTTTTATATCATCAAAAATATTCCAGCTTAAGCTTCTTTCATCTTTTGGATAAAATAAATAATCTTTTGTTTCATCATAAAATCTATTCCAAAAATCTGGTTTTCTATCATATATAATCATTGTTTCATTAAACTTAAATATTTGTAATAGTAGATTGAAAAATGCTTGAGTTTTACCAGCTCCAGCTTTACCAATAAATAAAATACTTCTATTCTCTTCAAAATATGGCAAAGGTATATTTTTTTTAGCTATAAATATTCTATTATTTTTAGATTGTCGTATAATTTCATTTTTTAACTCATTTTGCTCAACGATTTTTGCCCCTCTTAATACTTTTTTACCCTCTTTAATAGTTAATTTTTTAACTACAAAAAAAGATATTCCAAACCCTAAAATTAAGCCTTGTAAAATTCTATTTATAGAAAAATCACTAAGTAAATAAACATAAGCTTTATATAGATATTTTCCTATATGATTTTTATAAAAATATGTATTATAAATCTCCATTGCTATTTGTGGGTCTCTTATTTCAAAATGGATTAATCTTGTATCAATATTTAAAGTTAATAATATATACCCTATAGATATAAGTAATCCATAATTTAGTATTAACTTTATTTTTCTTACTATCGTTGGCGATATTAGTGTATTTCCTGCCATTTTATTCTCCTCCTAATGTTTTTTCATATTCTTCTAACTCTTCTTGTTTCATCTCATTAAATATCTCATCAATGAGTCTTTCCTCTATATCTATCTTTTTCATCTCTTCTAAAAATGTATCTCCTTTAAATGCTTCATAAGTTTTTTCTTCCAAATCTAAATTGGTAACTATTTTTTCATATACTTCATCAAGTATCTTGTCATCACTCAACATACTTTCGTAAATGTATTCAAAAAAGTTTCTTGTAGTGTGTTCTAATCTCTCATCTTGTATTAATTCCTGGGCTTGTTTCAAATTACCATTTTCAAGAAAATTTTCTATTTGATTTTGGAGTTGTTTAACTTCTAAACTTTCAGATATAAGTTCATTAAGTTTTGTAGATTCTTCATAGAGATTTTGTGTTGCTTCAAGATATGCTTTCATATTATCTTCGCTTACATTCTCACTATCCAATTCAAGGTGTTTCCATATATATTGTTCATACTCTTGAACAGTAAGTTCTGCTAAAGTTTCTATATAAAGTTGATTTTTTATATCTTCTGGAGTTAAGTTTTCTTTTTCAATACTAGATAGCCTAAGGTAAGTATCAAATGTTTTTTCTAAGTTATCTATACTTTTAATTTCATCACTATCAAGACTAAAATATTTCTCAAGCATTTTTGAATATACATCATCTTTTGAAATATTTAGAGCTTCTGCATAAGATGTAAATTTTAACTCTAGTAGATTTTCATCATTTTTATATTCATTATCTAATTTATATAAAGAATCCATTACTTGAATATTTTTATCATGAATTGCTAAAGATAAAAGAGTATAGAATTCATTTTGATTTGAACTATTTATCTCTTGATTTTGAGAGATAAAAGCTTCGGTTTCTGTTTTATAGTCTATATTTTCTATTATAGGTGCTTGAGTTGGTTCATTTAAAATATTTTCTAAATTATTGTTTATTAAAAATTCTTTGAACTGTTCAAGATTATTTTTAGAACCTATTTCAACAGTTTCTACTTCTTTATCTTTTTGTACTATCTCAAAGTTTGATGTATCAATGTTTCTGGCTTCTAAAAAGTTTTTTGGGATATCTTCTATTTTACCTTGACCAATCATATAAGACATACCATTTAAAGTTTTATTATCTATGATTGCTGAAACATAGTTTATTGTCTCTTTAGGGTTTATTGCAGTTTTTATATATTTATTTGCTTCATCTTTAAAGCCTGATTTTCTCTTTTCTTGTTCATTTAAACTATCAATTATGGCTTTATCTTGTTCATTTATTTTAGTATTTTCAATTTTCTTTTCTGAATTAAATATCATAGAATCAAAAGTACTTAGTATTTGAGATTTATTTTCAGTAGTAACTGGAACTACTTCAACTTTTATATTTATATTCTCTTTATCTGTAAAATCAATAGTATTTGCACCAATTTTTTGTAAATCACTTGTATATATTGGGAAATTGCCACTGTTTTTTGCTAAAAAGCTATTTAGTCCATTTAACTCTTTTTGATTTGTATCTAATGGATTTTTTGATTTTTTATCTATATCTATCTTTTCAAGATATTTATTAAAACTCTCTTCATTTTTTAGATTGTTTAGTTCTCTAAACTCATTAATCTTATACTGAATTGTTTTTGATAATAGGGTTCTTAATTCTGCAGGTTTACCAATTTTGTCAAAATTATCAGATAAATCATTAGCTGTTTTAATTTCAATACCATGATCATTTTGTAATCTTTTAGCAATGTTTTCAAAATATTTAGGAGAGTTAAAAATAGCATTTGATACTGTTTCATTTATTTTAATATTTTTTAAACTATCAATTTTTACTAGCTCTTGAGTTACCTCTTTAGACTCAAATTTTACACTTTCTAGTAAATTTTTCTTTAAATTTATAGGTAATACTTTGATATTATTGTTATTTGATGTAGCTTTTGCAAGAGAATTATTTAGATTTAGCTTTGATATATCACCATTTTTAGCTTGATTTATAAAATCTTCATACTCTTTTTTATTTGAGTACTCTTTTACTAAATAATCTAATTTTGTTAAATTTTCTTCACTATTTGAGATAATATTTGTTTTTATAGTTCCTTGATTTGTTTCAATATTTTTAGTATCTATACCAGTTGATTTAACTTCATTTAAAGATAAGGTATTTTTACCAAATTCTATTTTCTTATACAAATTATCTAAATTTTTATTGATAGTATCTATATATTTATTTAAAAATATATCACTACCTTTTGATTCTATATTATGAGTTTTTATATTTTTTATAATTTCAGTTAGCTCTTTTTTATCATAAGAGTTAAAGTTTTTATTTTCATTTATAAAGTTATTTGATTCTTTATAAGATAGATTTTCTGTATTTAGTTTAAAATCTTTTTGTATTTTTGTTAATTCAGATACTTGATGAGCTAATGGTCTATTTTTATTTATATCTTCAGCAGTTTTTATATCTTGTAAATCTTTGTTTAAATCAGTATATTGGAAATTTATAATTTTTAGTTCAGCATCGACTTTCTCTATTTTAAAATCTTGTAAATCTTTCTCTTTATTTAGTCCAATATTTTCAAGAGCTGATATACTTATATTATCTGATTTAGAAATTATATAATTAAGTGCAGCAGCTTTTTTGATATAGTTTTTACTATATTCATCGGTTTTACCTTTTGTAAGATTTTCAACATGAGAGTTTATTTTTTCACTTAGAATTTGTTTAGTATTTTCACTTAGAAAAAATTTTATTCCATCTATTTGTATAGTTTTTGAATCAGTTGAATATAGTGTTGTATCTAAATTATATTTTTTTAAACTACCCTCTGTTATCTCTTGAGATTGAGCTAATCTTTTTTGTAAAGTGCTTAATCTTTCTAGTTCTGTATCAAAACTTTTTTTGCTGATTTTTTTATTAGAATATTCATCTTTATATTGCTCTTTTTTTACTTCTAAAACTTCATATAAATATTTTCTACTATCTCCTGCATATAATAAAGGATTTCTAGTATAGTTTTTTACAAACTCTCTAGCTTCTTTTCTACTCTCTAAAATATTATTAGGTTTTATATCTACCATATCAGAATATTTTTTTGCTAATGAACTCATCTGTTTACTTGGAAAATATTTATGTTTTTCATTCCAATCTCTTACATCAGTTTCATTCTCTTTAAACCACTTATAAATTTTATTTTTACTACTAACATCATCTTTTTGTAAAATTAGATTTTTATCTTCAGCAACTTTATTAGCTAAAAATATCTCTTGTTTCTCTTCTAGCCAGTTTTTAAATTCTTTTATATCTGATGTAATAGCTCTAGTTAAACCTAAATCATACTTAGAAGATAAACTTTCAGCAACTTTTATATAATCTTGAAATAAAAAAGCATCTTTATTTGTTGCACTCATAAAATATTCTTTATATGATTTGTCATTTTTTACAAACCACTCTTTCAATTTTTCTGGATCTTTTCCTATATCTTTTGAATTAAAATCCAAATCAAATTTTTTAGATATTTTATGAGCCAATAATTTATTTTGAGAAAATATATTTGCTTCTGGAATTACTCCAATAAAGTTTCCAATTTGAATTCCAGCTGGGATTGCTGTTTCATCTTTTATATTTATTCCATAATCTTTTACTAACTCTTTTAGGTTATCTTCAAAATTCATTTTAAGTTCAAAAAGTTCATCTTTATACATTCTTATTCCATCTCCATCAGGATGTGTTGAAGTCATAAGAATATGTGCATGAGGTGTTTTTGTATTGTTATGTATTGCATAGAAATAATTAAACTCTTTTCCAAAGCTCTTAGAGTAACTACTCATAGTATCTCTAACAACTTTGTCTAATTGTTCTTGAGTTAAATTTAGTCTAGGATTTGGACTTAAAACCAATCTTCTTTCAGCAGATATATTTTTGATTTGTTCTTTTGCATCTACTTTAGATACTACATTTCCATCTTTATCTTTTATATCAGATATAGGTTTGTCATTTTCATCTCTAGTTATATAATCTAGTGAAGCACTAGCTCTTTCTTTTGCTCCTTTACCTATTGTGTATCCATTTTCGTTTTTACCTTCTGTTCCAGTCATTTTTACTAAACCAAATTGTTTTATAGTTGGAATAGGATTTACATTTGAAGATGAAAATGTTGCACCATAATTTTGTAAAGATGAGCTTCCAGCACTTTGTATTTGTGATGAAGCATTTCCTATAGTTGATTGTGATGAAGCTTTACTTACTAAAGATTGTAGTCCACTATCTTTTGCTAGAGTATCTTTTATATTTTCATTTGCATTTATTACAGGAGAATTAATTTTTGCAATAGATGAAGAGTAATCTTTATAAGATAGTGTAGGAGCATTTGAAGGAGATGGAGAACTTGAAATAGCTTTTTTTAATTTAATCATTTCGAGTTGTATCTCTTGCTCTTCTATAGATTTATTTTTATCTTTTTTTGATTTAGATAAATCAGTAATATGTTTATATAAAACTAAAGATTGCATATCAGATAAAAAGTTGTTCATTAGATATCACTCTTTGAATTTTTATATTCATCTATTCCAAAACTTGTAGCAGTTTTCATAGCTTCATCTCTACTTTGAACACAAAGAGAATCATCTAAGCCTTTATCTTTACTTCTTAAAAATATTTGGATTAAAACTAAGTGCCAAATACTAAAAATTTTTATTCCATTTTTTACTAATAAACTTGCTAATCTATCAAATCCTTTTTTATTAAAACTATGGTTATCTCTAACCTCTGCTCTTAAACTTTTTATCTCTTTTAATATTTCACTTTCTTGAGTTGTAATATCTAAACTTTGCACAATTAATTCTCTTAAAACATTTGAAATACTTTGTTGTTTAAGTGCTGCATATTTTCTAATTTGTTCATCTAAATCTTTATTGACTCTAATTGTATGTTGTACCATTTGATTACCCTTTAACTCTTGTTTTTTAGCCATATTCAGGCTTTTATATCGTTTTTTGTATGCTTATTTGATGTAAAAATCATCACTTGACTACAAATTTGACTTATTTAAAAGCACCTAAAAAGCAAAGCTTAAAATAAAAATAGATTACAAAATTGCATATCGTTTTATCTTGCACTCTTTTTAGAGTGTCAAAGCTTCGCTTTATCTTCTCTCTTTTAAAACATAATGCCTATTTTGGAATTGATGTTTTTGTTACTTTACAAATTTGAAAAAAGTATGAATACAAATTGAGATAAAAAAACTCTGTGTACTCATATTTTTTCAAGCAAATTTATTGCACTTTTTTCTTTTTTAATTTATTATCTGATGAGGTTAAACTATTATGTTCATCAATCCAATCTTTTAAAAGTTTTTTATCTTCTAAGAGTTCATTTGGTAAATCAATTTTTAATTTTTTAGCTATATTTTTTGCAAAAGAAATCTGTTTTGTTGATGGTTTATTTGAACTTATAAGATGAATATTTTCATCTATAAAAGTTGATAATTTTTCACTGTCTTCAAGTAACTCTTCACTTAAATCTTCTCCTATTTTTTCTGCAATTTGTTCAGCTAAATCTATCTGTTTTGGTGATGGAAGATTGTTGTGTTCTTTTATCCATTCACTCAAATCATCTTTATTTATTAAAATATTTTCATCTATCTCTATTTCCAATCTTTCAGCAATTTTCATTGCAAAATCTCTTTGTGCTTCACTTGGTAAGTTGTTATCAGTATCGCTCATTTATTACTCCTATATTTTTAAGAAATTATTATTTATTGCAAAAGTTTTTAACTCTTCTGCACTAATCTCATCTTGTAAGAACTTGATAGTAAGTTCACCTAAAGTTGCTAATTTTTTGAGTTTTAACTCTTTAGCTTTCTCTTTTAATTCTCTAGCTTTTTTATTTGCTGTCTCTTGAATTTTTTTTGCTTGTTCTAGCAAATCTTTTTCTGTTTGTTCTGTCAAATATATCCTTTGTATTAAATTTAGTTAGGAGGTGTTCTCCTGTATTTTTTCTGTTTTATATTTTTCTAAATACTTCAATAATGAATCATTATAATTTTCCAAAAACTCTCTATTTATTTTTGAGTATGAAGCAGGAGTTAAAATATAATAATTAAGTTTTTTATATGAGATTGGAAAATTGTAAATTTGTCCAAATTGAGATTTGTATGAAGCAATAAAAATATTCTCTTTTAATTCTATATCCATAAAGTCAAGGAATTGATTTTTATAAGGGATTTTATTTTCTTGATATTCAAATCCATGTTTAAGAGTATTAAAAATAGTATTTTTTTCTTCTACAATTAAACCATCATAGTAATCTTTAGCTCCATTAAATTCATTTCTTCTAATAGCTTGAGCTATTGATTTTTTATAAGCTTCTTTATTTGTTATCTTTCCTTTTTCAATTCTATCTTTTACTTTACTTGTAGTAAGTATATAATCAGCAACTTTTTCAATATCTTCTGTAGGAATATCAAAGCTATTTTTCTCTTCTTTAATAGAGTAAGCAAGTTTTGAAAGTCTATTTGCTAAATCATCTTTAGAGATATTTCCTTCAATCTGAAGCTTTTGAATTTTTGCTAATTCATTTTTTATAAATTCATCATTTTGTTCTTCTGTTATAACTGGTTCAATATTATTAAAGAACTCATTATGCTCTTGAATATATTTCTCTTTTTTCCACTCTAAATCTAAAGTCATATAAACAACTTGTTTTCCTTTTTGTCCAGAATATTCTCTTTTTAAAAGTCCAATATCTTCTAAAGATTTTTTTATATTTGCGACAGTTATGATTGCAGTTTTTATTCTTTTATTTTTAAATTTTATTTTTTCTTCTTCAGTAGATAAAGATTTATATTTATCATATGCTTTTGAATTTTCTTTTATATCACCAAATCCACAATAAAAAGCAATTGTTCTATTTGATGGAAAGGAGTTTGATTTTCTATCTTTCATATCAGCATGAGATAAAATAGCAGCTACAACTTTTATTTGTCCTTCATTTAGATATTTAAAAAACCAAGGTTCAATTTGTATAGGTCTAGTTTTTGGTTTAGAAATTTTTAAGTTCATTAGTTTATAGCTTTTACTTTTTCATCATATAAATAGTTTTTTACTTCAATTGGATCATAAACTATTATTTTTCTACCAGATTCATTACCACCAGATAATTGTATAAATGGGATTTGTCTAGCTCTTCTTTTTTCATCAATCATTCTTTCGCTAAGACCTGTAAGTTTTGATAATGTTTTTTTATCGCAAGATATTGGTTTAATTTTGTCAGCTAAAAGGAAAAAGTGTAGTGTTAAATTTATTGGATTATCATTTTCTTTTAGTTTTTTTAACTCTTCAATAAATGCTTTAGTAAGATTGCTTGTTGAATATCTGATAATTATTTGATTTATAAGATTTTGTTCAATATTTAAATCTTGAAGCATTTTCTCTAAAAGTTTCATTTTTACTCACTCTTTGAAGATGTAGAAGATAGTGTTTTTAGAAAAGTTTTTACTTTTTCTAATTCATATCTATATGTTCGCCCAATTTTTATAAAAGGCATATTTTTAGTTTTTCTTAATTTATCGACATCATAAGCTGAGATATTAAGTCTTACAGCTAATTCTTCTTTTGTTAATAGGTCTTCATACATAAGTTTTTTTCCTTTTTAATTCACATTTTTTGAATAAACTTACAAATTATTTAAGAAACCAAAAATATGATTTTTAAATGATATTTTGGTATCCTTAAAGACTAAAATGTAAATAAATGTAAGTTTAAACATTATATTGTGAAGTATATCACATAATACTGTTTATTGTCAAGTAATAAAACATTAAATTGTTTAATAAGGAACAATATATTGATTTTTGATAGAATTAAAGAAGTTAGAGAAAAATTAGGTTTTTCAAGACAAGATGAGTTTGCAAGAGCTATAAATATATCTTTTAGAACATATCAAACTTATGAGCAAGGACAAGTAAAAGTTATTCCTCATACATTTATAGAAAAATTAAATGAATTAACAGATGAAGATATTTGTTGGGCAAATTCAGATTTACTTGAAGATAATGAGAACGTTCAATCTTTATTGATGGAGATGGTTCTTTCTTTTTATGCGACAGATTTAGTTGATATGAAAGATTATGAAGATTACTTGGTGAATAAAGAATTTGAAGCTATGTCATTTAAAGAGCTTCAGGCCTCACTGATCTATTTATTTCATAATGACAGAGT
>ERZ650312.889-NODE-889-length-16877-cov-6.661752_pt1 | contig 16877 bp, 13 predicted proteins | sample MGYA00376248_ERZ650312 | MGnify/ENA primary metagenome ERZ650312 (study PRJEB26733, sample SAMN07839316) | wastewater metagenome | biome: urban; feature: wastewater treatment plant; material: waste water | place: USA: North Carolina | collected 2016-07-28 ... | reverse complement strand
GCCTCATTTGCCATTCAGCGAGGCGATTAGTTCATTGCATGGGGATGTGCGAGGATTGATCGATATGCTATGACGCAACCGTATCCGTTCTTTTCAAAGCTGATCAGATCGATCTCTCAAGGCCATGACTTCGACATCTCAACAATCTCAACAACGGGCAGATTCGACACAAATCCGCCGTTGGTTTTATGCGAACGATATCGGTGAATTTCTCGGTCAATCTCCACAACACATCATCGGTTGTTTGAGTGAAGCAAGTACCAGCGTCGAGAAACCTCAACTCAATGCGTGGTCCGCGCAGATTGCGCTGCTAAAAGAAGCGCTGCGCTGTCTCAATTCGCCGGGGCGTGTGTATTTCGAATACATCATCCCGCGACTCGGAAAACGTATCGATTGCGTACTTCTTATCAGGCACGTCCTTTTTGTTCTCGAGTTCAAGGTCGGAGAGTCCGATTTCAACACTTCAGCGCTCGACCAGGTGTGGGACTACGCGCTCGACTTGAAGAACTTTCACGAATCAAGCCACGAAGTCCCGGTCGCTCCTTTGCTAATTGCGACTGAAGCAGTACCGGGCGAACTCAGTCCGCATGGAACGATCCACGATGATCGTCTGCTCAGACCGGTTCGGGTTGGACGTGGGCAGATCGGCGGCGCGCTGCGCACCTGTTTGGAAGCACTGCAAGGCGATGATATTTCCGCAACCAGATGGGAAACCGGCCGCTACTTGCCAACACCAACCATCGTGGAAGCCGCACGAGCGCTCTACGCGGGACATAGTGTTGAGCAAATTTCCCGAAGCGACGCGGGGGCAAGAAACCTGTCCCGCACCTCAAAGGCGGTTGATCGGATCATTGCTGAATCACGGGCGTTGCACCGCAAGTCCATTTGTTTTGTGACGGGCGTTCCCGGCGCAGGAAAAACGCTAGTCGGTCTGGACGTGGCACATCGGCACATGAATCCGGAGAGCGATCTTTACAGCGTATTTCTCTCGGGAAACGGCCCGCTGGTATCCGTGTTGCGAGAAGCCTTGTCGCGCGATCTTGTGCAGAAATCGGCCGATGAGGGCAAGCCCATTCGCAAGGGCGAGGCTCGTGATCAAGTCGGCGCCTTTATTCAAAACGTTCATCATTTTCGTGATGACTGTCTGGCCGATGCGAATCGCCCGCCGGTGGAACACGTCGCACTGTTTGACGAGGCACAACGCGCTTGGAACTTGAAGCAAACCCAAGCGTTCATGTCACGCAAGAAGGGCCAAGCCGATTTCTCGCAATCGGAACCCGAATTCCTGATTTCCTGCCTGAATCGGCACACCGACTGGGCTGTTGTCGTGTGTTTGGTTGGTGGCGGACAGGAAATCAATACGGGTGAGGCTGGCATCGGAGAGTGGGTCGATGCATTAGCTCGTCAATTCGATGACTGGCACGTACATTTGTCGCCCAAGCTCAGCGGTACCGAGTTTCGTGCGAAGGTCGTTCTCGAAAGCCTGAAACACCTACCCCGCGTTTCTTTCGACGAGGATATGCACCTCACGACATCAATGCGTTCTTTCCGTGCGGAAACGCTCAGCGACTTCGTGAAGCTCGTTCTGGATATTGAGCAAGAATCAGCGCGCGCGGCTTTCCAGCACTTGCACTCGCGTTACCCGATTGTTCTTACTCGCAGTGTCGAGCACGCGAAAGGCTGGTTGCGTGAGCAGGCCCGCGGGTCAGAGCGATACGGTCTTGTGGTTTCGTCGCAAGCGCTGCGCCTCAAGCCCCACGCGATTGACGTTCGAGTCGATGTCGATCCGGTCCACTGGTTTCTTCACGACAAGGAAGACGTCCGATCCAGCTACTACCTGGAAGACGTTGCAACGGAATTTCAGGTTCAAGGCTTGGAACTCGACTGGGTTGGTGTCGTTTGGGATGCCGATCTGCGTTACTCCGACAACGGGTGGCGGCACCACTCATTCGTGGGAACCCGCTGGCAGAACGTCGTAGCGACAGATCGCAAGCGCTATCTCGAAAACGCCTATCGTGTCTTGCTTACGAGGGCTCGGCAGGGAATGGTGATCGTCGTCCCTGAAGGGGATGTCAAAGACCCCACGCGCGCCGACACACTCTACGATCCGACCTACATTTACCTCCAGTCGTTAGGACTACCGGTCTTGGATAGCGCTGGAAAGCCAAACGATCGGTTCATTGCACGGGAAGGTGCGGGAGATAATCGATGAGTTGTAACTGACCATCTGAAGCTACACCGAAGTTGTTTGCATAGACAAAATTCGTTTGAGCGTGCAGATGCGTCGGGCAAGCCCCAGAGGCGTCAGGGAATGTGGGCCACGTGCGACGCGGAACTCAATGGGCACGCTCTCGTGAGCAATCTCGGTCAGCAAGTAACAGATGCGATTTACGTGGTGATATCCGGGGATGATCCATTGATCGTTGCCTTCTGATCCATCAACGACAGTCCAAACGAAGTTTTCGTCGTAATTGCGAACCAACTTCAAATCGTCGCCAAAGGTTTCAAGCCCGAGACCACCCCAGATATCGAAATTGGCCAACGGATGCCGAAACGGGCGAAAGTACTCGTAGAAGACATCCTCGTGGAAAACGTTGCTCTCTTGCATTTCAGATATCCCAATGCGGCGACAGCGCTTCGTTCCAAAAAGTGATCTTTTCAAAGCGCTTGATCAAGTCCGATACCGGGCCCCATACGGGCAAACCAGCGTCTTTTTCCGTTGGAATTCTGAACAGATTGAACGTGTGCCAAACATGGTCATCCTCTGTCGGTCCATCAGAAAATTCCCGCAACTCCTCATATAGCGCTGGGACGCCGACTTGTTCGGCAATAAAAAACTCTCTGCCCGCGAGTTTCGAGATGAACCGTTTTCTGTCTTCCTCTGTTACGCCGCCTGTCAGCAGCAGCGCTCCGAATGCCTTGTAGTTGCTCGCGTCGCAGTACATGTAATCGAAGACGACATAGTCGGCCACAACGCTTCCTTCAATCGGCTACAAACACGAGTTCTCGATGCGTAGCCAAAAACGAGCGGTCAGGAACGAATCGTTCAGGCAACCCGATCTGCTTTCCAGCTAAGGGCTGCAAAACGTCACGAATAAATGGTTCGTCGCTGCGTACGATGCGTGGCGCCAACACAACGCGAAAGTCGTCGTCCAACGTCAGCATTCCCTTATCGAAGGCCTTGTCGTGCAACGCCGATAAGCAAAGTCCGTTGCTCGGATTCAAACGGTTCGCTTTGTCCTTGCTCCACGGCACGATGTGACTGGCGATCAGCAAGCGCGGTTCGGAGAGACCGGACATGCAGCAACGCCCTCGATAGCTGCTGAGTACGGCGCGCCTGAAGAAATGTTGCTTGATTCGCTGCTCGGTAACGACTCGGCGCGTTTCGCCGGTGAAGTCGTCAGGCACCAACAAACTGTCTTCGGCATCCGCATCTGGAATTTCTCCCGCATTGCCCAGTTGGTCGCGAAGCTGCTGGCATTCGAGTGCCAAGCTTTCCCAATCTGCGTGAAATTCGCCCCACACTTCCCGATCCAACGCCGAGGCATTGCCCAAGCCGCTACGGCCCGTACTCGTAATTGCTGGATCGAGGCTGGCGAAGTTGACGAGTTTCATCGCTACTGCCGAAGGCGTCCTTCCGATCAATTTCGACAGTTCGATGATTTCTGGATTTTTCGAATACAGTTTGCCGAACGGTAGCTGACAGTAGAGATGAAAAGCGAGTTTCAGTTGCGTTTTGGTCCAACGATCGGAACTCATGATGTCTTTCGGCAAAGCCAAGGCTTTTGCCGCTTCCCTTTTGGTCAATGACGGAGCCATGAGTTTAGCCGCAGCGGCGATCATCGGGACAACCGCCGCCTCGGAGAACAACTGATACGCCCGCGTATCCGACACCGGAATCCTGAACGTATCCGGGAATCCCATCAGCCGGGCGCATTCGCGCGGCGTCAGGCGGCGCGGGTTCCTGCCTTCGCCTTGATGAACGAGGATTTCCGAACCGTCCTTGTAGTAACGCGCGGACAGGGTGCGCGCGACGCTGTCGGGGTAGACCAGCCCGAAGCCGAAGCCGTTGCCGGCAGCCTTGTGCTTGGCGGCGTAGCCCTGCAGGTAGGCCCAGAGCTTGTCGGTGAGGATGTATTTCGGGTCGACCTGCCCGGCGGCATGGTCGAAGAAGCGGTTGCCATCCCACACGAGATGCGGCTCCGTGCCGTCGGTGCGGTGCAGGATGTCCTTCATCGTGTGCACGCCCTTCGGCGGCAGCGGCAGGGCGTTCCAGTCGAAGGCGACCTGATCGGCCTTGCGGAAGCCGACGATCAGGATGCGCTCGCGGTGCTGCGGAACGAAGTGCGCGCCATCGACGATGCGCGGGTGGATGTCGTAGCCGAGGTCGTCGAGCGAGCGCTTGATCACGTCGAAGGTGCGCCCCTTGTCGTGCGACATCAGGTTCTTGACGTTCTCCAGCAGGAAGGCGCGCGGCTGTTTGGCTTCGATGATGCGGCAGACGTCGAAGAAGAGCGTGCCCTGCGTTTCGTCGGCGAAGCCGTGCGCGCGGCCGAGGGCGTTCTTTTTGGAGACGCCGGCAATCGAGAACGGCTGGCAGGGGAAGCCGGCGAGCAGCAGGTCGTGATCGGGGACGTCGGTGGCGTCAATCTGCGTGATGTCGCCGTTGATGGTGTGGCCATCCAGGAAGTTTTCGACGTAGGTTTTCTGCGCGTAGCTGTCCCATTCGCTGGTGAATACGCAACGCCCGCCGATATCCTCGAAGGCGCGCCGGATGCCGCCAATCCCGGCGAACAGGTCGCAAAACGTGAAGGGCGCATCGCCCTGCGGCGGCGCATCGAACTGGAGGAGCCTTTGCAGCCCGAAAACATAGCTTTGCGGTACGGCCTGTTTGGCGACCCAGTGCCGGACGGCGCGTGCGGACACCTTGAGATAACGCGCAATCTCGGCTTGCGTGTGGTGTTGCAGTGCGGCGGTGAGGTATCGGGTCGCAGGATCTATATCCGGCCCGGTGGTGAGAACTCTGGTCATGGCGTCTTTTGCCTCTGGGAACGAATGCGGAAATTACGCCGCTTTTTGTCCCAGAGCAACAACTTTCAGCCGCTCCGCGAGGGAGTTCGGCGATCGCTCTCCGATGCTGGATACCGGCTTTCGCCGGTATGACGACAACCATCGATGGCATCGGGCCGAAGCGCTCCCCGGAACAGCCCCGAAGTCCGCAAAGGCGCATGAGTCAGCGCTATACAGATCAGAGGGTTACACGCGGACGAATCAAGTAATTGGATTGCGGCATCGGAAAACAAAGGAGACCGCTTTTGTTGTATTTTGTCGGTATTTGTTGACAACTACCGACGTAATTCAACACCATGGCGGCATGGAAAGTTCGCATCAGACCATTCTGGAACTCGCCGCGAAACGAGGCCTCATCCGCCCGCGCGATCTCGATGCGCTGGGTCTACCCAGTGTTGCCCTCACGCGACTGGTGAGGCAGGGCCTGCTTACCCGCGTGAGTCGGGGTCTGTATGCGCGTCCTGATCGCAGCGTATCGGAGCATGGCACGCTGGCCGAGGTGGCACGCAGGCACCCGCAAGCCATCGTCTGCCTGCTATCGGCTCTGCGGGTGCACGAACTCACCGCGCAGTCGCCATTCGAGGTATGGCTCGCCATTCCCAACAAAGCGCGTGCGCCAAAGATGGATTACCCGCCGCTGCGCATCATGCGTTTTTCTGGCCCGGCGCTCACCGATGGGATTGAAGAGCAACAGGTCGATGGCGTTACCGTGCGCGTGACCAGCATTGCTCGCACCGTGGCCGACTGCTTCAAGTTCCGCAACAAAATCGGCCTCGACGTAGCGATGGAAGCGCTGCAGGAAGCCTGGCGTGCCAAGCGCGTGAGCATGGACGAACTCTGGCGCTATGCCACGCTGTGCCGCGTTGCCAGTGTGATGCGCCCCTACATGGAAAGCCTGTCATGAACGACCGAAACGTGGCGGCGTCAGTCCGTGCCCGTCTGCTCAGCCGCGCCCGCGAGACCCGCCAGGATTTCAACCTGGTTCTCACTCGCTACGCGATTGAGCGGCTGCTGTACCGGATCAGCATCTCGAAACACGCGAATCAGTTTCTGCTCAAGGGTGCCTTGCTGTTTGACCTGTGGTTCGACATTCCACATCGACCAACCAGGGATGCCGACTTTCTGGGATTCGGCTCGGCAGAGCTGCCGCGCATCGAAGCCGTCTTCAAGGAGATCTGCGCGATCGAAACGCTCGACGGCGTCACGTTTCAACCCGACACCGTGCGCGCCGCCGAAATCCGCAAGGAGGCGGACTATGCCGGTGTGCGCGTCATGTTGCTCGGTGTGATCGATGGTGCGCGCTGCCAGATCCAGATCGATATCGGCTTCGGCGACGCCGTGACGCCCGGCCCGGAGGATGTCGAATACCCCGTCATGCTGACGGAGTTCGCTGCGCCAAGGCTCCGGGTCTATCCGCGCTACACCGTGGTGGCCGAGAAGTTCGAAGCACTGTCATCGCTTGGCATCGCCAACAGCCGCATGAAGGACTATTTCGATCTCTGGATATTGGCACAGCACTCCGACTTCGATGGCGACACCCTTCGTCAGGCGATTCGGGCGACCTTCGATCGACGCAAGACCGCGCTGGTTGGGGAGGTCCCATTCGGCCTCACCGAGGCGTTTGCGCACGATGCGCAGAAACAGGCGCAGTGGCGTGCCTTCCTGAGAAAGAACCGCCTGGAAGCGCTGGCACTGAATGACGTCATTGCTGCACTGGTCGTGTTCATGACTCCCATCATCAAGGCGGCCAATGCCAACGCGGTGTTGTCAGCCCGCTGGCAGGCTGGTGGCCCGTGGTCGCCTTCAGACGCGGGTTGATTTACAGCTTCCTGTATCGGCAGCCAGCGGTGCCCCTGGCCAGCGCCTGCTGGATGAAGGTCGGCGCCACATCTCGCGACCGTTGCGGCGTCTGATCTGGAACGGCCTTGCGGAAGCCGATCATGGTGATGCGCTCGCGTTGCTGCGGCACGCTTTCAGACGTTCCTCGGTGACGTACGGCCCGCTCTCGAGCCGACGGTACGTCACCGGCGCCGGGTCAGTCCGGCAACCGCCACCCCGGCCGCACAAAATGGCAGGTGTAGCCGTCAGGATAGCGTTCGAGGTAATTCTGATGCTCGGGTTCGGCCTCCCAGAAATCTCCGGCCGGGGCCACTTCGGTGACGACCTTGCCGGGCCACCGGCCGGAGGCTTCGACGTCGGCAATCGTCGCTTCGGCGACCCGCCGTTGCTCGTCGCTCGCGAAGAGGATCGCCGAGCGATAGCTGCTTCCGATGTCGTTGCCCTGCCGATTGCGCGTACTGGGGTCGTGGATCTGGAAGAAGAATTCGAGAAGCTGCCGGTAGCTGATGCGCGCCGGGTCGAAGAGGATTTCGACGGCTTCCGCGTGTGTGCCGTGGTTGCGATAGGTGGCATTGGCGACGTCGCCGCCGCTGTAGCCGACGCGGGTCGACAACACGCCGGGCAGGCGGCGAATCAGGTCCTGCATGCCCCAGAAGCAGCCGCCGGCGAGAATGGCGCGTTCTTCGCTCATTGCACGTCCTCCACTTGATCGAGGTATTCGGCGTAGCCCTCGGCCGCCATGGCGTCGCGATGGACGAAGCGCAGCGCGGCCGAGTTGATGCAGTAGCGCAGGCCGCCGCGGTCGCGCGGGCCGTCGGGGAAGACGTGGCCGAGGTGGCTATCTGCATGTACCGAACGGACCTCGGTGCGGATCATGTCGTGGCTGGCGTCGTGCCGTTCGTTGATATTGGCGGGTTCGATCGGCTTCGTAAAACTCGGCCAGCCACAACCCGACTCGAACTTGTCGGACGAGGCGAACAGCGGCTCGCCGGAGACGATGTCGACATAGATGCCGGGCTCGTGGTTGTGCAGGTACTCGCCGTTTCCGGGGTACTCCGTTCCGTTTTGCTGCGTCACGCGATACTGCTCTGACGTTAGCTTGCGCAGGGCTTCTTCGGTCTTGCTGTACTTCGGCATTTCTTCCTCCTCGTCACGGCTTGAGTCCGGTGGACACCGGTGGCGAAGGATCGTTCGCAGTTCGGCCCGGATTGCCCGGGCTACACAGCCGAAGGCGGCGCGACGCCGTTGAAGCGGGCGAAGGCGTCGAGCGCCTTGTTCAGCGACCGGTCGAACGGTGCGCGCCGCTTCGCCGGCCCGTCGTAGCGGAGGTTCTGGACGATCAACCGGCCGGCGCTGCGGTCGGCCTTGGCGTCGAGCAGGCCGACGAAGTCGGTCCCTTGAAGGAGCGGCAACGCGAAATAGCCGAAGGTACGTTTGGCGGTCGGCAGGTAGCATTCGATGGCGAAGTCGAAGCCAAAGAGACGGCGCATCCGCTTGCGGTGGATGAGGAAGGGGTCGAAGGGCGAGACGATGCGCAACGTCCGGTCCTGCGCCTTGCCGGCGTCGATGCGTTCAAGGTCGGCCGGGCGAACCCAGTAGGCGGTCTTCGCGACGCCTTCCACGGTGACGCGGATCAGGCTCCCCTCCTCTTCGCGCTGGCGCAGCACCGCGTCGATGTGGGCGACGTGTTCCTTGCGCAGGTAGGCCATTTCATCGCGGGCGGCGAGGCCCCAGGCGTCGAGCGCACGGTCGACGTACCACGCGGCTTGCTCGTGCGGCGTCGGTATCCGGGTATCGGTGCCGGCCGGCAGGACGCGCTCGGTCAGATCGAAGACCTTCTGGAAGCCCTGCCGCACGACCATCAGGTCGCCGGCCATGAACAGGTACTCGAGTGCGCGTTTGGCCGGCTTCCAGTCCCACCAGCCGGCGGGACGTCGGGATGTTTCAAAATGCCGCGCCATCAGCGGCCCTTCGCTACGGATGCGCGCCAGCACGCGCTTGGCCTCGACCTTGTCCGCACGAAACCAATCGTGCCCGTTGGCCTTGATGCGCTCCTTGCGCGGCAAGGTGTAGCGAAAGTCGCGCCAGGGCAGGTAGGCGGCGGCGTGCGCCCAGTATTCGAAGACCGGCGCACGCTCCAGCCATTCGGTTTGATAGCGCGGAATCCGCGTCGCGAGGATATGGTGATGCGCCCGCTCGACGACGCTGATCGTGTCGATCTGGACGTAGCCGATACGATCGACGATTTCGGCGACGGCCTCCGGGCCGCGTCGCGTCGCTCGGTGGAAACCTGCGCCGGCAGCCAGGGCAAGCCGGCGCGCCTGTTCGACGGTCAGCGTCGGCCGACTCACGTTGCGCCCCCGTTCATTCGATTACGGTCGCCGCCGCAGATCAGGGACGCGCTGACCATCACGCCGAACACAGCGCTGCCTGCAACGACTCGATGAGCCGCGGGAAACGCTCGGCCAGCGGCTGCAGCGCCGATTGCGCCGCGGCATCGTCGCGCGCGCGGATGGCCGCGTGCAGTTCGTTGAGCTGGGAATGAATCGCCTGCGCGCCGAGGTTGCCGGCCGAACCCTTGAGGTTATGCACGACATCCTCGGCGGACGCCAGATCGCCGCGTTCGATCAGTTGCGCCATGCGCTTGACGTCATCCTTGTGGTGCGTGACGAAGAGACGGAGCAGACGCAGATAGCTCGACAGTCGCCCGTTGAAGAAGCGCAGACCGGCATCCATGTCGAGATCGGGGATCGAAGCCAGACGCGCGCGTACCGCTTCGTCAGGATCATGCGGCGTGGCCGGTATGTCTATCTCCGACATGGCCGCCGGCACCACACCGGCGCCAGCGGATGAAACGGCGGGCGGCAGCCATTTGACGAGCGTGGCGAAGAGCTGATCAGGATCGACCGGCTTGGCAACGTGGTCGTTCATGCCGGCCAGCTCGGCTGCCTGACGGTCTTCGTCGAAAGCGTTGGCGGTCATCGCCAGGATGGGGACGTCCTGCCAGCCGGGCAACGCGCGGATGGCGCGGGTTGCATCCATGCCATCGAGATTGGGCATCTGCACGTCCATCAGCACGAGGTCGTAGCGCTGCCGGCGCGCGAGTTCGAGCGCCACCTGGCCGTCGGCGGCAACATCGACGCTGAGGCCGACGCTGTGCAGCAATGCAAGCGCGACTTCGCAATTGATGTCGTTGTCCTCCGCGAGCAGCAGGCGCGCGGACGAGGGCCGCTCGCGCAGCAGCCGTTCGGCGTCGACCGGCGGCACGGCGACCTGCGGCAGGATGCCGCGCCCGCGCTGCACGTGCGCGGTGAACCAGAAGGTACTGCCTTCTCCGGGCATACTCTCGGCGCCGGCCTCGCCACCCATGAGTGCGGCCAGACGCCGGGTGATGGAAAGGCCAAGGCCGGTACCGCCGAACTCGCGCGTCGTCGACGCGTCGGCCTGCGCGAACGCCTCAAACAGTTGCGGCAGGCGCGCGGGCTCGATGCCGACGCCGGTATCGCTGACGGCAAAGCGCATGAGCAGCTCGTCGCCACGTTCTTCGAGCAGCCGCGCCGCGAGGGTGATGCGGCCACTCTGGGTGAACTTGAGCGCGTTACCGGCGTAGTTGAGCACCGCCTGGCGCAGCCGCGTGACGTCGCCGCGCAACCAGACGGGCACGCCGTCAGCGTCGATGCGGATCTCAAGCCCCTTGGCGCGCGCCGCTTCGCCGAGGATCGAGCGCACGTGGTCGAGTACGTCGGAGAGCGAGAAATCACGCTGCTCGAGTTGCAGCTTGCCGGCTTCGATCTTGGAAATATCAAGGATGTCGTTGATGATCGAGAGGAGGTGTTTGCCGGCCGTGTCGATCTTGCCCAGCCGCTCGACCTGCGTGGGCGTGGCATCGTGGCGCATCAGGTGTGTGAGACCGAGGATGGCGTTCATCGGCGTGCGGATTTCGTGCGACATGTTGCTGAGGAAGGCGCTCTTCGCTTCGCTGGCGGCTTCGGCGCCCTTCTTGGCGGCGGCGAGTTCGGTCGTGCGCTCGGCGACGCGCGTCTCCAGCGCGGCGTTGAGCTCGTGCACCTCGCCGATTCGGGCTTCGACGGCTTCGGCCATGCGGTTGAAATCGGCGGCGAGCTCGGTCAGCTCGTCCGAGCCGCGGACCGGCACGCGCGCGCCGAGATCGCCTTCGGCAACGCGGCGCGTCGTCGCACGCAAGGACTCGATGCGGCGCAGGACAAAGCGTTCCATGAAGTACCCGAGCGCGAGGAAGGTGAGCAACAGGGTCAGTCCGTCGCGGATCAGGCTCGAGCGGAAGCGCTGCGCGACCACGGCATCGTAGCGCTCCATCGGCAGCTTGATGCTCATTACGCCGCGCAGGTCGCCGACCTTGTAGTCGTAGGAGGCGGCCGGATACGCCTGGCGGATGCTGGCCGGCGCCGCGCTCTCCGCACCGTGGCATTGCAGGCAGTAGCCTTCGATCCAGATCGGTGCGGTGTAGTGGAGCCAGCGCGTGCCGTTGCTCTCGACGATCGGTTCGGTGCGATCCGTCGCCTTCGGATTGGCACGAAAATAGGCCATCGCAGCCAATTCGAACGCGTCGGCGTTATTGGCCGGATTGCGCGGACGGTCGGAGACGTTGTTGAAGCGGTAGCCGTTGCTGTTCCACGCCTTGTATTCGGCGGAAATCCGCGCCATCGCGTGCGCCGGCAGAAAGCCCACCGTCGCCTCGGTGACCGGCAGGCCGCTCTGGATGAACTGCTGGTGATAGACGCGGCGCGTGGCCATGAGGATGCCGCGGATGGTATGGACGTCGATCTCCAGCTCGCTGCGCTGGTCGGCCTGAATCCGACGCCAGGCCACCGCCAGATCCACCCCGAGAATCACTATCAGGGTGACGCCGAGAATCATCCACATCCGCGTGCGCAGCTTCATGATGTCTGATCGAACCGTCTATCGTGTCCGCCGCCGTTTTCGCCCAGCCAGCGCAGCAGGCAGGCAAACAGCAGATCCGGGTTGAAGGGCTTGGCGACAAAGTCGTTCATTCCGGCGGCGACGCAACGCTCCTTGTCCTCGACAAAGGCGTTGGCGGTCATCGCCAGAATCGGCGTCGCTCCGTAACCGGGCAGCGCGCGCAGCTGGCGCGCGGCGTCGAGACCGTTGAGCCGGGGCATCTGCACGTCCATCAGGATCAAGGAATAGTCGTTCGCCGCCGCCAGTTCGAGCGCCTGCTCGCCGTCTTCCGCGGCATCGACGACGAGCCCCGACGCTTCGAGGAAGGACTGCACGACCACCCGATTCAATGCCTCGTCATCGGCGATGAGGACGCGCGCGCCGGCGTAGCGCTGGCGGATCAGCGCCTCGGCGTCGACGACCCCGGGCTGTGGCGCGCTCACCGCATCGGCAGGCGCCTTCTCCAAGCGCGCCGTAAACCAGAAGGTGCTGCCGACGCCCGGCGTACTGTCGACGCCGACCTCACCACCCATCTGCTCGGCGAGGCGTCGGGTGATCACCAGACCGAGGCCGGTGCCGCCGTACTTGCGCGTGGTCGAGTTGTCGGCCTGCTCGAAAGCACCGAAAAGTCGCGCCAACGCGTCCGGCGCGATGCCGATGCCCGTGTCCTTCACTTCGAAGCGCACCCGCACGTCGGCTTCGCCGTCGTCGAGCAGCACGGCGCGCAGCGTGACGCGTCCCGTGTCGGTGAACTTGACGGCGTTCGTTGCATAGTTGAGCAGCGCCTGTTGCAGCCGCGTCGGGTCACCGCGCAGGTTGTCGGGAAAAGTATCGGCACCCGCGCCGATCTCGACCTTGAGCTCGAGACCCTTGTCGCGCGCGGCTGGTGCGACCAACTGCGTGACATCCTTGATCACGCGCTCGACCGCGACCGGCGCGCTTTCGAGGAACAGCTTGCCGGCTTCGATTTTCGACAGATCAAGAATGTCGTTGATGATTGCGAGCAGGTGCTTGCCCGCGCTGTCGATCTTCTCGAGCTTGTCGGCCTGCGCGGGCGTGACGGCGCTGCGCCGCAACAAGGCGGCCATGCCGAGGATGGCGTTCATCGGCGTGCGGATCTCGTGGCTCATGTTGGCAAGGAAGGCGCTCTTGGCGACATTCGCTGATTCGGCGGCGAGTTTGGCGCGCATCAGCTCGGCCGTGCGCGAGGCGACGAGCTCTTCCAGATGGCCGCGGTATTGCTCCAGTTCGCGCTCCGCGCGCCGGCGCGCACTGACGTCGTTGACGATCGAGACGAGCAGCGGCCGCTCGTTATCGCCGATCGGCGTGATGTGCACTTCGACGTCACGTTCCTCGCCCGACGCCAGCCGATGCTTGAATTCGAAGTACTTGCACTCGCCGCGCTGGGCGCGCTCACGCGCCTTGGCGATTTCCTCCGGAGGCAAGGTATTGATCGCGGAAATCGACATATGCAGCAATTCGTCACGCGCGTAGCCGTAGAAGTCGATCGCCGAGCGGTTGGCGTCGACGATCGCGCCACTGGCCGGATCAATGAGCATCATCACCGAGGAATTTTGCTCGAACAGGTCGCGAAAGCGCGCTTCGCTCTGTTCGCGTCGGCGGATTTCCTCTTGCTGCTGGCGATTGGCAATCGCCAGCTCGGCCGTGCGCGCCCGCACCTGCGCCTGTAGCGTACGCAGCCACAGATAGGCGACGCCGCCGGCCAGAAGAAGCGCGCCGAGTACGGCGAGGGCGATCTGGGCGGCATGTTCGTATTGCTCGTCACGCGACGGCGCAATCCACTTCTCGCGCAGCCGCTCGCGCGTGCCGTCGGCGATCACCTGCGCCAGCCCTTCGTTGAGCACGGCGAGCAACTCGGCGTCGCCCTTCCTCACGGCAAAGGCAAAGTCGTGATAGCGGGCGAGCGGCGGCCCGGCCAGCACGAGATTTGAGAGGCCGAGTTCGGCGATCAACCGTTCGGCGGCGAGCGTCTGCACGACCAGCGCGTCGTGCTTTCCGGCCGCCAGCTGGCGCAGCCCTTCCTCGATCGTCTCGGTCGTCGCGATCTGCGTGGTCAGGCGGTTCGCCTTGACGTATTCCTCGGCGCTGTCGCCCTTCATCACGACGACGGTCTTGTCCTGCAAGTCGGACGTACCGCGAATGCGCCGATCGCCCTTGCGCACGACGATGCTGCCGTGCAGATTGAGGTAGGGCGCGGTGAAATCGTAGATGGCCTGCCGTTCTTCGGTGCGCGCGACGAGTGGCAAGACCTGGATGCGGCCGGCGGCCAGATCGTCCTTGATCTTGTGCCACGGCCCGATCTTGAAGCGGACCTCACGCCCCATGAAGCGCAGCGATTCACGCAGCATCTCGACGGCGAAACCATCCGCCTGACCGTCCTCGGTGACGATCGAATAGGGCGGATAGTCCAACTCGCTTGCCGACTGGATCACCTCTTGCGCGATCGATGGCGGCGCGCCGAGGAAGAGCGCGCAGAGCACGACCAGGCAACGGCGGCAAATCCACCCGAAGCACCCGAGATGATCGGCCAGACGAAGGTCACGCAGAGCGAGCGCGCGCGAGGTCATGATATTGATAGCGAATCCAGAGCCATTGCTGGGCGGCGGTTGCCGAATGCTTCCTGCGGGAACCGCTTCATTCTAGCAGCCGGGAAGCGCCGTCAAGCCATGATTGCATGGCGGCAAAAGATGACAAACGGAGAGCCGCCGCAGCGGCCATCGCTCAGAGCGATTCGGGCGGACGCCGCTTGGCCAGTTTGCGCTGCAACGTGCGCCGGTGCATGTTCAACGCGCGCGCCGTCGCCGCGATGTTGTTCCCGTGCTCGGCCAGCGTGCGCTGGATGTATTCCCACTCCATGCCGCGCACCGACATCCGGGTGGCAGTTTCGAGCGGTTCGACGGTCGGCTCGTCTTCGAGCAGGGCATTGACGATGTCGGCGACATTCGCGGGCTTCGGCAGGTAATGTACGGCGCCCAAGCGCAAAGCGCTGACCGCCGTCTGGATACTGGCATAGCCGGTGAGCACAACGATGCGGACGTCGCTCGACAAGACGCGCAAAGGGGCGATGAAATTGAGGCCGGATTGCCCATCGAGATTGAGGTCGAGCAGGACGAAGTCCGGCCGCACCGCGCGGAACACCTCGAGCGCTGCGCCGGGATTCGCCGCGCCGTCGACGGTGAAGCCGCGCCGCGTCAGCGACCGCGCCAGCACCTCGCGATAGGTGTCGTCGTCATCGACGATCAACAGGCGCTTTGCCGACTTCATTGCCGCGCCCCGGGATGATCGAGCGCCGATGCGGCATCGAGCGGCAACCGGAGGGTTACGCAGGCACGCCCCCCGGCGTCAGTCGCACGGATGTCGATCGAACCGCCGTGACGTTCGATGGCCGCGCGCGCCAGGAGCAGGCCGACACCCATCCCCTTCTCCGACGCCACCGGCTGCCCCGAGCGGAATGCCGCCAGCGCTGTCGGCGAGAACCCTTCGCCGTCATCGGCAATGGATACGACCATCTCCTCGTTGTGCGCCGCGGCATCAATTTCGATGCACGAAGCACCCGCCCGCTGCGCGTTATCCAGGAGACTGGCAATGGCCCGTTCGAGCGCGATGTCGTCCGCCACAGCCAGCACGCCCAGCGCGGAAGACAGTCGCCGGCTTACGTTCGTGCCGGGGTTGAGCACGGCCCAGGCATCGACGATACGGTTCAGCCAGACGATTGCCCCCGTCCGATGCGCCGGGGTGTCGCCGGCGTGCGACGCCCGGTTGGCCAACTGGCCGAGCGCCTCCTTGCATTTCTCGATCTGCCGCTTCATCAACATCAGCTCCGGGCGCAACGCTTCCGGCACCGCTGCGTCGTCAAGCAGATCATCGAGCACGACGTTCATCGTTCCCAGCGGCGTGCTCAGTTCGTGCGCCGCCCCCGCCGCGAGACTGCCCATCGAGACCAGCCAGTCGTTGCGGATTGCCTGCTCGCGGGCGCGGGCCAGGGCCGCATCTCGCTCGCGCACGGCCTTCGTCATCTGCAGGATGAACCAGACCAGTACTACATCGGAGACGACGAAGACGAGCCACATCCCGAAGATGTGCAGACGCGTCGCCGTATAGGCATCGGCAATCGCCAGCGGCTGATGAAAGAACCACAGGTACGAGTAGGCAAGGATGGCCAGTCCGCCGAACAGCCAGGCTTGCGCCCGCCCGAGGACCATCGCGCCGATGGCGACGAGCGGCAGGAGGACGGAAATCAGCGGGTTGGTCGCCCCACCGGAGAAATAGATGAAGTTCATCCACGCGACGAGGTCGAGCACGAGGTGCGCGAATGGCGAGAACAGCGGAACGCTCTCCTCAACCCCGCGTCGCGAACGCGTATAGAACACGAGCATCGCGTTCGCGCACCCAAGCACGAGCGCGACGGAAGCCAGGCGCGGCAGCAACATCGCCCCGCCGACGATCCAGACGCTGGCCACTGCCACGGCCAGCATGGCGATGACGGACAGCCAGCGCAGGTTGATCAGCCGTGCTTCAGCCGACCTCTCCGGACGAATACTCGCCACTCGATGCTCCACAAAAAAAGCCCCGGACGAAACCGGGGCTTGTGAATTGAGATGTGTTTTGTCGGAAACACATCCGGACTGTATCGGCCCCGCCGCGCCGCCACAAGCGACAAAATGTCGCATGGCTCGCCTGTTGCGCGCACGGCATAATCGGCGATGCTAAACCATACCGAAGCCACGCTCCACGAAAGGATACCCGCATGTACCACCTGCCCCGCTTGCTTGTATTGACGACGGCCGCACTGGCCGTTTCCACCGCGGCGCTCGCCGGCGAATCCGCGCTGCGCATCGACGACCCGTATGTCCGCCTCGTCCCGTCCGGCACGACGACGACCGGCGCCTTCATGACCATCCACAATGCAAGCAGCGCCGAGCGCAAGCTGGTCAAGGCGACAAGCCCGATTTCAGACAAGGTGCAGCTGCACACGCACATGAACGAGAACGGCGTGATGAAGATGCGCG
>ERZ650312.885-NODE-885-length-16894-cov-8.631688_pt1 | contig 16894 bp, 10 predicted proteins | sample MGYA00376248_ERZ650312 | MGnify/ENA primary metagenome ERZ650312 (study PRJEB26733, sample SAMN07839316) | wastewater metagenome | biome: urban; feature: wastewater treatment plant; material: waste water | place: USA: North Carolina | collected 2016-07-28 ... | reverse complement strand
GAGCTTGTCTAAGGGTAACGGTCGTTATGGTTCGACAGGCCTACCACGAACGACCATGTTCGATATAATTCAGTTTTCACTATATTTATTAAACAGAATAAATAGATTAATAAAGCATAAATCAAGCGCGGGCTAGTCACCAGTCAAACACTCATTGATACTGGTAGATGCAGCAATCCATAATCAATAAGCGAACTAGGCCTAAAAATACTAAAACCAACGCTAGGGCAAATGTAAAACGGACAACGTATCATCGCTGTCCGCTTTGTGTTGGGCACTTTATCCTACAATGGCAGGTTTGAACGCGCTGTTGAGTTCAATGGGGGATGCAACAGGTACAACAACAGGCAGTGGCAGAGGTTGCGGGCTGGGCTCAGCCATGCCAACTTTGGGTAGCTCGATATAAGGTAACACAGCGCCACGGCAACTTTGTTTACTGTTTTTAGTGGCAGCAAGCGGCTTTAAGCGCGCCAAATATTGAGTTTTTAACCCATTAAAGCTTTGTTTATCCACGCCTGATGTATTTAAGGCGGTTAATTCAGCCGTAGCGACCCAGCGATCTGCGGCACTATAGTGCTCGCGAGAATGGCGCCAACCAAACTCACAAAATTCCGCTTCTGCCCAAATGAGTTTGACTTCACTATCGGCTACCGTTTTGACCAGCGGGGTAAATGCAGGCGTTTGCTTAATGGTTAAAAGACTTGCCCAAAGATCGGGACGCTGTAAACCTGATGTAGGCGGAATGTCTGCTGTCAAAGGCAGTTTGTCAACTTGATTGGTTTTTAGCGCTTCAAGGATACTCAATGCTTCGTTCAGCGCATAATGACCGGCTTTAGTCAAGCTTGCTTCACTATCTTCATGTCCCACATAGCTTAGCCATGCATCGGCTTTATAAGCTTGAAAGCGAGTATTGATTGGCTGGTGCTCCGCTTGATAGGCTTGCAGCTGCTGACGCATACAAGAAATATCCGCAACAAAATTCTTGTGAGCCGTGCCTTTTGGTACAAATGCTTTCATATCGCTAGGGCAGTATTGTCCTGCGTGATATTTGACTGGCAAAACCTGACTTGCTAATGCCGCATTTGCGGTGTTAGCAGCCAAACCAGTCATCACTATCAGACTCAGTAATGACAAGCGTATTTTTGATAACTGAGTCGAAGCTGCTACGCTTGATTGAATAAAAATTACTTTCATTTGGTTGTGACCTCACCGTTTGGCATCATACGGCTATTGACGGTAGGGCGTTTTTTGTTAAATAAATCTTCGTCAAATTTGAAACGTAAGCGGATATACGCCCCTTGTTGGTTGTCGCTGCCACTGGCGATATCATCGTCATGATAGCCTTTGAAGTTGTAACCTGCAGAAACCCACAGATTTGCCATGGGTGTATAACCCACCTCGGCGCCGATTAAATAATTACGTGAGTCATTATCGCTCCACATGCTACCCGCTTGGATACCCGCATCCCAACGTTCGTTGATGTCATACATAGCGCGAGCGGATAACACTTGAGAGGTGCTATCACTGGTGACTCCATCCATAGTGAGTTCATTGTATTTACCCGCATAATGACCCGATAAAGTCAAGCGGCGTACAGGATGATAGTTGCTGTGTAAAGAAGCAATATAGGTTTCTTTTTTGTAGGGGCTATTTGCATCTAGACCGTTATTGTCATAGCGATATTCAATTTTTGCTAGATGGTCGCTGATGTTGTTATCGTAGTCACGATAAGCCACGCCCAATTGGAACCGATCAATAGTGCGATCTTTATTTTGCTTATTATCTTGTTGCAGCGAATAGATATTTTTGGCTAGCAAGGTAACGTCATCATTGATTTTGTTGGCATAACCAAAACTAGTCAACAAGGTGTCGGTTTGTACGCCCCAACGTTTTTCAACACGCCCACTCACTTTATATTTGTCACTGGCTAAGTAGTCAATACCTACCGTTGCTGCTGTTGCTGTGTTGTCGCTCTCACCTTGCATAGATTCAAGGTGTTCAAATGATGTATTGACGTAGACGCCATCTTGCACTTTCCATTTATTGCGTAAGCCAATCGCCGCTTCAGATTCACGGGCAGAGATACCATCTTTAATACGGTATTCGCTAAAGACTTGACCGTCTTTCATGTAGTTAGCATCAACACCAATGATGGTTGATTGGCGCTCATCATTGCTATCAAGACCATAATCACCGATTAAGGTTGATGCCAATTCGTGACGCGCATATAGGCGACCTTTATTCCGTAGGCTGGTTTCACCACCCACACTCCAGGCATTACGGCTGGCATCATCAATATCCTGCTCATATTCGACAAATACTTTTGATTTATTCAATGTTGCTAAATCCGCAGTCAATTTACCACGAAGCGTCGTGCCTTGATAATTGCTGTCATTATTGGTAACACTTGGACGCATGGATTGATTAAATGCATCTGTATTGACCACTTCTTGGTAATTGGTAGAAGCCGCTTTGGCATCTTTTTCGTAGTAACGTACGCCCAATTCACCCGTTAAGATGTTGCTGAGCTTACGCTCAATACTGACCGTCGCACCTTGACGTTGGCTGTCATTGGTGTGGTCTTTGGTTTGAATGGCTTCAGCTTTTAGCAAGGTTTTATCATTAATACGGCTATTGACCCTCAAGCCAGCCTCAGTACGCCCAGCAGTAATAGGTGAAGTTGCAGGCGTAAAGCCTTCATCGGCTTGGTTGTAATACAATTTGGCATCGCGCGCTTTGTCTTTATAAGTCAATTCAACGCGCGCCGCATCACCGGATGTCTCTGAATTTAAGCTTTGAACATTAATGGCTGATGCAAGTGAGTCATTGATTTTATCCGAATCATAATGGGCAACCTCGGCGATTAGTTTTAATTTATCGTTAAATTTGACAACGCTATTCACCCCTGAGAGTTTTTCGTTATTGGTGGGGTCGTCACTTTGGGCATAGCTTGCGCCAATATTCACTCGTTTGGTGAGCTGATAGTTACCAGCGGTACCGACAATGGTATAGTCTTCACCAACATCATCCGCTTCAACGGTCACGCGCAAATAAATGGGGTTGCCATCAATATCCGTGCTGGCAATCGGTGAGCGCAAATAAATCGCACGGCTTACCGCATCCAACTCATAATCACTATAACGGCTCAGCGCTTGACGAGAGATAATGGTACCTGGGTTGTTGCGGTCACGTACAAGGACTTCAACCGTTTCACTGTTAAGTAGGATGTCCGCAAAATCTTTAACGCCAGTCGGATAGGGACCTGAGATACCCAAACCACGCGTTTCTGTGACATGTTGGCTTGATCTCGTTTGTGCAGCAAAGGCAGTGACTTTGGCTTTATCGGATTCGTAGTGCGCTTTTGCACCTGTTAAGGTACGGTCATATTGACCGAGTGACAAGCCTTCTTCGTTGTCGATATGGGTTTTGATATCGCCATACATCACGAATGAACGACCTTTATCAAGGCGTACGTAGAATTTTTCGCTAGACTGGGCATCAAAACCTTTGGCAGAGGCATCACCATACACAGGATAGTATTGATCGGGGTCAATATCACGAAATAGACGATCTTTTTTGTCTTTATCGGAATCATACGCCATGGTCAATAGCATATTGCCGCGCACTTTACCTTTTAAGAAAAATGCCGCACGACCCTGTGTGCTGGTGTTATCGCTATCATTGCCTGATAGACTGCGTAATTCTTGTTCAAAACCGTCATTGTTGCTAACGGACTCAATTTTTGAGCCAAGGTTGTTAAAGGAAATAGCGCCTTCAACAATACCTGCCGCGATCATGGGGCGTAGTTGTGGCACGAATTGGATAGGGATAATTTTTTGTAAATTACCGGCTTTGACCACCAAGTTGCCTTTGCCTGGATTGGTGGGAGCACGGACGCTCACGAGCAGTTCACCGCCTTCAGCCATCATCTGAATGCCAGCTTGGTCTTTACCATGAGCGGGCTGATGACTGACAATGGTACCGATATCCGTATCAAGTGATACCGTAGCAGGCGCAGCATACTGACCGTGATCGGTATCATTTAGGCGAATTACCACTTGATATTCGCTAATGCCATCCGCTTCTACGGTGTTTGATTGATTAACGGTAGCAATATCTGCAATTTGGTCAGGCGCGTGCACGATGATAGATTTGCTAGAAACGACTTTGCCTGTGCTATCTGTTGCCCGAATAGAAAGGGTATTATTGCCACGTTGTAACGGTACTGCAAAATAATCAAACCCTGAGATACCTTCTTTATCCCAAGCGACTTCTTTACCCATCAAGCTTGTATCAACCGGTTGGTTATTAACGAGTAGCTCAGTATTTGCGCCTTTGGGTGCTTTAATTTGAACGCGGATTTTTGTACTATCGACACGTTGGTTATTGCTCAAATTTAAGAAATCTGCATCGGCTGTCACGCCTTCAATACGCTTGTCATCGGCTGTCGATAAGGCTTTTTCAATCTCAGGCGCTTTGACAGGCGCAAGGGTATGCACTTCTAGCTGCCCGGTTTTTTTGACGGGCGCTGTCTTGTCAGTAATCACGGATTCACAGTTGATCTGACCATCAGCGATATTGGGGTTTTTACAGCCAGAGGCTTCAATATTGGTGTCGTTATCAACCGTGTAAGTAGGCTCTAAAGCCAGATCTGTTTTGATGGCTTGCTCTAACGCGTCGTTTTTAATCGCAATTTGTTTGGCGCGTTTTTGCAAATCGCTAATTAATGCAGCATGACCTTGGTTATCATTGCTGTCGATCCCATCGGTTATCGCAAAATCTGCACGATGCAATTCACCAAATTTTAAGTCAACAAAACGGCTCCCTGGATCGCCTGCATTGCGATTGCTTTGCTCAACCAGTTCAACACCGCGCGGTAGCGTGGTACGGTCAAGTTTGATAACATGGGTTTTGGCTTTCATGCCATACACGCTGTATTTACCTTCGCTATCTGTGACAACAAAAGTACCGTCTTCAAGGTATAAACGAACACCAGCGACACCCAGTTCATTTAGTTCTTTTTGCTGTATACCGTCACGGTTAAGGTCAGCATATACTTTACCAATGATAATGCCATCGGTGTTTAATACGCCTGCTGTTACGTCAACATGCGCTTCACGTAGGGGCGATTGCACGACACTGCCAGTTAATGAGTCTTTACCTTCTGCAAATGCGATGTTGGTACCTGTACCTGAGGCAGCATTAGACCCTAAAACAACACGATAGGTGACTTCTTTGGTTTCATTGGCTTTTAGGCTGTTTAAACCCAATGTCATGTACTTGCCAGATTGGACAAAATCTTGGGTGTATTTTTGACGACCCACTCTGACCGAGTTTTTGACATAGGTAAAACCTAAGGGTAAATCGTCTTTGACCACCACGTCTGCCGCATCAGTAGTTTTACTTTCATTTGTGACTGTGATGGTGTAATCAACAAAATCACCAATTTCAGCAGATTTGACATTGGCTTTTTTGGTAATGCTTAACGCGGTTTGAGTGTTATTAACATTGATTGATGTTAAGATTTTGTCTGAAATCACCCCAGTACTGCTACCATCGGCACTTTCGCACTTATCGGCTTGGGTCGTTAAAGTATCACCATCTAATGTCTGAATGACGGCATCGGCAATGGCATTGGCATTGAGCTCGGTAGGGGCTGAAATACGGTACCTACCTGTATTGACCCCCGTTTCAACGGCTTTTAGACGAATGGTATCGCCTGTTTTGCTAGAAGTAACATTGAGCCATACATTGTCAACCTGTGTTGGATCGGCATTACAGTAGGCAAGACCGACTTCAATATAGACAGGTTGTCCAGCAGAGGTTTGACTTAAGTTGTTTTGGTAAGTTGGGTCTTTATATACAATGCTTGGCACGATAGCCACTAAGCTATCCGTTGCGCTAGCTTGTACTGTGTTATCCTCTTGCACTACCGCGGTGATAGGTACATCGACTGTGTCGCCATCTTTAAGCTCGGTGCTGGTCAATGCTTTGACAATCAGATGAATTTGCTCGCCTGCCGCGATACTTATCGTAGGCTGTAGCTCGGTCTCATTGCTATCAATAATGCCATTGTTGTTGGCATCGATATATACTTGGAAGTTTGAAAGCGTGTTGGGCGTGGTAAAGCTGACCGCAACATTGGCATCAAAAGTCCCTGTGTTTTCTAGGGTGTTTCGCCACTGCACTTCATTACCAGGTTTGATGGTGATAGTGAGTGGCTGGGTGAGAGTAATGTCGTATTTGGGTAAAGAAAAAGCTTGAACACGGGTCGTGTTTGATTTTATCGCATTGACAATGCCTTCATGGCTATCAACCACATAGTTGGCATCTGCGGTATTATCGATTTGGATAATATTACGACCGTTTGCTGCCAGTGCAGGATTCATTTGGATAAGCAAGATACTGCTCGCAAGTAAGCTAAGCTTACCCAAGCTGTGATATCTAGTCGAATTATGACGATAATTTGTCATCAATAGTTTCTCACTTATCAAAATAACCCAAAATATCAGTGGTTATAAAGGACTTAAAATAGGTTTGGCACACCTTTGTACCAAACCAATAATGTAAGGATTAATAATCAGTCAATACTATTGATTGATCTTGATAGCAAACTGTAACCAACCAGTACCTTTCGCAGGAATAGAGAAGGTTGAAGATACTACTGAAGTACCAGGCGGTGTCACTGAACCGCTAGCACTGTCTTTGCCACTGCCTGCAACATAAGTGGCTTTAGCATTCCACTGTGACGCCAAGTCGCTAATCACTACATTATTTAGTGCTTTAGTGGTCATGGAATTGGTCGCAGTGATACGATACACCACACACTGCCCAGGTGTTCCACTAATGGCAGTATCAACAAATGTACCTTCCGCTGTACCATCACAGTTGGCATCAATGGCTTGTGTTTTTACAAGTTTCAAGCCTTCAACCTTTGTAGTATTCGTTACGGGAGCTACTGTAGGTGTTGTAGTACCAGTAACATTCGCTGGGATTAAGGTAATTGTGTTGGTCTCTGAGCTACCAACCGCTGCACCAGTAGTGACGACATCATAAGTAATCGTGCCAGTCTGACCTGAACCAATACTACCTGGGATGGTATATACACCGTTCGCATTAGGCGTTAATGTAGTTTTAGTACCATTTGGAGCAGTATAAACAACATTTGAAGGAGTAATGTTATCAGACGTGCTTGGATTCGTGATAGTGAAGGTTAAGCCACTTTCAGGATTGTTACCTGTGTTGGTAATGGTTTCGGTATAGGTAGCAGGTGTAGCTGAAGTCGGTGGTAATTCCGCTGTCGCTGAACCTGTTAAAGTAAGACCACGGTTGCTAAAGCTAACAGGTGTTGAGCTATCGCCACCTGTACCAGTACCTGTCGGGTCATTTGGTACGTGAGTATTCGTTGGGTCAGAGGTTGCAGTGCTATCTTTAATATCGGACGTTGGGTTATCACCCGCCGTTGGCGTGGTAGTACCATAGTTGTCATACACATCAGCGTTATTGACCAATGGCTTAGTCTTATCCACAGTTGTTTTATTAACCAATGCTTTGAAAGTAATTGTCATTGTTTCGCCGACTTTTAGATCAACGCCACTGATAGCGATAATCTGCTGACTACCTGACGTAAGAATTTGTGGCGCAGAACCATTGCTAGTTGAGCCATCAGTAGAGCTTACAGTGATACCTGCAGTACCCTTGTCTACACTTAGACCAATTGGAAGTTTGTCTTGGATTAACACGCCCACTGCATCAGCAGCATAGCTAGCATTACCATCATTTTTAACAGTAATACTATAATCAATCGAAGGATTGGCAGTATTTAGGTCAAGATTAGTATTCGTCGCAGTTTTTGTGATAGCGAATACTGGCAGCTTGACAATAGCTTGGTTTTCGTTAATAAGTGTACCACCTGATTTGATTTTGGTACTTGTTGCTTCAAGCGTACCCACACCACTTTGACCACCAACTTGGTCTGATGGCGTTGTCACATTGTAGCTTAGTTCAGCGTATTGACCTGGTAATAACGAAATTGAGCTACCACTTGGTACTGTACCTGTTTGAGCTTGACCCGGTGCAAGCTGGTCAGCAGTTGGCGTACTACCATTTTTATTTTTAATTACATAAGTGATAGCACTTGGTGAGGTGAATTTATAATCCTGATTACCCGTCGTGATGGTGCTTTCATCATTTTGGGTAATATTTAGGGTATAGGTATCTGATAAGTTACCTGTATTGGTAAGTGTATTGGTAAATGTCGTTGCTTGACCTGGTGTTGCAACTTGTGCTTCGTTTTTATCATCAGTCGCAGAAGCACCTTGTGTCGCTACTAAGGTAAAGTTCGCTACTTCGCTGGTATTGACTGTGACCGCATTTGAAGTAACTTTAGGCTGAGCAACACCGTCCACTGAATAAGTGGCTTCAGCGGTATTGGTAATCGTGCCTGCCGTACTGCTCTGGCTCGTAGTTGTGCTAGCATTAGCACTACCTGATACTAAACCCAAGGCTAACGCTACGCCAGCTGTCAGTACATTAGGGTTAAAATTAAATTTTTTCATTCATAACTCCGAAAATAGGAAAAAAATAAGACTTGGGGAAAACGCCCTAATGAAATAAGACGTTATAGGTAACAGCAAACCATTAAAAATAAAAAAATTACCCAGTTATTGCACTTTTGCATTCAAACTAACAGTGGTGCTCTGCTGAGCAGGTAAGGTCTTGACAATCCAGCGTAGCGCACGATACTGCGATGCGGGTACTTCAACCATTTTGCCATTGACCTTACGCAGAATTGGCAAATTCTCAAATTTTTTGCCATCTAAACTGGCTTGTGTAGGCGCAGGGGAGCTTGAGCCGACATAGACCATATTCGCTGGGACAGGGAGGGTCAAAGCCAGATCCGTCATAGGTTTTTGGATGTTATTACGGTAAGTTGCTTGATACTGAATGACATCACCACTTTTGGCACGGCTTACAGCTTTTAGAACCGGCTTACCATTTTCAGTAACAACCTGTTTTGCTTGTAAATTAACTGTCAATGCCTCTGCGGCATGGGCAATATTTGCCAGACTTATGCCCAATACAGTGGATAGGGCTAAAGTTTTGGCAATTTTTAAATTGTGTGATTTGTGTATCATGTAAATACCTCTTTTGTTATCTGACGTACATTATACCTTAATAAATTTCATTATTAGCATGTTGATACCGAAAGAAAGTCGAAAAAGCGATAAAATGCAAATTTCAAGTGATAAACCTTTTATCGACTAAAATTTCATCATGAGCTAATATTTAGAACTTTAGTTGAGGCATTCTATCAGTATGCAATCTAATATAAATTAAGCTTTTATTTAACTTTTGTTTTTTTTGATTAATAAAAGCAATATTTAACCAAATATTTGATTTTAAATGAATTATTAACTGTTTAGAAAAATTGAAAATTAGTTTCAATCATATAAATAGTTCCATAGGCAGTATTAAAAATTAATTTTTAGTAATTTTCGACCGTTTATCGTGTAAATCTACCACTCATAAGCAACTGGCTTCTTAAAAATTGTAAATAAATGTAGCAATAAAAAAAGACCACATTAATGGTCTTTTTAATTTTATAAAATGTAATTATTTTGAATTAGCGTCATACTTGGTGTTGAAATACAGTGAACGACTAGCGCCTTTGGCTAGTGACTGAACATCACTAACTACTGTACCATTTGCGCCAATTGCCACACTATTGGCAGTGTCAACTTTGAAGTTAGTTAACGTAGTATCTAAAGGATTGTCTAATAGTGAGTTAACTGTAGAGCCATTGACGCCTTTTTTCGGTAGCGCGTCTGTGATTCGCACATTGGTTAATGGGTTGGTCAAATTAGTGCGGTTATAAGCTGTGATTTTATAAGCAACACATTTGCGAGCATCGATACCTGACTGAGTGACAGCGTTATAAGTCAAGCCTAACATAGCGGTATTGGTGATATTACAATCATTGACAGCTTGCTCTTTAACCAATACTAAGCCTGCGTTATTTTGGCTGACTTCACCAAAGTTGAGATTGGGATAGTTATAGGTCGTGGCAACATAGTTTACATTGAGCTGGTTGTTGGTGGTATCCACAGGGTATGTTGTTAAGTTACCACCTGGTTCTTGTTCAATCAGACAGACATTGGTTGCACCTGCCATTTCAGTTTGGGTCGCGGTAATGCTATAAGTACCATTTGTATTCACATCAACCGTTTTAATAGCTATAGGAGTTGTGGTATTACAGTTCTTTGCTAGTTGTACTTTTAGCCCTGTTTGATAAATTCCTGTTTCACCTGCGGTTGGATCATACACACCATTAAAGTATTGAGTATTGATACCAGTGAGTTGACGTTCTGTTAAAGTCAAGCCACCGTTATCGTTAAATATGATGCCAGAGAAAATATAAGCATTGGGCGTATTGGTAATGGTACAGGTAATATCGTCTCCATAGGTCAAAGTCGGTAGATTAAAGCTAGTGGTTGAACCACTCGGCATGGTGGTCGTCGAAGATGAGTTAGCATTGGTACAGGCATAACTGGTGTTATAATTGGCTAAATTTCCTTTACCGTCCGTATTAGCGATGGTTTCAGTGATTGTGTAGGTCGCGGTAGTGGATAGTCCCGTAGTAGTTACACTGTTGGTGGTTAAGCTACTACCCGTGCTTCTGGTGGTAAAGCTACTAACAGGCGTTGTACCTGTGGTAGTGGCAATGGTAAATTGGTCATTTGTTTCGACACGGTTGCCTGTTAGAACTTTTCTAGTTGTCAGCTTGGGCGGGGTAACGCAGAAATAAAAGTCTGAGTAACCCACTGCATGAGGTGAATTATTATTTGTATATTGATTACTATGTGTAATACTGAAGGTACTGTTTGCAGGCTTAGCCCCCCAAGTCGCATCAATATTACAATTAACGGTACAGTTTTGATTTCTGATAGCCGTGACAATATTATTACTCGCATTAATTGTATGGTAATTAGTATTATAAGTTAACTGTCCGCTAGTGCTAGAAACATCGACTCGCTCCTGATAAGGGACTTGATTACTAGTATTGACAAAAGAATCCAAATCTTGAACGACAAAACTTAATTTAGTAACGGCACGATTCACTGAAATAGTCATTGTATGATTATCTTTAATAGCGGGTGAATTATGCACTAAATTTAGGGCATTTTGCGTTGCATTAGTAATATTGCCATAAAAGGGAGGCGTTCCACCAGCACCCGAATTTGGGTCAACTAATAATGGAAAATTGACGGTCATGGTCGTACCTGTACCATCAGTAAAGTTAAAAGTTTTATTGGTACTGCCAGCCGTCCATGACAATGCTAAACGGGTAGATTCAGAGGGAGCACTTGCCCCGACATAATACATTTTATCACCGCTAGGACAAATCGGAGCAGCATAAGAAGTGGTGGTATTTAATATTGAAAATATTACACCTATCAGCATCAGCCAATAGACTTTGGGCTTAGCATATTGCATAGAGTTATCCTAATGTAACAATTATTTAATTATCTTAAAAATAAGTAAGCATTGGTACAATTTTAACGACAATTAAATTGAAATAAAACCAAAAACAACAAACTTATGTCAGAACGTTGTTTTTTTCCGATAAGCCTATTTTTTAACGTCCTCTATCATCATACCTTCATAATTTTGTCATATTATTAGCATTTTTAATGCTCATTATAGAACGTCAATGTGCCGAATAAGCAGCCCACTGCTAATAGCAACCTTACTATCAGCAATCATATCACTGATATGCTTGATTGCTTACCCCAATCACATTTTTTAAATGATGAAACCCTCAAAACCAATGATAGACTGAGGTTAAGCAAGCGCGATTTCTGCACTAATCGGTAAATGATCCGATAGGCTTGCCCAAGGCTGACGGGTATGGACATAGGCATTTTTGACCACTAAATTACGCACATAAATGCGGTCAAGACTCAGAATAGGAAGTTTGGCGGGGTAGGTAGGTAACAGTTTGCCATGATAACTGGATAGCGCCTCGACCATATTCAGCTGATTGCCCAAACGCTCACAAGACACTTTTTTCCAGTCATTAAAGTCACCGGCCAAAATTAGCGGCTTGGCAGGATCAATCACTTCATTGACATACTTGGTAATCGCTTGGTACTGCTTGAGCCGATCATGCTCTAGCAAGTTTAGGTGCGCGCATAGCACTGTAATCGAGGTGTCCCAACCGACAGGATGAACCTCGCAATGCAAGACACCACGCTGTTCTAGTCGATTAACGGTAATATTAACGTTGTGCTTGGGGTCAAGTGGATGTCGGCTAAGCACCGCATTGCCGTGATGGCCGTTATCGTACTCGGCATTTTTGCCATAGCTATTTTGGTATTGTAAAAACTCGCCAAACCATTCGTGCTGCGATTGGTTAGGGAACTCATTGTACTGCATGACACGTTTTAGGTTTTGGCCTTGGACTTCTTGGAGGCAGACGATATCTGGATTGACCGTTTGTAGGGCGTTGGCAATGCCTTGCAATTTGACCACACGGTTCAGCGGTGACATGCCTTTATGAATATTATAGCTCGTGATTAGAATAGTATCGTTATGCGATTTCATAGGTTTGTTGTCTAAAAAAATTCTATTTTACGCGAATCAATGCTGAAAAAAACCTTGGGTAAAAATTTTTCACAAAATAGTTGAGTACGTGGCTGAGATAGGACGCCAAAATACGTTATCTAATGGGATAGTTTTATAGGGCAGTATTTTCCTCAGCCAAAATTGCTTGCTAAAATAGGTGAAAGCCCTTATTAATAGGCAATATACTTTGTAAAAATGCTCAATAAATAGGAAAAACTATGCCGACTGCGCAATATCTTCATTTGGTGGACTTTCACCAAGTTGACCTTGATAAACTTAAAACCCAAATCACAGATGCACTCGAAAACGGTCAAGCTTTTTTGGCAATGCTAGATGATGAGCCAAATGCCAAGGATAATCAGCAGGCGCTGAATGATATTATTGCGTTTGACCATGTTAATTTGGCATTAGACCGCAATTGGGGGTTGTTGTCGCATTTGAACAGTGTGGTAAGTCGTGACGAGATTCGCGCGCTGCATCATGAATTGTTGCCGCAAATTTCAGCTTATGGCACCCAAGTCGGTCAACACGTACCATTGTTTAGTCGCTATCAACAGCTTGCAAAGGATGACATATTCTTTACCACGCTAGAGCCTGCCCGTCAGCGTGCGATTAGCCTAGCATTACAAAGCTTTGAGTTATCCGGTGTTGGTTTGCCTGATGATAAAAAAGCTGAGTTTGGTAAGCTTAGCAGTGAGTTATCGACCTTGTCAGCCAAGTTCTCAGACAATGTCCTTGATGCGACGCAAAGTTATTTCTTACCGTTGACCCAAGCGCAATTAGCGGGCTTACCTGAAACTGCTCTAGCGATGTTGGCGGATGCCGGTAAGCGTTATCGTGAGCAGACTGGGGAAACCACGCCAACCGAATATGTGGCGACCTTGGATATTCCGGTGTATTTGGCGATTATGACGTATGCCGATGACCGTGCATTGCGTGAGCAGTTGTATCATGCGTATGTGACGCGTGCCTCTGAAAACTTTGTGAAGCCCGAGTTTAATAATGCCGATATCATGACCGATATTTTGGCAAAACGCTTACAAAAAGCGCAGCTATTGGGCTTTAAGAACTACGCTGAATTATCGCTAGCGAGCAAAATGGCGGATGATGTGGCGACGGTTGAGCAGTTTTTACGCAGTCTTGCCGATAAAGCTAGACCATTTGCCATGCAAGATTTAAAACAGCTACAGACTGAAGGCTTGGCTTTTGACATCGGTGCGGATGACGATAATGCCGATGATACGCTAAAACCTTGGGATACGGCGTATTTGGCAGAAAAGGTACGCCAACGTCAATTTAATCTATCGCAAGAAGCGGTACGTCCGTACTTCCCATTACCAAAAGTCATTGACGGTTTGTTTGAGATTGTCCATCGTCTGTATGGCGTTAGCATTGTCGATAAAACTGCGGAAACACCGCGTTGGCATGACGATGTGCGTTTTTATCAGTTGTTTGATGACACGCAAAACTTGATTGGTGGATTTTACTTTGACTTATATGCGCGCCAAGGCAAACGCGGTGGCGCATGGATGAGCGGTTTTCAGGCACGTTACCAAAACGTGCAACAACAGTATCAGCAGCTACCGGTGTGCTTTATGGTGGCGAACTTTACCCCAGCACTCAATGGTAAGCCAAGCTTACTGACCCACGATGAAGTATTGACCTTGTTCCATGAGTTTGGTCATGGTTTACACCACTTATTGACCGAAGTAAGCATTAGTGATGTCGCGGGCGTGAATGGGGTGGAGTGGGACGCGGTCGAGCTACCCAGTCAGTTTATGGAAAACTGGGCATGGCACCCAGATGGCATTGCGCTAATTAGCGGTCATGTCGATACCGGTGAAACTTTACCAACAGCGATGCTGAATAGTATGCTCGCTGCCAAAAATTTCCAAAGTGGTATGCAGACGTTGCGTCAGCTTGAGTTTGCCTTGTTTGACTTGGTGTTACATGCGACGACACCGGCGCCGGATTATCAAGGCTTGTTAGCGTTACTGGATAAGGTACGCGCAGATGTGGCGATTATGCCGGTTGCCGAGTACAACCGCTTTGCCAATGGTTTTAGTCATATCTTTGCGGGTGGCTATGCCAGTGGTTACTATTCATACAAATGGGCTGAGTTATTGTCCGCAGATGCGTTTGACAAGTTTGAGCAAGACGGGATTTTTAATGCCGAAACGGGTAAAGCGTTCCGTGAGCAGATTTTGGCAAAAGGTGGTTCGCGCACGGCGAAACAAAACTTTGAAGCATTTCGTGGTCGTGAGGCGAGTATTGAAGCGTTATTGCGTCATTCAGGGTTTTATGATGAATTGTTAAGTGATGATACCAACACCGCTCATACCCAATCTTGGTAAAACCCTGACTCATTTGCCCAATAGATAGTTTGATAAAGGAAGTGATATGCGTTACCAGTCGAATCGTCCAAAACGCCAATTTTTGGCGGGCGTGACGTGCAAACAATGCGGTGAGCTTGATAAAACCGTCCAAGTCGAAATCTACACGCCCACACCCGATGAGTATATCGAGTGTGTGGCCTGTGGCTATACGGAGCGTCGACCCAAACCGGAAGATTTGCCAAGTATCCAACAGGCCAATCATAGTGAAGATCAAGCGGACGCAGTACAAGTCGTAACTTTCCGTTCATGATGCGTGAGTTGGACATTGGTATTTATTTTTGTCCAATTTTGCTATAGTAACGCTTTAAAGGTAACGGCAATATCAGTTTGCCAATAGGTTACCCGATAGAACATCAGTAATTTATGGAGTTGAGGCGGTTATGACGTCAGAGCGACACAAAAAAACACCATTTAACGCGTCGCTGGCTGAGCCTGCTACTAGCTCACGAACGCAGCGCCTACGTGCGATGTTGTCTAGGTCAGCCTCAGATAACCTATTTGAGGTAAAACCCAGTCAGTCATTACAGCGTGACCCGTTTCGGTTGGCTAAATATGCGAGTGGGCTGTTGCTAGGGATTGGTGCGATTGTGTGGGGTGGTATGTATTTTGGCTACTGGTTTACCACGACTCAGACAGCGAATGAGGTACAACCCAATCAGCCAACTAAAGCTGTGCCAAAGACGCAACAGGCAGTTACTGCATCTAGTGTCAAGCAAGCTGCGAGTCAGGTCGCTTCAACACCGTCAACGTTAATCAGTGATGGACAAACCCGTATGGCCAGTGCAACCTCATCGAATATCGATCCCAATGCGATTTTGGCCGCGCCTATGCCGCAAGACAGTGCCATTGCCAAAGAGGAAATTGATCGACTCGATGATCAGTTTCTACAGTTAAGTGAGCAAGAAGCGCTACTACAAGCACAATTGTCCGTGATGGATACGCTTGAGGACAAAAAAGCTGAACGTATCCGCTTACTTGAGCAGCAAATCGCCTTACTTGAGCAGCAAAAAGCGACACCGCCAACGCAAACCAATAAGTCGCCTGCCGACAAATAATCAGCTTGCTATTGACTATCTAGTGAGTGCTCTCGCATGTTAACCCTTGCTGATAAAAAGACCTTGTTTCAAGACCGCTATCAGGCTTTATTGCTACTGGTGCCGACCTCTGGCACCTTTCGTCAGCGTCATTTGCTACAAGTTCAAAAACTTTACCCCGCTTTTTATGCGCAGTATAAACGGTCGTGTGAACGCTCAGAATTACAGCTTGGTAGTTTGTTACAACATACTACCGAACGTGATTTGGCGGGGTTAGGCGTCAGTAGTGCGTTAGCCAAGCCTAAATTCATCGTCGGATTGGCGGTGACGGAATTTGCACAAAATGCGATTCATTTATCATCTATCCAACAGGTATGCCAACAGCTTGAGCCGGTTTTGTTTAATTGGGGACGGTATCAGGGTATTCGTCGTGTGTCTTTGTTAGGTAGTGATGATGTGCTATTGCCGGATGGGGCGGATTTTGAGCAAGAGGTATTGCCACTGCTTGAACGGTATTTGCAACCGGTAAGCACGTTAAACTTAGTGATTTATCGATAAAAAAACCGCCTTATCATAAGGCGGTTTTTTATGGCAGTAGGGAATATTACTCAGCCGCTGGCTCACTAGCCACAGGTGCGCTTTGATCCACACCTTTCATGGTTAGTTTGATACGGCCACGGTTGTCGATGTCTTGTACCAACACATTCACCATTTGACCTTCTTTTAGCACATCATTCACATTCTCGATACGCGCATCAGATATTTGTGAGATATGCACCAGGCCGTCAGTGTTAGGTAATACATTGACAAACGCACCAAACTCAACAATACGAGCAA
>ERZ650312.884-NODE-884-length-16909-cov-5.551442_pt1 | contig 16909 bp, 14 predicted proteins | sample MGYA00376248_ERZ650312 | MGnify/ENA primary metagenome ERZ650312 (study PRJEB26733, sample SAMN07839316) | wastewater metagenome | biome: urban; feature: wastewater treatment plant; material: waste water | place: USA: North Carolina | collected 2016-07-28 ... | reverse complement strand
TATAGCGACGTTCAGTTGTACCGAAGTATTTTTTGTTCGCAATCATTTTTTGTTGAGCGATGAAACCGTGCCAGCAACCTAATGATTGAGTATATTTGCTAGAGTCAGCATCATAAGCAGCCATATCACGACGCATAATCGCAGCTGTATATTTAGCAATATCTAAACCAGTTTTGAAACGGTTTTGCATTTGCATACGAGCAGCATCTTCTGGGCTAATATCGCGCCAAGTGTCGCCGAATTTTGCTTTTAATTCGCGGATTGCATCAATCGCTGTTAAATATGTAGACATGATATATTCCTTTAGAGGGATTGGCATCGAATGGACGCTGAAAATCATGCTTTTTTATAGGCGAGATTTCAAGCACTTCTTCAATATTTTGCACAGCTTAGTCTGTGGCAATCAATTTATCCAATATTATTGGGTAATTTTCGGTATTTTCTTATGAAATATAGCAATAAAAGTCATTTTATTTAGATTAAAAACCAATTTAAACCATTGTTATTCATAATTTTTTAATAATTAAATTTTTTATGAAATTCTCTTTTTTCTTATATTTGACTTATTTAAATACAATTTTAGGACTTGCCATACTCTCCAAAACTGACATTTTTTGCCATTTGTAGCACAGTCAGATAAATTTATCCCCATATGAAAGTGAAATTTTCTCATGGGAAAGTGACTTCCTGATTGGACTGATAGCCAAGGCTTTTTGTAGGATTAAGTTACACAAACAGCTTTAAATATGGCATAATTCAACATAATTTAAGGATTTTATTTTCGGTATTTTTTTTTATGAATCTGGAGCGGGTTGATCTCAATTTATTAATTTATCTTGATGTACTTCTTCGTGAAAAAAATGTCACACGTGCTGCAGAACAACTGGGTGTCACTCAACCCGCAATGAGTAATATTTTACGTCGCTTACGTAATTTATTTAACGACCCTCTACTCATTCGTTCTTCTGAAGGCATGACACCAACTGAGCGTGCACTCGAATTACAACCACGTATTCGTGATGCATTATCAGATTTGTCGATGATTCTCGAACCACGTACCGAATTTAGACCTTATACCAGTACGCGCGTTTTTCGCATAATGACTTCCGATTATGCTGAAGCAACGCTTGTACCCCGTCTTGTAAAAGCACTTCGCTCTGAAGCGCCAAATGTTGTACTAGACTTCTTAACTCCAAGTGATGTCTCTTATCGAGATATGGAGCAAGGCAAAGTTGATCTAGCCATTAACCGCTTCAATGAAATCCCGCAAAGCTTCCATCAAGTTTTGGTATGGCGCGATAGTTTTAGCTGTATTTTAAATGATAAACACCCTGCTGTAACCCATCTCAACCTTAAAAGCTATTTAGATGCTCAACATATTTGGGTTTCTAAAACAGGTATGGGTGTTGGCTTTGGCGTAAATCCAGATAAACAAGCAGGGCTTGGTTGGATTGACCAAGCTTTGGAACGAATTGGTCAGCGTCGTAAAATTTCCGTGTTTACTCGCCACTATCAAATGCCTGCACTTTTAGCGCAAAATGTTGATCTGATTGCAACATTGCCAACACGTATGGCACGTTTGCAAGCACAAAATCCTCGTCTTCTTATTAAAGACCCACCATTTTACATTCCAGAATTTGAGCTTAAAATGGCTTGGTGTCCATTGCTCCACCATCATCCTGCACATCGTTGGTTAAGACAACTTATCCTCTTTGTAGCACGCCAAATGATCGAAGAAGAAAATCGTGAGTTTCTTTTAAATAATTCACAATTTTCACAATACTAAAATATTGCTTTGTAACAATATGATTTCCTCTACGGATATGCTTGTTTCATAAGCAAAATTGTTATACTGAGGTAATACCCAATTACCTCTCTTCTTTTTTTATGTTACAACATATTCATAATAAACGATGAACCACAGGTGATGTGTGAGTCTCTTCCAAAATATTATTGTCATTATTCTGCTCATAACTGCGGCAGGTTTTCTCTCGCTCACTGAAATTGCACTTGCTGGCGCACGAAAAGTTAAATTAAAAATTTTGGCTGAATCTGGTGAAATTCGAGCACAAAAAGTTTTAGATTTACAGGAACAATCTGCGGACTTTTTTGCAGCCTCACAAATCGGTTTAAATGCTGTTGCTATCTTAGGCGGTATTTTAGGTGAAGCAGCTTTTCGCCCATTTTTTGTAGAAATGCTTAAACAGTTTTATGTAGGCCCTTGGCTAGAAACGATTGGTTTTGCTTTATCTTTCACTTTGGTAACTTCCCTTTTTATTTTGTTCGCGGATCTAATGCCAAAACGTTTGGCAATGATCGCCCCAGAAAAAATTTCCATTCGCGTTATTGAGCCGATTCAAGTTTTTATCAAGATTTGTAAGCCTTTAGCTTGGGGAATCAATGCAATTGCAAACTTATTGTTCCGGTTATTTAAAGTAAATACCATTCGTGATGACAATATTACGTTTGATGATATTTCTGCGGTTATGGATGCAGGAGCTCAAGCTGGTGTATTACAAAAACAAGAACACCACTTCATTGAAAATGTTTTTGAACTCGAAGAACGCACAGTACCATCAAGTATGACCACACGTGAAAATGTGGTTTATTTCACTTTAAAAGAAAATGAGAACAGTATTCGCCAGAAATTAGCCGAATATCCCTATTCCAAGTTTTTAGTCTGTAACGAACAAATTGACCAAGTCATTGGTTATGTTGATACCAAAGACATTTTGGTTCGTATCTTAAACAATCAATCCCTCCTTCAGCTTAATGAATCAACAATCCGTACTGTTCTTATTATTCCAGACACATTAACACTTTCAGAATTACTAGATCGCTTCCGTTCAACCAAAGAAAAATTTGCGGTCGTTATTAATGAATATGCCTTGGTGGTTGGTGTGATTACACTCAGCGACATCATGATTACTGTGATGGGTGATTGGGTAACACCAATGGAAGAAGATCAACAAATTATTAAGCGTGATAACCACTCATGGCTGATTGATGGTAGCACCCCAATTGAAGATGTGAAACATGTATTGGAAATTGAAGAATTTCCTGAAAATGAAAATTATGAAACGATTGCTGGTTTCATCATGTATCGTTTACGCAAAATTCCACGTCCAGCTGATGCAGTAGAATATGCGGGTTTTAAGTTTGAGGTAGTTGATATTGACCATTATAAAATCGATCAATTACTGGTCACTCAAATTATTCCCAGCTTAGAAAATGAACCACCTTCAACAACAACTGAATAACTCATAAAAATTAAGCCCTTTGAAGGGCTTAATTTATCTGGTCAAAAACCAAACTAAAATCACCAATATGATGAAAATCAAAATAAAGATTTGGATTCCGCCACGACTGCGTTGGGCTAACTGCTCCTGAATTAGCGCTTGTTCTTGTGGATGTTCTTTTAAATACCGTTCGACCAAGTCTTTGGATTCTTTCAACCCAAGACCTGTTTTCTCACGAGTAATTTTGATTGCATCTATCAACTGACCTGCTCTTAAAGCGTCTAGAGCCTCATGTGGGATCTCTATATTCAAACTCATAAATTTAACATCCTTGTTATTTATAATAATTTATTTGATTTCCTCGATAATTTAATTTCCACCATATAGTGAAATTAATTGATCTAATGTAGCTTGATAATGAATTGCAATATCTTCTGATAGGATTTTATACGCACTATCGAACTGAACCATTGGCCACCCTTCTTTCCAAAATGGAAAGATGTTATGCAGATCATGAGTCACTATTGAATCTTCACGCACAATTGCTTGAGCAACCTGAGACAGAACTTGAGCTGTTTCAGCTCCATCAATCGCAAGATAATCAATACCTCGCACTTTTAAAATACGAATACGATCTTTTTTATAACGAATTTTTTTAGCTTGTCCAGAATTTAAACCTAATGCAAGTGTTACTGCTTCTACAAATTTATCTTCAAAACTTGTATTCAGTGCAACCAAAGCTTGCTTGTGCGCTTCTTGACGCCCAGCCTTACCCCCATTACGGATGATTTCGTTCGCTTCTGCATCAAGCTTATCTTTTTTCATAGACTGTAAAATGTCTAAAATTTCGATATCGCTTAAATATTCAGGAGTTTGCTCAGTCATGGGAGTCCTTAGACAATAATTCAAAGAACTATTGTCTCATAAAAGACCTTTCAAAACAGAATAAAAAAATATCAGCTCGATATATTTATCACTATTTTAAATTAAATCGAAGAATCAAAAACCTTCAAAGATATAAATTTCGAATTTATAAAATAAAAAAGCCTGCATAAGCAGGCTTTTAGAAGTCAGTCCAAGCTATTAAAGACGAACCAATTCCACTACTTTTCCAGCAGCCTCTTCAACACTATCCGCTGTCACATCAGTATCTGTACCCTCTACAGTTGTCGTGATCACCACCACACCTGTTTCACGTAACAAATTGATTTGCTCAGCAGTCAAATTTGCTTTGGCAATTGCCACCACACCCTGTTGAATCAATAAACTTTCCAAAGTCTGAGCCTGTTCAATCAATTGCGCTGAAACACCAATCACCGCAGGTTTTTGACCCAAACGTGCCGCACGATCTTCCGCAGTCACAGGATTGCTATGCGCAGTCCATTCAACTGCCGCTTCAACCATTCCTGCGCCAACAGTGACGTTGCTTAAACGGTCAATAAAGATAAATGAACCTGTGTAACGACTGTCCTGATATTGGTCAAACACTACTGGCGCATCAAACTCAATTACAAGATCTGCAATTGCATTTAACTCAAGCTCTTCAACTTGAGTATGTTCAAGTGTATTTACGTTGACACGGTAATTGATCGCACTGACTTTTGCAGGAACAGTTTGCGTACCGATTTTAAGGTTATATAGTTTACCTTTCACTAGTGGATGTTCATTCATCCATACAACAGATGCACGAACACTACGCGAAATAAGCGGTTGTTCACCTGCACGAACTAAAACATTACCACGGGAAATATCAATTTCATCATTTAACGTTAAAGTAACCGCTTGACCTGCAATTGCTTGTTCAAGGTTTCCATCAAAAGTGACAATTTCTTTCACCGTTGATTTTTTACCTGATGGCAATGCAACAATCTCATCACCGACATTGATTTCACCCAGCGCAATCGTACCTGCAAAACCACGGAAATCAAGATTTGGACGATTCACATACTGAACAGGGAAACGAAATTCTTTTTTGTTCGAATCACGCTTGATTTCCACTGATTCAAGAATGCTCATCAAGGTTTGACCCTTGTACCAAGGCGTACTTGCAGATGGATTAACAACGTTGTCGCCATTCAATGCTGAAATCGGAACGAATAAAATATTCTCTGGACGACGCTCACCAAGCTGGCTTAAGAATGCATCATATTCAACTTGAATTTCGTTGAAACGAGATTCAGAGAACTCAACCAAGTCCATTTTATTGATCGCAACAACGATATTTTTAATACCAAGTAAACTTGCAATAAAAGTATGACGGCGAGTTTGCGTTTGCACACCATAACGCGCATCAATCAGGATAATCGCAAGATCAGCCGTTGATGCACCTGTTGCCATGTTACGCGTATATTGCTCATGTCCTGGCGTATCAGCAATGATGAACTTACGCTTTTCTGTAGAGAAATAACGATAGGCTACATCAATCGTAATCCCCTGTTCACGTTCAGCTTGTAAACCATCAACCAGTAAAGCAAGGTCAGGAGCATCTCCTGTTGTACCTACTTTTTTACTATCACGCGTTACTGCTTGTAATTGATCTTCATAGATCAACTTTGAATCATAAAGTAAACGACCAATTAGCGTTGACTTACCATCATCGACGTTACCGCAAGTCAAGAAGCGCAAAAGGTCTTTATTTTCGTGCTGTTTTAAATATGCCAAAATATCTTGGCTAATAAGATCTGATTGATGAGACATTGCTCAAAACTCCACAAAATTTGAAATCTAATTTTGTAATTTCCCTACATCCCTCTTTTAACAGAGGGACTTGCTTAAGGAAATTAGAAATAACCTTCCTGCTTTTTCTTTTCCATTGAGCCAGCTTCATCATGGTCAATCATACGACCCTGACGCTCTGAACTGGTAGCCAAAAGCATTTCTTGGATAATTTCAGGCAATGTATCCGCCTCAGACTCAACTGCACCTGTTAATGGGTAACAACCAAGTGTACGGAAACGTACCGATTTCATTTGAGGAACTTCACCTTCCTTTAAACGCATACGCTCGTCATCGACCATGATTAACGTACCGCTACGCTCTACAACTGGGCGTACAGCCGAGAAGTAAAGAGGAACAAGTTGAATATTTTCTAAGTAAATATATTGCCAAATATCCAACTCAGTCCAGTTAGATAAAGGGAAAACACGAATACTCTCGCCTTTGTTCACTTTACCGTTGTAAAGATTCCAAAGTTCTGGACGTTGGTTTTTTGGATCCCAACGATGCTTCGTATCACGGAATGAATAAACACGTTCTTTCGCACGTGATTTTTCTTCATCACGACGTGCACCACCAAACGCAGCATCAAACTGATATTTATCTAATGCTTGTTTTAAACCCTGAGTTTTCATGATGTCGGTATATTTTGAACTACCATGATCAAACGGGTTAATGCCTGCATCACGACCTTCTTTGTTCTGATGTACGATCAAATCAAAGCCATGGGTTTTTGCCATGTTGTCACGGAATGTGATCATGTCTTTAAACTTCCAACCTGTATCTACATGCAGGAGTGGAAAAGGAAGCTTAGCAGGATAAAATGCTTTCAAGGCAAGATGTAACATGACTGCCGAGTCTTTACCAATCGAATAGAGCATGACTGGATTTTCAAATTCAGCAGCCACTTCACGAATAATATGAATACTCTCAGCCTCAAGCTGCTTAAGGTGAGTAAGTCTATTATCAGTCATGAACACATCCCTCCTTATCCATGTTACCCATAAAATCTATAAGTGGTATTAAACCACCACTTGGAAGACCGTGTGGAGGAACGAGTATCATAACAACTCCAATTTTTCGTGATATCGATATTCTTACTAGTGGACAAATGAGCAATCTAGTAAAGTTTATCCATTATAATAATTTAGAACGGCTTCTTTAGCTTGTTTTTTCATATCAATATGCAAAATTGTGATATGCATAGCTCAGAAAGAGAAGAAGGAATGTTAAAAATAACATGAAATTAAATTAAACAAAAAAGAAGCCGAATTCGGCTTCTTATCTATTTAGTTAAGACTAGAAACGGAACATATTTTTTTCCAATGGAATCTCAACGCCAACAGAAATACCACCATCATTACCATTGAGATCAGAGTCACTCACCCAACCATTAATTTTCAATGGAATCGTTGGCTTTAAATAATGTGTCCATGTTAAATCTAAACCTTTTAAGGTGTCTTGTTTTGGGAAAGCCTCATTAATTAACAAGTTAGATTCATTCACTTGGGCATAAAGTACACGTCCACTTAGACGATTCATCACATCAAAACGAATATCGCCACCAACAGAATATATCTGCCCATCACCACCAATTGCATGTCCTAATGGGAAACCGTGCTGATAATAGCCATCTTTATAAATAGTATGGGCATAAGAAATACGTCTTACTTCGCCATTGGTACGCGTGTCAGCCCATTCTGCATATAATTGATAGGGCATATCTTTATAAATTGAAGAAAAATCTGCACCACCGAGGTACATATATTTTGCAGGTAATCCACCAGCTTCATCTTCACCAATAAACTGACCATACAAACTGACCGGAACGTTCAATAAAGGTTGTAAAAATAACTGACCATCAAATCCTGCAATCTGATTAGAAGGATCTTCTTTACCAGTACCGCCATTGTCTTTTGTTCCTGTAATGGCATCCCAAAGTGAACTTAAACTTTCAGGTCGACCATCACCTCCCCATTGAATGGCACGTGAAGCACCAATTTCTAATGCTGGAAATGGACGAGCTGTTAAACGTAAACCAATTAATTTAGCATCAGGTACAGCTTTATAATCATCTAACTGGCCTGCAAAAGCCTGATATTGCCAAGGTCCAACCCATGATAACCATTTTGATTCAAATGCATTTTGATTTGCTCTTTGAACAGTCACCCCATAAACAGGACGACTAGCATCACCACGGATCAAACTTCCATCATGTCCAGGACCCCAATAAGTAGGGATTTGGCCAGCAATTAACCATTGATTCCAAAGCTTTCCTGCAATATATGAACCTTCAACATTGGCATCATGACCATTATCAATTAAAGGATCTTTCTCTCCATTAACACGCAGTTTGGCATCCCAGCTTTCCCCACCTGCGTTAAATTCAACGGCTGCTTGATATTGTGATTTTTGATTCTTACCAAATGTTTGAGGAATAGTTTTTAAATCAGTAGCCGCATGCAAACCAACTTTTACGGTTTCATTATCGGCTTGAAGTGCATTCTTTACAGAATTGATGACTTTTTGCTGTGTATTATTTGCCACTTTTGCTTGCGACAAAGCTCGTTGAATTTCATCACCACTCAACGGCCAAGTTGAAGTACTGATTTGTATAACACCTTGCTGATTTAACCAATTTAAGTCAGTGCGTAAGTTTGCATCATTCAATACAAGCCCTTGTGCAAAAGTAGCAGCTGAAATAGCCGAAAATAATGCGATATAAAGCGATTTTTTTACAAACATACCTTAACTGTTCTCAAATTTGTTCATTAGCACATCATCGTTTTTTTATGCTTTTTTTTCAATCATCAAACCAAACAATTACATTTCTTAACCAACAAAATAAAAAGCCACTTTTAAAGTGGCCTTTTATTAATAATAAGTGAGTAATTAATCTTTACGGCGCATATGTGGGAATAACAATACATCACGAATACTTGGCGCATTAGCAAACAACATCACGAGACGATCAATACCAATACCTTCACCTGCTGTAGGTGGCAAACCATATTCTAATGCTTCAATGAAGTCTGCATCATAATGCATAGCTTCATCATCACCAGCATCTTTTTCTTCAACCTGTGCTTGGAAACGTTCCGCTTGATCGATCGGGTCGTTTAACTCAGAGAAACCATTGGCCAACTCACGACCACCAATAAAGAACTCAAAACGATCGGTAATGTGTGGATTATCATCATTACGACGAGCGAGTGGTGAGGTTTCAGCAGGATATTCAGTAATGAATGTTGGTTGGCGTAATTTTGTTTCTACAGTTTCTTCAAACACGATTGTTTGTAATTTACCTAAACCAAAACCAGGCTTCACTTTTTCTTTCAACACATCTTGAGTAAATTTAGCCAAGAACTCACGATCATTTACATTTTCTGGCGTAAAGTCTGGATTATGCTCAAGAATGGCGTCAAACATTGATATTTTCTTGAATGGACCTTTGAAGCTATACACCTCATCACCATAAGGCACATCGGTAGAACCTAAAATATCAATTGCGAGTTTTTCAAGCATGTTTTCAGTCAATGCCATCAAGTCTTTATAATCAGCGTAGGCTTGATAAAACTCGATCATGGTAAATTCAGGGTTATGACGTGTTGACACCCCTTCATTACGGAAGTTACGGTTAATTTCAAACACACGCTCAAAACCACCCACTACAAGGCGCTTTAAATAGAGCTCTGGCGCGATACGCAAATAGAGTTCCATATCCAATGCATTATGATGTGTTACGAATGGTTTTGCAGATGCACCACCCGGGATCACATGCATCATTGGTGTTTCAACTTCCATGAAACGTTCATTGGTTAAGAACGCACGAATACCTGCAACCACTTTGGCACGAATTTCAAAAGTCTTACGTGTTTCTTCGTTGACGATCAAATCTAAATAACGCTTGCGATATTTCGCTTCTGTGTCCGTTAAACCGTGGAATTTATCTGGAAGCGGACGAAGTGATTTGGTCAACAATTCAAACTGTTCAAGGTGTACATATAAGTCACCTTTGCCAGAACGTCCGATATAACCTTCAGCGGCAATAATATCGCCAAGATCTAAGCTTTTAATCGTTTCTAAAACGTCTGCTGGCAAACCTTTACGATCTACATAAAGTTGGATACGACCTGTCATATCTTGGATCACAATAAATGACCCGCGGTTCAACATGACACGACCCGCGACTTTTACATAAACTTTTTCAGCACCTTCGATTTGTGCTTTATCTTGATCTTTAAATTGTTCCTGTAAGTCACCTGTATAGTGCTCACGTTTAAAGGTATTCGGCCAAGGACTTTTACCGCTTTGTTTAGCAGTCTCTTGGATTTGCTTTAACTTGGCATGACGCTGTGCGATTAAATCGTTTTCGGAAAGTGTTTGTTCAGAAGTCGATTGAGCGTTTTGTTGCGTCATCTCTGCCTCGATTTAAGTAAAATTGAAGTGGCATAGAATAGCAGATCAAAGCCCATTTTCGCACCATTTCAGTCACACAATCGTGAAAAAAGCAAAGATTTATCAATTTCAAAGTGAAAATAATACTTTTATCTTGCAATAAATATGTACTTAAAATGATTTCTATTGCTCAGCGAGTTGTTTAACCAAAGCTAACCCTTTTTCAAATCCTTGATTCATCATTTCAATATATTGGGGTTGAATATCCACTTCTACATAGAGTTGAGTAACGTCATCCGAATCAAATAATATGTACTTTTCTAATGCACCTGCCCAAGATTTTACATCGTCACTTTCAGAATCTTCCTCTCCATCTTGAATCATCTCGATATGTTTAAAAATAATCACATTCGGCTCATCTAAACGTTCGATTGTTGAAATCATGCCACCCCCTTATCATCATAGAAATAGGTTTTACCGCCTACTTTCTAGTCTGATCGTATGGTCGAGTTGCAAGAAAAAATTGCGCCCAAGCTTGGTAACTTTCTTTTTGCCATAATATTTCCCACACTTTTTGCTTCGAAGCCTTAATTTCAATATCGTAAGATCAGGTCTGCATTTTTGTTTTCTCCATAATTTTGGTGTTATTTTTGATCTTTTAATTTTAAATGGTTATTTTTCACCCACTCTATATTTATACTTTTACTGTTTTTAAAAAGCTATAAGCATATACATATCTACAAAAATTAGAGTAATTGCTCAAATAACAAGACTTTCAGAACAAATTGCCATTCCACTTTCTACATAAATGATTAAACTCTTGCATTTGCTTTACTTAAATGGCGTTCTGCGTAAAAATCTAACTCCTGATCAACACAAGTTTGTTGTATTGCAGCGATCGTAGCGACATTATGGAATAGTTTTACTGAAAGGCAATTTGAGCATACCTATCAGTTTGGAGAGTCACATGAAAAAATATCAATGTATCGTTTGTGGGTGGATTTACGACGAAGCAGATGGTTGGCCACAAGACGGCATTGCAGCAGGTACCAAATGGGAAGATATCCCTGATGATTGGACTTGCCCAGATTGCGGCGTTTCAAAAGCTGATTTTGAAATGATTGAAATCTAAATAGATCTAAAAGACCGTGATCATGATCATGGTCTTTTTTTTCCTATCGTTTGTTTTTATTGAAAGAAATACTGGAGAATATAATGCATCCTATCGTCATCATCGGATCGGGCATGGCAGGCTATACTGTTGCACGTGAGTTTCGCAAACTCAGCCCAGCACAAGAACTCGTTATGATCTGCGCAGATGATGCGGTAAATTATGCAAAACCAACATTATCTAATGCCTTTGCAGGGAATAAAGCACCTGAACAAATTGCCCTAGGTGATGCAGCTAAAATGGCAACGCAACTGAATATGCGCATTGAAGCTGAAACCTGGGTGAAAGAAATTAATGCTGAACAACATGAAATCACTTTAGAAAAAAATGGTGAAATTTTCACTCAACCTTATTCAAAACTGGTCCTTGCAGTAGGTGCAAACCCAATTCGTTTAGCAATTGCTGGTGATGGTAGTGATGATATTCATGTCGTGAACTCCTTGATCGACTACCGTACATTCCGTGAAAATTTAGCAAAGCGTAAAGATAAACGCGTTGTGATTCTAGGCGCTGGGTTAATTGGCTGTGAATTTGCCAATGATTTATTACATAGCAACTACGATGTCACAGTAATTGATCTTGCACCACAACCACTTGGTCGCTTGCTACCAAATCACGTTGCTGAAGCATTTAAAACAAACTTAGAACAAGCGGGTATTAAATTCGCATTGTCGACCACTGTTGAAAAAGTAACCAAAATCAATGATGGTGAAGATTACGAAGTGACTTTGGCAACAGGTCAGACTTTAATTGCAGATATCGTTCTTTCAGCGATTGGTTTACAGCCAAATATATCTTTAGCAAAAGCTGCAGATATTCAAACAAGTCGTGGCATCATTACCAATACCCTATTGGAAACCAACCAGCCTGACATCTATGCGGTGGGTGACTGTGCAGAAGTGAATGGAACATTACTGCCATATGTCATGCCAATCATGCAACAAGCACGTGCATTAGCAAAAACACTGAGCGGGCAAAGTACTGCTGTACACTACCCTGCAATGCCTGTTGCGGTAAAAACACCTGCTGCACCATTGACTGTATTACCTGCACCAATTGGTGTGGACGTGAATTGGGAAACTGAAGAGTTTGAAGATGGTATGCTTGCTAGAGCAGCAGATGATGAAGGTACATTGAGAGGTTTTGTGCTTTTAGGTGCGACTGCAAGCAAACAACGTTTAACTTTAACCAAACTTGTTCCAGACTTGATTCCAGCACAAGTTTAAGGTTTAAATTAGAGTCTGTTAAGAAAGAAATTTCTAGCAGACTCTAATTCTATAAAAAGAATTCAATTCGGAATGAATGCCATGAACAGTGCTTTACAATTTAATGTGTCACCTTATGCTCCATTTATGCAAGAAACCAAAGTCACTTTAGGTAATGGTATTGAACTGCATGTTGAAATGGGCGGCAATCCAGAACACCCAACAATTCTGTTGATTATGGGTTTAGGTGCTCAAATGCTGTTTTGGCCTGACTTCTTTTGTAAATCATTGATTGATCAAGGCTTCCGCGTTATCCGTTTCGATAATCGTGATATTGGTTTATCTTCAAAAATTCGTGAAAAAAGAAAACGCCTCAATACGATGAAACTCATGAGTCGCTTCATCATTGGGCTTGGTAACGAAGGTGCACCTTACACTTTATATGATATGGCTGATGATGTTTCGATGTTAATCGACCAATTGGGGCTTGAAAAAACATATCTCATAGGCGCTTCAATGGGTGGCATGATCTCTCAAATCGTAGCAGCGAAATATCCAGAAAAAGTTGAGAAAGTAGGATTATTATTTACCAGTAATAATCAACCCTTCCTGCCACCGCCGTTTCCAAAACAACTTTTCAGTTTATTAGGCAAACCTGAAGCACATGACGAAGATGCGATTGTGAATCATAGTTTGAAAGTATTTCATATTATTGGATCACCAGGTTATGTGAATCAAGTTGAAGCAATTCAAACCATTCGTAAACTATATCGCCGTAGTTTTTACCCAGCGGGTGTACTTCAACAGTTTTTAGCAATATTATGTACAGGTTCTTTGTTAGCATTGAACAAAAATATTACTCAACCGACTTTGGTTGTACATGGTTCAAAAGATCGTTTATTACCACCAAGTCACGGGAAAGCTGTTGCAAAGGCGATTTCTGGTGCTAAATTTGAATTAATTCAAGGAATGGGGCATGATATTCCTGCTCACTTCATTCCACAACTTAGCGGTTTGTTTGCTCATCACTTTAGATCATCACACTAGGACTCTATGGCTGCATTACCCTCATTAAGACAGCTATCGTATTTAGTTACGTTGTCAGAAACTTTACATTTTACTGAAGCTGCGCGCCGTTCATTTGTCACTCAGTCTACTTTGTCGGGTGGTATCATGGAACTAGAGCGCCTCTTAGGTGGCGTCCTAGTTGAGCGTGATCGTCAAAACGTTCGTTTAACCCCATTAGGCGAACAAGTCGTTGCACGTGCACGAGTATTACTTGCCGATGCACAAGATTTAATGCGCCTAAGTAGAGAAATGAGTGAACCGTTAACAGGTGATCTACATCTCGGTATTATTCCTACGATTGCACCATTTATTTTGACTCAACTACTTGATGAAGTGCATCGACAACTGCCGAAGATTCAGCTTCATTTACATGAAGCTCAAAGTGAGAAAATCGTAGAAAAGCTAGAACACGGCAATTTAGATATGATTGTTCTGGCGCTTCCTTTTGACACTCGTGGATTAAAAGTTGCAGAAATTGCAAAAGAAAATTTATTTGTTGTCTACAATAAAAATGACAAGAATGCTGAGAATGCAAACTCACTAGATGATTTGGACTTATCGCGTCTGATGCTACTCGAAGAAGGTCATTGTTTACGAGATCACACCTTAAGTGCCTGCCCTGTGGGTGAGCGCAAAAATGATCATCGTTTAAAGGCAAGCTCTCTTCCAACTTTAGTGGAAATGGTGTCGTCAAATCTTGGCTTTACACTGCTACCCGAAATTGCCTTGAAAAACAGCATGATTCATTTCAATGAAGAAATTGCAGTAAAATCAATTGAAGATGCCCCGAACCGCACATTGGCATTGGTGACACGAAAAAGCACACCATTGCAAAGTGAATTTGATGTGATCTTTCAAATTCTGCAAAAAATCACTGCACATTTAGAGTAATCGGAAGCCTGTAATGAAACTCATCCATCATTACAGGCTTTTAAATAAATAAAAATAGCATCACTATTTAATGTCTAGTAAATTGACTTGTTCAACTTCCACATCACTCATACGCTGCCCTAGATCAAGCAATTGATCAAAATATGCTTCTACAACCTTGGCTTGATCAGCAGTACTCTCTACTTTATACATACTTTGGCGAAATTCATTACTCGAACGCAAGCCTTTGGTGTACCAAGCAATATGCTTGCGCGCAATACGACAACCAGAATATTCGCCATAGAATTGATATAATTCTGATAAATGCCCTAATAGCACAGCTTTGACTTCAGCAATATCAGGCGCTGCCAAGTGTTTACCTGTTTTTAAGTAATGTGCTATTTCTCGAAATATCCATGGTCGACCTTGTGCAGCACGTCCAATCATAATCGCGTCTGCGCCAGTATAGTCTAGGACATATTTAGCTTTCTCAGGACTATCAATATCACCATTGGCAATCAATGGAATATCAATCAGTTCTTTTACCTGCTTAATCAGCTCATAACGGGCTGTGTTCAAATACATATCTTCACGCGTACGACCATGTAAGGCTAAAGCTGAAATTCCTGATTCTTCAGCACGTTTTGCCACACGCAAAATATTTTCATGACCATTTAAAAATCCTAGTCGGGTTTTTAAAGTCACTGGCACATCCACGGCCGCAACCACCGCATCTAGAATTCGGGCTACTAAATCTTCATCTTGTAATAATGCTGAACCTGCCAACTTGTTACAAACCTTTTTGGCTGGACAACCCATATTGATATCAACGATTTGTGCACCGTTAGCGACTTGGTAACGAGCAGCTTCCGCAAGTTGCTCTGGGTCAGAACCCGCAATTTGTGCTGAAATTGGCGCAAGTTCGCCATCAAAATTTGCCCGATATAAACTTTTCTTACTCATACGTAAGGTTTTATCAGCCGTCATCATTTCACTTACGGCATGACCTGCACCAAAATATTTACATAGTGTCCGAAAGGGTCTATCTGTTACGCCTGCCATAGGTGCAACAATCAAATTATTTGACAGTTGATATGAACCGATATACATATATATTCTTACAAATTCTGAGCAACATAGTATACTTCATTCGCCCATTTGACTCATCTTTTTATGTGGTGTTGTTCTGATTATGAATAAATCATTCCCTACTCGTCCTTTATTAAAAATTATGGGCATCCTCACTGCATGTCTCAGCTTAACAGCTTGTGGAGATAAAGCATGGTGGTCTAATGGCAAAGAACCAGAAATGGAAGCAGAACAAATTAAGAAAGTGCTTCCCCCTCGTGTAAATGATCGCCAGTCATGGGCGCAAGATATTTTTGATATCATGCAACAACTCAGTATTCCTAAATCCAAGGAAAATGTGTGCAGTATTGTTGCTGTTGTAGATCAAGAATCCAACTTTGTTGCTGATCCAGCCGTCTCAGGACTTGGAGAAAAAGCAGTACAAGAAATTAATACTCGACTCAAAGAAAAATTTGAAGCAAAGTTGGGTGAAACCATCGGCGGAACAATTGCAGGCTATTTTGAGGACGTACTCAAAAATCAACCTTCTCCAGAAAATAATTACATGAGTCAAATGCGTAAAGTTAAAACGGAGCGCGAGCTGGATTTGCTCTACCGTGAGATTTTCGACTACATGTCAAAACATTATCATGTCAGTGCATTAACGGGTGCAGCGAAACTCGTTGGACAAGATATCGGGGAAAAAATGAATCCGATTACGACATTGGGTTCAATGCAGGTTCATATTAATTACGCCAAAGAACATAAACGCCAAAGTGGTAGTATTGCCGAATTGCGTAATGATCTATATACCCAATATGGGGGTTTATACTATGGTATTCATCGATTAATGGAATATCCTGCTGATTATGACAAAGCAATCTATCGCTTTGCAGACTACAATTCTGGTGTTTACTCAAGTCGAAATGCAGCGTTTCAAAGCATGTTAAATGCACTCACCAAGACTGAAATCAGTCTCGATGGTGATCTATTACTTTACAATAAAGATGGCGATGTGAAATCAAACCAAAGCCAAAGTGAAAAAGAGCTGATCGCTGTTTTTGCTCAAAATAATATTTTAGTGACACCACGCCAAATTCGTGATGATTTGAAAAAAGAGAAAGAGAAAAAATTTGAAGATACTCAAACTTATTTAGCTGTACAAAAGCTATATC
>ERZ650312.881-NODE-881-length-16935-cov-6.941410_pt1 | contig 16935 bp, 14 predicted proteins | sample MGYA00376248_ERZ650312 | MGnify/ENA primary metagenome ERZ650312 (study PRJEB26733, sample SAMN07839316) | wastewater metagenome | biome: urban; feature: wastewater treatment plant; material: waste water | place: USA: North Carolina | collected 2016-07-28 ... | reverse complement strand
CGTGCTCAACGTTTCCGGGCACCGCATGGGAACGATGGAGATCGAGTCGGCGCTCGTTTCGCACCCGATGGTTGCCGAGGCCGCGGTGGTCGGTCGTCCGGACGAGCTGACCGGTGAGGCGATCTGCGCCTTCGTCGTGCTCAAGGGCGCGCGCCCGGTCGGCGAAGCGGCGGGCAAGATGATCAAGGAGTTGCAGGACCACGTGGCCAAGGAAATCGGGCCGATTGCCAAGCCGAAAGATATTCGCTTCGGTGAGAATCTCCCCAAGACGAGATCGGGTAAGATCATGCGCCGCCTCTTGCGTTCCCTGGCGAAGGGTGAGACAGTCGCGCAGGACGTTTCGACGCTGGAGAATCCGGCGATCCTTGAACAGCTCAGAGGCCATGCTTGATCTTGTTCAAGACGTTGAAAGTTAAAGGTTTTGATGGGGTGAGAGGAGGAAGGCGTCGTTTGTTTGCCGGGTTGCCGGCAGTCTTCGACGCGATTAGTAGTACCAAGCGGCACCAATAGACCGCACTTCGGGCCGGCGCACACTGTGTGCCGGCCCGACCATTTCTGGGGCGGGAAAGTGCGATGCTCGGTGCTGCCTCCGGCCACCCGGCACCTCCATAGCTTGTTGCAAGCGGAGACGCGAAATGGACACGCGCAAGGGAACGGGTACGAGCGATGGTCAATAGCGCAAGCGAAATGCTGATCGCCGCGACGATCGAGTTCCTGCAGTCTTTCCCGCCGTTCGATCGCATGGAATCCGACGCGCTGCGTTTTCTCGCCGAGCGCGTGAAGCTCGCCTATTACCCGAAGGAAACGCAGATCATCACCCCCGAGGCCGGGGTCGTTCCCGTCTTCCGCATCCTGCAGCGCGGCAAGGTCGTCGCGCGGCCGGCCGGAAATCTCACGCTGGGCGAACAGGCAGCACTGACACTCGGACCGGGCGAGGGCTTCCCGATCGGTTCGGCGATGGCGCAGCGGGCCTCGTCCAATGTCTATACGGCGATCAGCGACGTCTTTTGCTTCGAACTGGCGATTGCCGATTTCTTTTCACTCCTGCAGAAGAGTGTGGTCTTCAACCTCTTTTGCACGCAGTACATCGCCAGTTTGCTCAGCCAGTCGCGCCAGCAATTGCAGACGCAATTTTCGCAGCGTGTCGCCGAACAGCAGACAATGAACTCGCCGCTCGCCTCGGTCATCAAACGGACGCCGATTTCGGTGCGACGTGGAACGCCGGTGCGTAGCGTTGTCGAGATGATGGCAGCGCGCACGATAGGTTCGATGATCGTTGTCGATGACGAGGAGCGGCCGGTCGGCATCTTTACTCAGTCCGATGTGCTCAAGCGCATCGTCTTGCCGGGTGCCTCGCTCGACCAGCCGATCGAGGCGGTCATGTCGCCGCATCCGCATACGCTGCCGTTGGCGGCGACGGCCTACGACGCCGCGCTGGCGCTGGCCATGCACGGCGTTCGCCATGTCTTGGCGGTAGACGAGGGCGGACGCCTGCAGGGAGTGGTTTCCGAGCGTGATCTGTTTACGCTGCAGCGCGTCGGTTTGCGCCAGATCCGTCAGACAATCGACTCGGCGGCCAACATCGACATGCTGCTGCAAGCCAGTCACGACGTGCGCCAGTTGTCGCTCAACATGCTTGCGCAGGGCGTTGGCGCCGAGCAGATTACGCAATTCATCTCGGCGCTCAACGACACACTGACGCGCCGCGTCATCGAGCTCAACCTCGAGCGCCACGACCTTGTCGGTATCGATTGGGCTTGGCTTGCCTTTGGTTCGGAGGGGCGCGACGAGCAGACTTTCAGCACCGATCAGGACAATGGGATTGTCTTCCTTTGCACCGACATCATGGATCGCGAGCACACGCAGTTGCGCCTCCTTGAGTTTGCGCGCGATGTGAACGCCGATCTGGATCGCTGCGGCTTCCCTCTTTGCTCGGGGAAGATTATGGCGAGCAACCCGGCGCTGTGCCTGACGCTCGAAGAGTGGGAGGAAAAGTTCGCAGCCTGGGTGCGCACGCCCGAGCCCGAGGCGCTGCTGAACGCGACGATCTTTTTCGATTTTCGGCCGCTGTTTGGCCAGTTCAATCTGGCCGAACGCATGCGTATTGCGCTGTTGCGCCAGACGCGTGGCAATCCTCTGTTTCTGCGCATGCTGGCTGCCAACGCATTGACCGTCACGCCGCCGCTCGGAATGATTCGCGACTTCGTGACTGACGAAGATCCAGAGCATCCAGGCTGCATCGATCTGAAGAAATCCGGCTCGCGTCTCTTCATTGACGCTGCCCGTGTGTTTGCGCTGGGTCACGATGTTTCAGTGACCAACACGGTGCAGCGGCTCAAGCAGACCGGGGCGGCAATGAACGTCTCGTCGGAGGAAGTCGGCGCTGCCATCGACGCCTTCAACTTCATCCAGCTAATGCGTTTGCGCCACCAGCACGCCGAGCAGCAGCAAGGGCGCGAGGGCGACAACCGGGTCCGGCCCGATGACCTGAACGAGGTCGAGCGGCGCATCCTGAAGGAGTCGTTCCGCCAGGCTCGCAAACTGCAGCAGCGTCTCAAGCTGGACTACCAGCTCTGATCATGCGCTGGCTCAAAACGCTCTTCGGCGGTGCGGCAAACCGGGTGAGCCTTGCGCCGGCAGAGCAGGAAATGATCGAGAACTGGCGTCGGCTGCCAGCGGCTGATCTCTCGGTGATGCATGAAGAGCAGCGTTACGTCGTCGTCGACGTCGAAACGAGCGGGTTGAACATGAAGAAGGATCGTCTGATTTCGATCGGTGCCGTCGCATTGGTTGCCGGGCGATTGGACTTCAACGATGCCTTTCAGGTCGTCCTTCGCCAGGAGCAGGTGAGCACGCACGCCAACATCCTGATCCATGGCATCAGCGGCTCGGCGCAGAGCGCCGGCGTCGATCCGGTCGAGGGTTTGCTTGCCTTCCTGCAGTACGTTGGCAAGTCGCCGCTGGTGGCCTACCATGCCTTCTTCGACCAGTCGATGATCGGCAAGGCGACACGCGAGTATCTCGGGATGGAACTCGCGCAGCCGTGGATCGACCTCGCCTGGGTGTTGCCTGATTTCTTCAGTTTCCGCGGAGACGCGAACGTGGCGCTCGACGACTGGCTGCACCATTTCGGCATAGAAAGCATCTTGCGCCACAACGCCGTTTCGGATGCCTACGCGACCGCCAAGCTCTTGCAGGTGGCAATCGCTGGTGGTCAGCAGAAGGGTGCCACCTCTCCGGTGGCTTTCATGCGCATCGAGAAGGCGCGGCGCTGGATGCAGGAGTGCCGCTGAATCATGCGCGAGTCGACGGCCCAGCTTGGACGTTCCTACGCGATCTACAGCGCGGGTTTCGTGTTGTTCATCGTTGCGCTCGGTGTTCTTGAGCACTTCGGTCTGCCGGCGCGTTGGATCGGCTACGCCTTCCTGTTCCTGACCATCGTGCTTTACGCCACCATCGGCATCCTGGCGCGGACTTCGAACGTCGCCGAGTACTACGTCGCCGGGCGGCGGATTCCGGCCGTCTTCAACGGCATGGCGACCGGCGCCGACTGGATGAGCGCAGCTTCGTTCATCGGGCTCGCCGGAACGCTCTATCTCACCGGCTATCAAGGCCTGGCCTACGTGATGGGCTGGACCGGCGGCTTTGTTCTCGTCGCCCTGTTGCTGGCGCCGTATCTGCGGCGCTTCGGCCAATATACGATTCCCGATTTCCTCGGTGCGCGCTATGGCGGCAACGTCGCGCGCCTGGTCGGTGTCGCCGCCGCCGTACTCTGTTCCTTTTTGTACGTTGTTGCCCAGATCTACGGCGTTGGCTTGATCACCAGTCGCTTCGTCGGCCTGCAGTTCGAGATCGGGGTGTTTGTCGGTCTGGCTGGGATTCTGGTGTGCTCCTTCCTCGGCGGAATGCGCGCGGTGACCTGGACGCAGGCGGCGCAGTATCTGGTGCTGGTTGTCGCCTACATCGTCCCGGTGGCGATGCTTTCGTACAAGACAACCGGTGTGCCCATTCCGCAAGTCATGTACGGCCAGGTGATGCAGCAGGTCGAACAACTCGAGAACCGGATCGCGAGCGATCCCGTCGACGCCGAAGTGCGTCGCCTTTTCCGTGAGCGTTCAGATGTCTATGCGGCAAGGATCGCGGGGCTGCCGCAGTCGCTGGTCGACGAGCGCCGTCGGCTGGCCGAGGAGATCGATACGCTCAAGAACAGCAACGTGGCCATGCGTGACGTCTTTGCCCTCGAACGGCAGCGGCGCGAACTGCCGAAAACGCCGGATGCCGCGCACAGCTACTGGTCATCTTTGCAGCAACAGGCGGCTGAGCGGGGGAGTGAACTCGTCCATCATGCCGAACCGTACCCGGGGCGTACCGAAGCAGAACGCAACGCGTCCCGCACGAACTTCATCGCGCTCGTCTTCTGCCTGATGATCGGCACGGCGGCCTTGCCGCACATGCTGATGCGCTACTACACGACACCCAGCGTGCGCGAGGCGCGCAGTTCGGTGTTCTGGTCGCTGCTCTTCATCATGGCGTTATACCTGACGGCGCCGGCTTACGCCGTGTTCGCCAAGTTCGAGATCTATTCCCGGCTCGTCGGGGTCGGCATCAGTGAACTGCCCGGCTGGGTCACCGCTTGGGGAAAGCTCGGTCTGGTTTCGATCGAAGACATCAACGGTGACGGGCTGCTACAACTGGCGGAGCTCGCTCTGAATCCCGATGTGATCGTTCTCGCGATCCCAGAGATCGCCGGCTTGCCTTACGTCATTTCCGGCCTGGTTGCGGCCGGCGCGCTGGCCGCGGCGTTGTCTACTGCGGACGGTTTGTTGCTGACGATTACGGGTGCCTTGTCGCACGACGTCTACTACAAGGTCCTGCGTCCGAATGCATCGACGCACTGGCGGTTGGTTGTGTCGAAGACGCTGTTGCTGGTCGTGGCAGTCCTCGCCGCTGCGGTCGCCTCGCAAAAGCCGGCAACTATCCTTGCCATGGTTGCATGGGCGTTCTCGCTCGCCGGAGCGGCGTTCTTCCCGGCGCTCGTGCTCGGCATCTTCTGGAAGCGGGCGAATCGAGCGGGAGCCGTCGCCGGCATGCTGATTGGTCTCTTGGTGACGCTGTACTACATGGTGCGTGTTCAATTCAACGCGATCCCTTGGCTCGGGCTGCACGGCATTGGCATGGAACCTTGGTTGGGTATCCAATCGACGTCCGCTGGCATTTGGGGCGTCGCGGCCGGGTTCGTCAGCATCGTGCTGGTCAGCCTGCTGACAGAACCGCCGTCCTCCGAGGCGCTAGGCTTGGTTGAGCTAGTGCGCTCCCCGGAAGCGGCCGGGCCAGAGGTGCCAAGATGATGCGCTTGCCGGGGAAAAACAGCTACTGGCGAAGAACTCGGCGATTCACTATCGGTTTGCTGCTGCTCTGGTTCTTGGTGACGTTCTGCGTGAGTTTTTTTGCGCGTGAGCTCAACGCATTTACGGTCTTCGGCTTTCCGTTGGGCTTTTACATGGGCGGGCAGGGGGTTCTGCTGATCTACTTGCTCATCGTCGGCGTCTTTGCCTGGCGAATGAACGCCATTGACGACGAGTCTGCCGCGCGTAAGCTGAATGACGAGGAGTAGAACAAAGATGCGTTGCCGCTACTTCGGCTGCGCGCGCTGCAGTGCCTGTGGTACTATTCGCGCCGGCGGGTCTCCCCGCATTGCGGCGTAGTGAACCTGGTCAGGTCCGGAAGGAAGCAGCCACAGCTATTTACCGTGAGTGCCGGGGTAAGGCTCGCCATTTTCTTTTCTGCGCTTGCCACGCGCTCGTTCGGCCAGAACGGCGGCCGAGCGGAAATCACGCCGTCGGCTTGCTAGAATCGTCCGTTTCTTGTGCAAGCATGAATCTTTGAACTGCATCACCGGGGATCCCGAGCCGATTCAGTAGTGTTTGCCGGTCAACATGCAAGAGCTGACCAATTGCGGAAAAATCATCGGGCAGCGCGGCATTGTTCCAGTCGTCAGTGGAGTGACGGGCGAGGTTCACCGCCAGCGTGACGTTCTGAACGCGCGGCAGATGCGCATTCGCGTCATCCATCAGCGCATTCAGCAACTCGGGCAGGTGCCACGCCGTGCATAGCGCTTTTTGCAGGTCGATCAGGGGAAAACCGAGGACTTCCTGCTGAGCAACGTGACTGCGCAGTGTCTTGTCCTTCTGCAGCTTTTCGCGGATCTCGGATGCCAGTTTTGGCGCGAAGCACCACAGCAGAACCTCGGCAAGATCGTGGAGAAGTGCTGCAAGCGTGACTTCTTCGATGTTCAGGTCGTGTCGTTCAAAAGCCCAGTCGTGCGCGTAGCGGGATGCGCGCTGCACACGCCGGATGACCTGCAGCACGCCGAGCAACGCCTGCGGTTCGTCTTTCAAGGCGGCTTCAATCGTGGCGGGAGTTTCGAATTTCCTGAAAAATGGTTCGATGCCAAGCATCATGACGGCGTTGGCGATCGTCGTGATGTCCGAGCGCAGGTGCTTGCCGGTAAAGGGCTGGATGTAAGCCAGGACGCGAACGGCCATCAATGGGTCCTGCAGTACGATGCTAGCGATGTCCCGACCGCTAATCGAGTCGACGCGTTCGTAGCATTGTTCAAGCCTTCGGGCTGTCTGCCGGAGGATGGGCATCTCCTTGCTGCTGAGAAGCGTCACCCAGTCATCGATGTTTCTTGGCGATTGCTCGGTCATGGATTTCAACTTCAATAGTCGCGCGAGGAAAGTTCGCTAATGCGCTGATTTCGAAATAGAGTTAGCTGCATTGAGATGCTACTATGCCCGACCCGGTGTTTGCCGGCAATGGGAATTCGGAACCCGGTCAAGCGTTCGTAACTTGCTATGGAGTCGCAGGCGGTCTGCAGAACCCGAGCGATGCGGCTTGTGCGGTGTTCGCGTCCTCGTTTGTCGGTGTTGCCGTGCATATACGGCAAAGGGTGCCGACTATTGGTAGAATTAAAAGTTGTCCGGGAATTCAGCCGGATTCGTTTGCTATTGCCCCTTCTTGTCCTTCTCTGGAGTCTAGATCCATGGCCATTGAACGTACCCTCTCCATCATCAAGCCTGATGCCGTCGCGAAGAACGTGATCGGGAAGATCTATTCCCGCTTTGAAACCAACGGTCTGAAAATCGTCGCCTCGAAGATGGCTTGGCTTTCACCGCAGGAAGCGGGGGCGTTCTATGCGGTGCATAGAGAGCGTTCTTTCTTCAAGGAACTGGTCGATTTCATGACCTCAGGTCCGGTCATGATCCAGGTGCTGGAAGGCGAGAGTGCGATCGCCAAGAATCGCGAGCTGATGGGCGCGACTGATCCGACCAAAGCTGCTCCGGGAACGATTCGTGCCGATTTTGCGACGTCGATCGACGCCAACGCGGTGCATGGATCGGACGGTCCCGATACGGCCAAGGTAGAAGTCGCCTTCTTCTTCCCCGAAATGAACGTCTACTCTGGACGTTGATCGCAGGACCGTCTTCAGGGTTTGCATGGTGGCTACGAATCTTTTTGACTTCGATGCGGCGGGGCTGACGGCTTTTTTCGCAGAACATGGCGAAAAGCCGTTTCGCGCGCGTCAGGTCTTGCGCTGGATACACCGCTTCGGCCAATGTGATTTCAATGCCATGACGGATATCGCCAAAAGCTTGCGCGAAAAGCTCTTGATCGAGGCGGTTGTGGTGCCGCCGGCAATTGTTTCGGACAAACTCTCCGATGACGGCACCCGCAAGTTCCTGTTTGATGTCGGCGGCGGAAACGCGGTCGAGACGGTTTACATCCCTGAAGACGATCGCGGAACGCTGTGTGTCTCGACGCAGGCAGGATGCGCGCTTGATTGCTCTTTTTGCTCGACGGGAAAGCAGGGTTTCAGTCGCAACCTCACGGTCGGCGAGATTATTGGCCAGCTGTGGCAAGCCAACCGTGCGCTGGGCGCCGATGCAAAGGGCGAACGCATCATCAGCAACGTCGTGCTGATGGGCATGGGCGAGCCACTGGCGAATTTCGATAACACCGTGACCGCGCTGCGCCTGATGCTCGATGACAACGCCTACGGTTTGTCGCGTCGCCGGGTGACCGTGTCCACATCTGGTCTGGTGCCGGCCATGGACCGCCTCGGTGAAGAATGTGCCGTGGCGCTCGCGGTATCGCTGCATGCGCCAAACGACCGGTTACGCGATGAGTTGGTGCCGATCAATCAGAAGTATCCCTTGCGCGAACTCATGGACGCGTGCCGTCGTTATCTCAAGAAGGCGCCGCGCGATTTTGTGACCTTTGAGTACGTGATGCTCGACGGCGTCAACGACTCCGATGCGCATGCGCGCGAATTGCTTGAGCTGACGCGGACGGTGCCGTGCAAGTTCAATCTGATTCCATTCAATCCTTTTCCCGGCTCGCCGTATCGCAGATCACCGGCCACGCGCATCCGCCGGTTTGCGGAAATCCTGATGAATGCAGGCGTCGTGACGACGACACGCAAGACGCGCGGCGATGATATCGATGCCGCGTGCGGCCAGTTGGCCGGCCAAGTTCTCGACAAGACGCGGCGTACCGCGCGTCGGGTGATCGATTTGCACGAGGTCAGAACACGATGAAATTGCTGGAGTTTCGGAAGCTGTCGGTTTGTGTATGCGTGTCTTTGGCCGCCTTGTTCTCCGCTTCGATGGCGTACGGGCAGAATCAAAACTCGAACACCTCATCAGCGGATAGTTCCGCGACCTCGGGTAAGCCCAAGGACATTGTCACGCGGGCAAAACTGCACACTGAATTGGGTGCGCTTTACTTCCAGTCGGGAAATCTGATCGTCGCCCTCGAAGAACTGACGATTGCGACTTCGATCAACCCGGACTATGCGCCGGCGTATAGCACGCGTGGCTTGGTGCTGTACTACATCAAGGAACTTGCATCAGCCGAAAGCGATTTCAAGCGCGCGCTGGGCATTGCCGAAAACGACCCTGAGATCAACAACAACTACGGATGGTTTCTTTGCCAGACGGGCAAGGAGCGCGAGTCGCTCCCGTACTTCGACAAGGCAATGAAGAATCCCCTGTACCAGACGCCAGCCCTGGCTTACCTGAATGCGGGGGCCTGTTATATAAAACTGGGCGAGTTGGATACAGCAGAGGAACACATCCGGAAAAGTCTGCGCCTCATGCCCGAAAATCCTCAGGCGCTCTTTCAACTCGCAAAGATCCTCTACCAGCGCGGGAATTTTGATGGCGCGCGGGAGTACTTGAAGAATGTGACCCGTACTGGCGACCCGAGCGCCGAGGTGTTGTGGCTGTACCTGCGGGTCGAACGTCGCCTTGGTGACAATTCTACCGAGAGCAGCTTGGCCGCACAGTTGCGGCGCAAGTACCCGGATTCTCCCGAGTATCAGGAGCTACTGCGGGGAAATTTCGAATGAACGTGCCGTCTTCTTCCCGAGATTCTGCCGAAAACAGGATGAATGATTCAACCGATCACTCCGCCAACGGCGGCGTCAGGACCGATACCGTGTCGTCGTCGATGATGTCGGGGCCGAGCGTCGGTCAACAGCTCAGGGCGGGGCGGGAACGCGCCGGTCTGTCGGTCGATGACGCAGCAAGGGCGCTCAAGCTGAGCAACCGTCAGGTCGAGTCGCTGGAGCAGGACGATTGGGCGAGTCTGCCTGGCAAGACGATGATCCGCGGGTTCGTGCGTAACTACGCGCGTCTTGTCGGCCTCGATGGGCGGGAGCTGATGGCGGCGCTTGAGGGCATGGCTATGCCAAAATCGCCCGAGCTGCGCGGTGCTGAAGGTACGCCGGTGAGTATGCCGAAGGAAGGAAAGTCGGATCGAAAGGATGTGTTGCGTGTCCTTGCGGGACTACTCGTTCTGGCTTTGGCTTTGGTGGCCTATTTCTTCCTTCCTGCCGACATGTGGCAATCGACGGTCCAGGCGATCAAGGATGCGTCACAGTCGAACGAGGCCGTTGTTGATACCGTCGCGGATACACCACCGGTAGGGCCCGAGACACCTGCTCCGGTAGCGCAAGTTGAGTCGGTTACGCCGGAGCAGCCCGTGGTTGTTCCGGAACCTGCGAGCGTGTCGGAACCGGTCATTCAACGGACAGAGGGACTGGCTGCTGAAGTTCAGACTCCGGTTACGAACGTCCTGAAGTTCGGTTTTACGCAGCCGTCCTGGGTGGAGGTGCGTGACCGGAATGGCCAGATTATTTTCTCGCAGAAGAATCCAGCGGGAAGTCAGCGCGACGTCCAAGGTCAGCCGCCGTTTTCGGTGGTGATCGGCAACGCGGCGCACGTTACCTTGCACTACAAGGGAAATGCCGTCGATCTGTCCAAACGCAGCAAGGATGATGTCGCGCGATTGACGATTGAATGAAGATGAATGATTCCGCAGTGAATTCAGATTTCGCTGGCCTGATGCCACGGCGAAAGACTCGCACCGTAACCGTTGGCCAGGTGCGGCTAGGGGGCGGCAGACCGGTCGTGATCCAGTCGATGACCAACACGGATACGGTCGATGTGGTCAAAACCGCGATCCAGTGCGCTGAGCTTGCGCGAGCCGGCTCGGAACTCGTGCGCATTACGGTGAATACGCCAGAGGCTGCCGCCGCCGTGCCGAGGATTCGTGCGCACCTCGACAGCATGGGCGTCGGCGTTCCGCTGATCGGAGATTTCCATTACAACGGCCATCGCTTGTTGTCGGAATATCCCGAGTGTGCGCAGGTGCTCGACAAATACCGTATCAACCCCGGCAATGTTGGGCACGGCAAGAAGCGCGACGAGCAGTTTGCGCAGATGATTGAGATCGCGGCGCGCTACGGCAAACCGGTACGCATCGGCGTCAACTGGGGAAGCCTCGATCAGGACTTGTTGGCGCGGATCATGGATGAGAACGCACGACGTCCACAACCGCTGGATGCCGTTGGCGTGATGCGTGAAGCAATGGTTGCTTCGGCGCTTGAGTCGGCGGCCAAGGCCGAAGAACTCGGCTTGCCGGGTGATCGCATCATCCTTTCCTGCAAAGTCTCGGGTGTGCAGGACCTGATCGCCATCTATCGCGAACTGTCGCGACGCTCGGACTATCCGCTGCACCTCGGTTTGACCGAGGCCGGCATGGGTTCGAAAGGCATCGTTGCTTCCACCGCGGCGATGGCGGTGCTCCTGCAAGAGGGAATTGGCGATACGATCCGCGTCTCGCTGACACCTGAACCCGGCGGAAAGCGAACGCAGGAAGTCGTTGTCGCGCAGGAAATGTTGCAAACGATGGGTTTGCGCGCTTTCACGCCGATGGTGACGGCTTGCCCGGGGTGTGGCCGGACGACGAGCAGTTTTTTCCAGGAGTTGGCGCATTCCATCCAGGAACATGTTCGGGAGAAGATGCCGCAGTGGCGCGGTGAGTACGACGGCGTGGAAAACATGACGCTGGCCGTCATGGGGTGCGTCGTCAATGGCCCCGGTGAGAGCAAGCACGCCAACATCGGAATTAGCCTGCCAGGGACCGGCGAGGCACCGGCGGCGCCGGTATTTGAAGACGGTGTCAAGACGGTCACCTTGCGCGGTGAGCGCATCGCCGAAGAATTTACTGCCATTGTGGATCGTTACGTGGCGCGTACCTACCAGAGAAAGATCGTTTCACAATCATGAGCCAATATATCCAGTCCGTGCGCGGGATGAACGACATCCTGCCGGGCGAATCGGAGTTGTGGGAATTATTCGAGGAAACCGTTCGTTCGTGGCTCAAGAGCTACGGCTACAAGCCGATCCGCTTGCCGATCGTCGAGCCGACGCCCCTGTTCAAGCGGGCCATCGGCGAGGTGACCGACATTGTCGAAAAGGAAATGTATTCCTTCACCGACAGCCTGAACGGTGAATTGCTGACCCTGCGTCCGGAAGGCACGGCCGGCTGCGTGCGCGCCCTGATCCAGCACAAACTGGCTGCGCAGCATCCGCAGCGCCTCTACTACATGGGGCAGATGTTCCGGCACGAGCGGCCACAGAAAGGTCGTTATCGCCAGTTCAACCAGGTTGGTGTCGAGGCGTTCGGTTTCGCCGGTCCCGATATTGATGCCGAACTCATCCTCATGGGCGCCAGGCTTTGGGATGACCTCGGGCTGGAGGATGTGAAACTGCAATTGAATTCGCTTGGGCAACTCGATGAACGTGCAAAGCACCGCGCGGAGTTGATTGCATACTTTAAGAAGTACAGTGACCTGCTCGACGAAGATGCGCGGCGGCGTCTCCACTCCAACCCATTGCGCATTCTCGACAGCAAGAATCCGACGATGCAGGAAATGATTGGCGGCGCCCCGAAGCTGATGGATCACCTTGGTGCCGAGTCGATGGCGCATTTTGAAGGTGTGCAGCAGGTGCTGCGCGATGCCGGTCTGCCATTCGAGATCAACCCGCGTCTCGTGCGTGGCCTCGACTACTACAACCTGACCGTTTTTGAATGGGTAACGGATCGTCTTGGTGCGCAGGGGACTGTCTGTGCGGGCGGGCGCTATGATGGCCTCGTCGAACAGCTCGGCGGGAAGCCAACGCCTGCTTGCGGTTTTGCGATGGGGGTTGAGCGGCTGGTAACCTTGATTCGCGAATCGGGCGGCGAGCCTGAGATTCCCGGCCCCGACGTCTATGTGGTGCATCAAGGCGAGGCTGCTTCGCGCATGGCGCCGCGCGTTGCGGAAGGTTTACGCGATCAGGGAATCGACGTCCTCTTCCATTGCGGTGGCGGCGGCTTCAAGTCACAGATGAAGAAGGCAGACGCTTCCGGAGCGACCTTTGCGGTCATCATCGGTGACGACGAGGCGAACGCGGGGGAGGTGACGTTGAAGCCGTTGCGCTCCAACGGCGAGGCACAAAACGAACAAAAACGCATCAGTGTCGATCAGCTTGCTGATGAAATCATGAACTCATTTCTGGACTGGGAAGAAGAATAATGGCGGCCTACGACCTCGAAGAACAGGAGCAACTTGCCGAAATCAAGGCTTGGTGGAAGCAATACGGTAACCTGCTGACCAATGTCTTGTTGGCTGCGGTGCTGGCAGCTGCGGCCTGGCAGGGCTGGAACTGGTATCAGCGCAACCAGGCCGGGCAGTCGGCCGCTGTCTACAGCGTTCTGCAAAAAGCCGTTCAGGACAAGGACTTGCAGAAGATCAAGGCGGCAAGCGGCGAATTGCTCGAAAAGTTCGGCAGCACGAGCTACGCCTCGCTGGGAGCTTTGTCCGCAGCCAAGGCCTTGGTCGAAGCAGATGACGCAAAGACTGCCAAGCTGCAGTTGTCCTGGGTCGCCGAAAACGCCAAGGACGAATTGCGCGATCTGGCACGTCTTCGCCTCGCTACATTGCTGCTGGACGAGAAGGCGTTTGACGAAGCGTTTAAGCAGCTCGACGGGAGCGTAAGTCCAAGCTTCGAAGTTCGCTTCATTGAACTGAAGGGCGACATCCTTGGCGCGCAGGACAAGAAATCCGAGGCCGTCGGGGCTTACCAATCGGCGCTGGGTAAACTCAAGGATTCCGGGAAGACCGTCGGCGGCGAATCTGGGTCGCCGGGCTGGCAAGGGCAGTCGTCGGCGATCTATCAGCAGCTTCTGCAGCAAAAGCTTGATGCTTTGGGTGGAGAGCAATAATGCGGAAGCTCCTTTCCGTCGCCTTGCTGTCGTCGGCCTTGGCGTATTCGCTGACCGGCTGCTCGACACTTGAGGACCTGAATCCGTTCGCCGACAGTGGGCCAAAGATGGCTGAACTGCAACCGATCGAAGCGAAACTTGCCGCGCGCATCATCTGGCAGCAGTCGGTGGGTGAGAGTGGTGTGTATTCGTTCACGCCTGCAGTTCTTGGCACGAGCATTTATGCGGCGAGCGGCGAGGGTGACCTCGTACGTATTGACGGCGGAAAGCAAGCCTGGAAAGTCGACGTTGGCCAGCCCTTGTCTGGAGGCGTAGGCGCGGACGAGACAATGGTCGTCGTTGGATCGCCGAAGGGGGATCTGCTGGCCTTTTCGACTAAGGATGGCACCCCGCTCTGGAAGGTGAAAACGTCGAGCGAAATCCTGTCGCCCCCGGTAATTGGCAGCGGTATGGTGATTGTGCGCACCGGCGACAATCAATTGGCTGCGTACGACGCAAAAGACGGCAAGCGGAAGTGGTTTTTCCAGCGTCCGACGCCGGCACTTTCCCTGCGCGTCTCCGCGCGCTCACTCATCGATGGAAAGTACGTTTTTGCCGGCTTCCCCGGCGGCAAGCTGATTGCCGTCGCGACGTCCAACGGAGCTGCCGTATGGGATGGAACCGTTGCCGTGCCGAAGGGCGCGACGGAGCTTGATCGCGTTGCCGATATTACCAGCGCGCCGGTCATCTCCGGGCGTTCGGTTTGTGCGGTCGCGTTCCAAGGCCGCGTTGCCTGTTTCGACCTCGGCAGCGGCAATCTCGTGTGGGCGCGCGACATGTCGAGTGCGGCCGGACTGGATGTCGACTCCCGTTTCCTGTATGTGTCGGACGACAAGGGGGCAGTTCATGCGCTCGACATGGCGAGCGGTGCCAGTATATGGAAACAGGACAAGCTCTCGCTGCGCCGGCTGACTGCCCCAGTCGCACGGCGCGGTTATGTCGCGGTTGCGGATGCCGAAGGAATCGTTCATTTCCTGAGTCGTGAGGACGGATCGTTCATTGCCCGACTTGAAACGGACGGAAGTCCAGTTGTCGCGCCGCCGCAAAAGCTTGGAAATGGCGTGCTGGTCCAAACCAGCGAAGGCGGACTTTACGCCATCGAGGCCGAATGAAACCAACCATCGTCATTGTGGGCCGGCCGAACGTCGGCAAGTCGACGCTTTTCAATCGCTTGACCAAGACACGTGATGCCCTGGTCGCTGATATTCCGGGCTTGACGCGTGATCGCCACTACGGCCACGGAAAGGTGGGGAGCAAGCCGTATCTGGTCGTCGACACGGGCGGTTTCGAGCCCTTGGCCAAGGAAGGGATCATGCAGGAGATGGCGCGCCAGGCGGAACAGGCGATTGCCGAGGCCGATGCGATCATCTTTGTGGTCGATGGCAGAACCGGCATTACTGCGCTCGACAAGGAGATCGCCAATAAGCTGCGCAAAGCGGAACGGCCGGTCTTTGTCGCCGTCAACAAGGCGGAAGGTATGAGCCACGGCGTGGTTGTCGCGGACTTCCACGAACTGGGTTTGGGCGAACCTTCGGCGATTTCCGCGACTCATGGCGAAGGCGTTCGGAGTCTGGTCGAGGATGTGCTGCAGGATTACCCCGAGCCAACCGAGGATGAGGGCGAAGGCGATGTTCTTCGCGTCGCAATCGTTGGGCGACCGAACGTTGGCAAGAGCACGATGATCAACGCGCTGCTCGGCGAAGAGCGAGTGATCGCGTTTGACCAGCCGGGTACCACGCGTGACGCGATCTACGTCGATTTCGAACGAGGCGGGAAGAAATACACCTTGATTGACACGGCTGGTTTGCGGCGCAAGGGCAAGGTCTTCGAGACGATCGAGAAATTCTCGGTCGTCAAGACGCTGCAGTCGATCGAAGATGCCCACGTCGTTATCCTTGTGCTTGATGCAAAACAGGATATTTCGGATCAGGACGCGCACATTGCGGGGTTTATCGTCGAGTCTGGGCGCGCCTTGGTCGTTGCAGTCAACAAGTGGGATGGGCTCGAGTCCTACGCGCGCGATCAAATCAAGGGCGATCTCGAAGCGAAACTGAAGTTTCTCGACTTCGCGAATTTCCATTATGTCTCGGCGCTGAAGGGGCAAGGGTTGGCGCACGTCTTCCGTTCGGTTGATGCTGCATACAAGGCGGCCACAAGCGATCTTTCCACGCCACAACTGACAAGAACGCTGATTGACGCCGTCGCCAAGCAGGCGCCGCCGCGCAGTGGAATCTTTCGCCCGAAGATGCGTTACGCCCACCAGGGCGGGCAGATCGGCGCTCATGGGGCGCACTTTTCCGCGGGCGCTTGCCTGCGTAGCAGCCAGCGCAGCGTGCAGGCCGTCACCACCAGCGTGACCACGGCACCGCCAACGCAGGCGGCAAGAAACGGCAGCCATTCGCGTGCGATGCGCTCGAAGTGCAGCATCACGCCCACGATGGTGCCGAGCGCGACGGGCGCCTTGTGGCGCCGGCTGGTGAGCTGGCGCCCCTCGGTGATCGCGAACAGGTCGCCGTTGTCGCAGAAGCGCTGGATCTGCGCCGGCGTGCCCTCCACCAGCAGCACGTCGCCGCCGTCCAGATGACCGCGCTCGCTCATATGCGCCAGCGAACGAAAACCGGCCAGCACCGGCGCTATCGAGGCCACTTCTCCCTGGCGACTCGGCGCGCCGGGATGGGTGATGACCGCCAGTTCCGGCATGACGACCGCGGTATCTTCAACAAAGTGGGCATCCGGATAATCCGCAGCCGCAGGCAATACGGTCACTTTCAGGCCGCCTTCTTGCTGCAATTCTGGCCACTGTTTCAATGCAGCACCTGACAATTCTTCAAATTGCACTTCTTGTTTCAGACGGTAGCCAGGCACGTATGCTTGTACTTTTGCAGCCATCTCCGCAACCGAGGCGCGGATTTCATCCTCTTTGCCACGGCGGGTCAAACAAAACACTGTGTCACGCATCATCAATGGCGGCTCTGCGGGATTTAAAATAATGATGGCCTTGCCTGATTTGGCTTTGCCCACGGTTTGCAATGCCAATGATGTGGTTTCGGTAAATTCGTCAATGTTGGCACGCGTACCAGGCCCTGCTGAGCGGCTGGAAATAGACGCCACAATTTCTGCATACAACACTTCAGAGACGGCGCTGATGGCCGCTACCATAGGGATGGTCGCTTGGCCACCACAAGTCACCATGTTGATGTTGGGCGCATTTTCGTGGTCATGCAAATTCACCACAGGAACCACATAAGGGCCGATGGCCGCGGGAGTCAAATCGATGAC
>ERZ650312.878-NODE-878-length-16963-cov-6.624320_pt1 | contig 16963 bp, 16 predicted proteins | sample MGYA00376248_ERZ650312 | MGnify/ENA primary metagenome ERZ650312 (study PRJEB26733, sample SAMN07839316) | wastewater metagenome | biome: urban; feature: wastewater treatment plant; material: waste water | place: USA: North Carolina | collected 2016-07-28 ... | reverse complement strand
ATACGAGATACAAGCTAGTGACTGGAGTTCAGACGTGTGCTCTTCCGATCTCGGTACGACCGACGTCAAGGATACCGACGTCGACAAGCTCGTCGAATGGATGGTCGGCCGCCGTCTGGAACAAGCCTTCCCGCCCAAGCCCGAGGCGCAGAAGAATCCGCGCAAGGTGCTCGAGGCACGCAACGTCCAGCTCTCTGAAGGTGCGCCGGTCAACAACTTTACGCTGCACGAAGGCGAGATTCTCGGCTTCGCCGGCCTGGTCGGTTCCGGGCGCTCCGAACTAGCGCGCGCGGTGATTGGTGCTGACCCTGCCTATCAGAAGGAAATCGTCTTCCGCGACCAGAAGGTGGCGCTGAAAGACACCGCTGAAGCGCTCGAAGCCGGTATCGGTCTACTCCCGGAAAGCCGCAAGACCGAAGGTCTGATCGTCGATTTCGCCATCCGCGAGAACATCTCGATCAACAACCTGAAGAAATATCTGGGCCCGGGCCCCTTCATCAACCAGCGTACCGAGTACGCCACGACGGAGGAAATGATGAAGCGCGTCGGCGTCAAGGCGCCGGATCCGATGACGATCGTCGGACAGCTCTCCGGCGGCAACCAGCAGAAAGTCGTCATCGCGCGCTGGCTGAATCACCACTGCAAGGTGTTGATTTTCGATGAGCCGACCCGCGGTATCGACGTCGGCGCCAAGGCAGAAATCTACATGCTGATGCGCCGGCTGACCAACGAGGGTTACGCAATCATTTTCATATCGTCGGAGCTGCCCGAGATCGTCGGTCTGTGCGATCGCGTTGCAGTTTTCCGGCAAGGGGCCATCGTCGCCACCCTGGCGGGCGATGAAATCAATTCCAATGAGGTAATGCGCTATGCAACAACAGGCAACTAACGTGAATACCAAGCCGAGCGTCTCGTCGACCGCTCCCGCCAACTGGCTGACGCGGATGAAGCGTTCCACGTACTTCTTCCCGCTCGCCGGCCTGGTGGCCGTCTGCCTGGTGATGATCGTCACGACCGACAATTTCTTCTCGGCGGACAACTTCCTCAACATCGCCCGCCAGGTCTCGATCAACGCGATCATCGCCATCGGCATGACCTGCGCGATCCTCTCCGGCGGTATCGACCTCTCGGTCGGCGCTGTCATGGCGCTTGCCGGAACGTTGATGGCCGGTTCGATGATCGCCGGCGTCCCGCCTTACGCCGCGATCCTGATCGGTCTCGGCGTCGGCCTCGCCTTCGGTCTGTTCAACGGCTTCTTCGTGGCGTATGCCGGCATGCCGCCGATCATCGTCACGCTGGCAACGATGGGGATCGCGCGCGGTATCGGCCTGATCTACACCGGCGGTTACCCGATCGACGGTCTGCCCGAAGCCTTTGCCTTCTTCGGCCGCGGCACGGTGCTCGGCATCCAGACGCCGGTCGTCATCATGCTGATCTGTTTCGTCCTCGCCTATCTCCTGCTCGACAAGACCCCGATCGGCCGCTACATCTACGCCATCGGCGGCAATGAAGAAGCAACCCGCCTCTCCGGCGTCCGCGTCGCCCGCTACAAACTGTTCATCTATGCCTTGAGCGGCTTGACCTGCGCCATCTCCGGCCTCGTGCTCAGCTCGCGTCTGATGAGCGGCCAGCCGAACTCCGGCGTCGGCTTCGAGATGGACGCGATCGCGGCCGTCGTCATGGGCGGAACGTCGATCGCCGGCGGCAAAGGCTCGATCATCGGCACCTTCATCGGCGCCCTGATGCTCGGCGTGCTCAACAACGGCCTGAACATGATGGGTGTTTCGCCTTACGTGCAGAACATCATCAAGGGCCTGATCATCCTCTTCGCGATCTACATCAGCCGCGAACGCAAAAAACGCCGCTAAGCAAAAACGCTTTCGGCTGGATGCCGCGTTGCCTGAACGCTGCACGGCATCCACCCCACCCCGATTCGAATTTTCAACAGGAGATACACCATGACAACCCAAGCTGCGGACATGCTCGCCATCGTCAACCACGGTCCGGAAGATTATCGCCTTGAGCGCATCGCGCGCCCGAAGGCGAAGGCTCGTGAACTCGTCGTCAAAATCGCCGCCTGCGGCGTATGCGCCAGCGATGGCAAGTGCCACTCCGGCGCCGGCATGTTCTGGGGCGGCAGCGGCAACCCACCCTGGGTCAAGGCCCCTGTCGTTCCCGGCCATGAACTGTTTGGTTACGTCGTCGAAGCCGGCGAAGGAGCCGAAGAGCATTTCGGCGTCAAGGTCGGCGACCGCGTGACGGCCGAGCAGATCGTTCCCTGCGGCAAGTGCAAGTTCTGCACGAGCGGCAAGTATTGGATGTGCGAAGTGCACAACATCATCGGCTTCCAGCGCGATGTCGCCGAGGGCGGCATGGCCGAGTACATGCTCCTGACCTCGACGGCGCTCGTGCACAAGATCCCGGAGAGCATTTCCTTTGACGACGCGTCGATCATCGAACCGCTCGCCTGCGCAATCCACACGGTCAACCGTGCCGAAATCGGTCTTGAGGACGTGGTCGTCATCGCCGGCGCCGGACCGCTCGGCCTGTTCATGGTGCAAATCGCTCACCTCAAGACACCGAAGAAGCTGATCGTGGTCGACCCGGTCGACGCACGTCTCGAACTGGCAAAGACCTACGGTGCCGACCTGACCATCAACCCGGCCAAGGAAGACGTGGACGCCATCGTGCGCTCGCTCACCGGCGGCTACGGCTGCGACGTCTACATCGAGGCGACCGGCAATCCGGTTGGTGTCAATCAGGGCCTGCAAATCATCCGCAAGCTCGGCCGTTTCGTCGAATTCAGCGTGTTCGGCAAGGAAGCTACGGCCGACTGGTCCATCATCGGCGACCGCAAGGAACTCGACATTCGCGGTGCACACCTCTCGCCCTACACCTACCCGGTGGCCATCGATCTGCTCGAGCGCGGCCTGGTGACGTCGAAGGGCATCGTTACCGACAAGTACAGCCTGTCCGACTGGGAAGCCGGTTTTGAGTGCGCGCACTCGGTCGATTCGATCAAGGTGTTGCTCGTTCCGGACGAGAAGTAACCCTTCCCTCCCCTGCGGGGACGCAATAGCTATTCCACATCGGGGCGAAAGCCCCGAGTGGGTTTGTTCGCCCCGCGTTCGCAGGAAAACCCGCACACACTGGATGAAGAGAACGATGGACTACGTCATTGGTGTCGATATCGGCACGCAAAGCACCAAAGCGCTGCTCGTCGGCGCAGACGGCAGGATCGTCGCCACCGAGTCGCAAGGGTACCCGTCGCTCAAGCACGTAATGCACGGGCTGCAGGAAAGCGCGGCGTAAGCGCTTCCCAGAAGCGATGAATCAATCCTCCTTGTGGCCGGGCTTTTGTCTCCGCTCGGCCACTTTTTTTTCTTAGAATCCGGATTTTGAAAATACTCGAGAGGCGGCCATGGCTCACTTCATAGGTGTCGATATTGGCGGCACCGTCATCAAGAGCGGTTTGTACGACGAGCACGGCAAGGAGAAAGCCGTCGCATCCCTGAACGACACCCCGGTCGCCGGCCCGGTCGGCTGGAGCGAGCGCGACATGCGGTCGATGTGGCAAACGGTCTGCGCGACGATTCGCAAGGTCATCGCCGACAGCGGCGTCGCACCGAGCGAAATTAAGGGCGTCAGCTTCTCCGCGCACGGTAAGGGCTTGTACGCCGTCGATATCAACGGCGAGCCCGTGCGCAACGGCATCATCTCCTCCGACAACCGCGCGTTGCCAATCGTCCGCGAATGGAAGTCGCGCAACGTCGACAAGGCGGCTTATCCCTACGCCTTCCAGCAGGTCTGGGCCGGTCATCCGGTCTCCATCCTCGCCTGGCTCAAGGCCAACGAAGCCGATTCGTACAATCGCATCCACCGCGTCCTGATGGCGCACGACTGGGTGCGCTACAAACTGACCGGCGAGTTTGGCGCTGAAATCACCAACATCTCCGGCAGCAACCTCTATAACGTCGATACCGGCGCCTACGAGCCGGAACTGTTCAAACTGTTCGGCATCGACGAGATGCAGGAGTGCGTCGCGCCGGTGATCGGCTCGACCGAAAGCCGATCCGGCGTCTCGGCCAAGGCGGCTGAGGAAACCGGCCTCGTCGCCGGCACTCCGGTCTTTGGCGGATTCTTCGACGTCGTCTCGGCTGCGGTTTGCGCCGGCCTCGCCGACGAGCGCTTCATCAACGTCGTGATGGGCACGTGGACGATCGAAACCTGGATCGCCGACCACATTCCCGCCGCCGAACACCCCTACACCTGGGGCCGCTACTGCATTCCCGGCAAGTACTTCGTGCATGAAGGCAGCCCGACTTCGGCGTCCAACCTCGAATGGTTCGTACGTAACTTCATGGCCGACGTCGCCAAACCTTACCAGCGCTGCGACGAAATGGTCGCAGCATTGAAGAAGGGAGAGACCGGCGTCCAGTTTCTCCCCTATCTCTTCTCGTCCAACCTCGGCGACAACCTCTCGAGCGGCTTCTACGGCCTGGCCAACGCGCACGGTTTGCCGCACCTCGTACAGGCCGTCTACGAAGGCATCTGCTTCTCGCAGCACTCGCACCTCGAACGCATCCTCGCCCTCTCCGGCCGCGACCGCCTGTTGCGCCTGACCGGCGGTCCGGCGCGCTCGAACGTCTGGATGCAAATGGTCGCCGACATCAGCGAGATGCCGGTCGAAGTCATGCACGTCAAGGAATCGGGTTGCCTCGGCGCGTCGATCGCTGCCGCGGTGGGTTCCGGCGTCTATGGCTCGTTCCTCGAAGCCATGGCGGCCATGTGTCCGAGCGGCTCACGGCTTGATCCCGATCTCTCGGCGGCACCGCGCTATCGCGAGAAGTACGCCTACTTCCGCGAGCTGGCGGACAAGCTCAACACACTGACGCCCGCTGTCTGACAGACCAATTTCACGAGATCCCACCATGAGAAGAAACCCTCTCGGTATATACGAAAAAGCCCTGCCGCCCGGTCTCTCTTGGCCTGAGCGGCTGGCTTTGGCCAAGGCCTGCGGCTTCGACTTCGTCGAAATCTCGATCGACGAGACCGACGCCCGCCTCGCCCGCCTCGAGTGGACGAAAGAAGAGCGGCTGAAGATCAACCAGGCGATGCTCGAAACCGGCATCCGGATACCAACGATGTGCCTCTCCGGCCATCGTCGCTACCCCTTCGGCAGCCGCGATCCGCAGATCCGACAGCAGGCGCGCGATTTGATGGAGAAAGCGATCGTCCTCGCGCAGGACCTCGGCATCCGCACCATCCAGCTCGCCGGCTACGACGTCTATTACGAAGAACAGGACGAAGGCACCATCGCGCGCTTCGAGGAAGGCCTGCAATGGGCCGTCGAACGCGCCGCGGCAGCGCAGGTGATGATCGGCGTCGAGATCATGGACACGAAGTTCATGAGCTCGATCACGCGCTGGCTGGAGTGGGATGCACGCATCCGCTCGCCGTGGTTCACCGTTTATCCCGACGTCGGCAACCTCTCGGCGTGGAACGACGATGTGGATGGCGAACTGGTGAAGGGCATCGACAAGATCGCCGCCGTGCATCTCAAGGACACGTACAAGGTCACTGAAACGTGCGCCGGCCAGTTTCGCGACGTGCCGTTCGGCGAAGGCTGTGTCGATTTCCTCAACGTCTTCCGCAAGTTGAAGGCGCTGAACTACCGCGGCACCTTCCTCATCGAGATGTGGACGGAAAAGGCCGACGAACCGGTGCAGGAGATCATCAACGCCCGCCGCTGGATCGAGGCGAAGATGGCGGAAGCCGGCTGGAGCAATTGATCCGGAAACGGTCGGCGGCAGCGAGGCCGCTACAAGTAATCCGCCGCTGACCGCCGCCTTGGAATAGAATCACGCGCTCGAACAAGACCCGCCCCGGGCAGCCCTGTCGCAGGAACCCGGGCCGACACCACAGCGCTTCCGATCCATGCATCCAAGACTTCACCGCGTGCTGCGACTGACCTTCGCCGCCGCGCTCGCCCTCACTTTCGGCCACGTCCACGCCATCCCGAAAGCCGCGGAAGACGCGGACGGCACCGTCGAGATCGTCGCCGACGTTCCGCGCCCCAAAGCGGCGGCCAAGGTGCCCAAGCCCGCAGCAAAGCAGTCGGCTGCATCCGCCAAGAAGAACAGCAAGGCAGCCGCCAAGGTCCACAAATCGTCGCCAACCAGGAAAGCCGCCGCGACCAGCGCCAAGAAGCCCGCACGCGGCAAAAAATAACCACACGCTCAATCCGGAGTTAGAGATGCGCCATCTTCTTTCGTCTCTCTGCCTGACCGCGCTGCTCGCCGCGACCGCGCACGCGCAAACGTCCATGCCGCGGATGGATCTGACCGCCGGCTTCTACCGCATCAACGCCGAAGTCGCCGCCAACCAGAAGAACCGCATGCAAGGCCTGATGCATCGGCGTGCCATGCAGACCAATGAAGGCATGCTCTTTGTCTTCCCGCAGGAAGACCGTCACTGCATGTGGATGCGCAACACCTTCCTGCCGCTGTCGGTCGCCTTTCTCGACACCAAGGGTGAAATCCTGAACATCGAGGACATGGAACCGCAGACCGAGGACAACCACTGCGCCGCCGCGCCAGCGCGTTTTGCGCTCGAGATGAACAAGGGCTGGTTCGCCGGCAAGGGCATCAAGCCCGGCCAGCGCATCGGCGGCGTCGACAAGTCGCCGCGCCCGCAATAACTCCCGATGACGCTGAAGCAAAGACTCGCCTGGCGCAAGAAGCCAGTGCGCAACGCCACCTCCTTGCCCTTCGTCGACTGGCTGCGCGACCGCAACTCGCTGACTTCCCGCCTGCAGGCACGTGGCGTATTCGACTTGCGCGTCCTCAAGCAGGGATTGGGCATGCCGACGCTCAACGAGGCCGTCGCGCTCGGACTTCGCCGCCGGCAGATCGCCTGGATACGCGAAGTCGCGCTCTACTGTGACGGCGAACCTGTCGTCTTCGCACACACGGTCCTGCCGTATCGCCCGCGCGGACCGCTGACGCGCTGGTTGGCGCGCCTCGGCAACCGCTCGCTCGGCGCGCTGCTCTTCTCGCATGCCGGCTTCGTGCGCGGACCGCTCGTCAGCCGGCGCCTCGACGCGCGCGACGCGCTTTATTCCCGTGCCGTCGCCGCCATGAACCTGAACTCGACGGCAAAGCCCGCCGTCCTGTGGGCACGGCGCTCGAACTTCTCGTTCGGCAGGCAAAGAGTCCTCGTCACCGAGGTCTTTTCGCCATCACTCGCCACGTAGGCGTTTTCGCCCGACGCGAACGGCTGTCACAAAAAACCACAAGAAATCGCTCGACACGCGTCAAGCCGGCCAGTAGAATCCGCGCCTCATGCAGTTCAAGGCTATCTATCGCACTGAATTGCAATGATTTTTCGCTTCGCGAACCTCGCCGCATCTCCCAAGCCCCCCTGCCTCCTGGTGTAGATCCATAAACACCGCCTTGGCACAAAGCTTGTTGTGCCGAAATGTCTCGAATTCTCTCGCCCAGGCAGAGTCTCTCCACACTTTCGTTGGTTGGCGTCGCATTTTTGCGTCCGCGCATCGGGTCACCCCGATTGTGTGGCGCTGTTCTACACGAAAGAAATTGATGACCTTTGCAGAAATCGGGCTTCACGAAGCCCTGCTTAAAGCCCTTACCCAAGCCGGTTACACCGACCCGACCCCCGTCCAGGCCCAGGCGATTCCCGCCGCCATCGAAGGCCGCGACCTGCTTGTTTCCTCGCAGACCGGATCCGGAAAAACTGCCGCCTTCATGCTGCCGGCACTGCACCGCCTGGCGCCGCAGGAACGCCCGCCGTTCGTCCCCTCGCCGTCCGCTTCGCGCCGCACCCCGAACCAGGAACGTCAATCGGCCCGTTCCCGTGGCCGCGAACGCCAGCGCTTCCAGCCGGCACAACCGAAGATGCTGGTACTCGCGCCGACGCGCGAACTCGCCCTGCAAGTCACCGCGGCGACCGACAAGTACGCCGGACACATCCGCCACCTGAAGGCCGTCGCCATCCTCGGCGGCATGCCTTATCCGAAGCAGATGGAACTGCTCGGCCGCAACCCCGAGATTCTCGTCGCCACGCCCGGCCGCCTGATCGATCACATGGAGTCGGGCAAGATCGACTTCTCCAACCTGCAAATGCTCGTCCTCGACGAAGCCGACCGCATGCTCGACATGGGCTTCATTGACGACATCGAGAAGATCATTGCCGCGACGCCTGAAACGCGCCAGACCATGCTCTTCTCGGCCACGCTCGACGGCGTCGTCGGCGAAATGGCGCGCCGCATAACGCGCGACCCGCTGGTCATTTCGGTCGCCGCAGTACACGCCAAACACGAGAACATCGAGCAGCGTTTGCACTTCGTCGATGACCTCTCGCACAAGAACCGCTTGCTCGACCACCTGCTGCGCGATGCGAGCATCGACCAGGCCGTCGTCTTCACCGCGACCAAGCGCGACGCGGACACGATCTCCGACCGCCTGAACATCGCCGGATTCAACGCTGCTGCGCTGCACGGCGACATGCACCAGGGTGCGCGCAATCGCACGCTCAACGCCATGCGCCGCGGCCAGGTGCGCATCCTCGTCGCCACCGACGTCGCCGCACGCGGCATCGACGTGCCGACGATCACCCACGTCTTCAACTACGACCTGCCAAAGTTCGCCGAAGACTACGTTCACCGCATCGGCCGTACCGGGCGCGCGGGGCGCAACGGTCTGGCCATCTCGCTCGTCAATCACGCCGAGCATTTCAACGTTCGGAAGATCGAGCGCTTCACCAAGCAAGCGATCCCGGTCGAAATCGTCGAAGGCCACGAACCGACGCGCCGCCCGCCCTCCGCTACGCAGCGTCCCGGCAACAAGCCGGGCAAGCGTCCGGCCTGGAAGTCGGGAGAAAATCGCGGGCACGGCGGCTATGCCGGAGCTGGCAAGCCGGCCGCACGCGGCGAAGGTCGTTTCGGCAAGCAGGAAGCATCCGGCTCGGCACCAAAACGCGACGGCTTTGCCAAGGCCCCGCAACGTGGCCCGAGAGAAGATCGCTTCGCCTCGGCTGGCGGCAACCGCCGCACCTACGGCGATCGCTGATCGACCTCGCACCGAAAACCCGATAACCCGCTTCGGCGGGTTTTTTGTCGCCCGGATTCTTGATCAGGACGCGCGGCCGCGGCTAGTATGACGCGTCATTTCAGAGGAGACGGGCATGGGCACGGAACTGACGACGCACTGGTCAGAACATGACGCGGGACTGGCGACGATTCTCCGATCTCTGTCGACCTCTCTCCTGGTTTTTGACGAAGACCTCACCAGACTCGGCCTGGAACGCCCGGAAAATGCCGAGATCCTGAGGCGTTTTCTCGTCGCCGGTGCGCGCCATCGCATCCATATCGTTGTAAAGAACGCCGCGCCGTTGCGCAACCACAGCCCTCGTCTCTTCCAGCTACTCGCGACCTATCCGGAGCAGATGACGGTCGTTCAGTGTCCGCAGCATTTGCATTCGCTGAATGACGCACTGTTCCTCGTTAACGAAACACACGCGTTGATCCGTTTCCACAAGGACAACGCCCGCTCACGCATCATCATCGACGACCGGGATGCATGCGTTCCATACGTTCAACGATTCCATGAGATCGAGCACGAAGGCGGCGAATCGATCGGCGCAACGACGCTCGGCCTCTAGCATTCAACGAGCATTTAAAACACGCGGCTACACCGCCGTACCGAGGCCTTGGCGAGTATAATGATGCGCGCTGATTCGGGCATTTTCACGAACCAGTCAACCAGAATACATGTCGTTCGTTGTTGTTATTTTTACCTGATAGGAATAGCCAAATGAAAAACTCACTCCTCGTTGCCGCACTCGTTGCCCTGACCCTTACCGCTTGCGGCAAAAAGGAAGAAGCCCCCGCTGCCCCGGCTGCTGAAGCCGCTGCTCCTGCCGCTGAAGCCCCTGCCGCCCCGGCCGCCGCGCCTGCTGCTGAAGCCCCTGCCGCCCCGGCTGCTGAAGCCGCCGCGCCCGCTGCTGAAGCCCCGGCCGCTGCTCCTGCCGCTGAAGCCCCTGCCGCACCGGCTGCCGACGCCGCCGCGCCCGCTGCTGACGCTGCCGCCCCAGCCGCCGAAGAAGCCAAGAAGTAATCACTACTTCCTGCGCCAAAAAAAGCCGGCATCCGCCGGCTTTTTTCATTCATTCCTCTGAACGGTGATGAATCCGCCTCATGCCAGTTCCCGCCAGCCAAATCCGTCCTCCTGGCTCGCCACGGCTATCCAATCCGTCGAGCAATTCAGCACCGCGGCAAGTGCTTCCTGCGCTAGCGCCGGCCGGTTGTTCTGTTCACTCAAATGCGCGGCGACCACATGCTGGAGCCGCTTCGTTTCGATCTGCTTCAACAATGTCGCGGCCTGAGTATTGGACAGGTGCCCGAAGTCTCCGAGAATCCGCCGCTTGAGCATCGCCGGGTAGGACGAGGTCGCCAACAGTTCTGGATCGTGGTTGCACTCCAGAACGAGCGCATCGCACAAGCGGAGCGTGTCGACGACATGCGGCGTGATCGAACCGCTATCGGTGAGAACTCCGAGCCGATGACGGCCATCATTGAATACGAACTGAACCGGCTCCCTTGCGTCGTGCGGCACCGGGAATGACCGTATCTCAAGATCGCCGATCGAGAAGACCGCCGCAGTGTCGATCAGGCGACACTCCGGAATGCGGCTCGCCGCAGGCGTGATTGCGGTGCAAGACCCATGCGTCAGAAAGACCGGAAGACCAAACCGCCGGGCGAATCGGAAGACGCCAGCCACATGGTCGCCATGCTCATGCGTGACGAGAATGGCTGCCAGGTCTTCAGCCACCAACCCCAAGCGGCCCAGCCTTGCAAGCGTGCTTTTCACCGAGAAACCGCAGTCGAGCAACGCCCGCGATGTCCCGGCTTCAACAACCAAGGCATTTCCACGGCTACCACTACCGAGGGAGGCAAAACGCATAGCGAAACCTATACAGGAAACCTCAAACGCAGAAAAGAAAACAGGCCAGACGAAGCTGGCCTGTTTTGTTGATCACCGTGCGGCTACTTCAGCTGGTCGTATAGCAGACCGAGAATCTTCTTCGCCGTATCGGACTGGTCGACCCCGCCTTCGAGCGACAAGACCTGAACCGTCGTCAATGAACCGCCGGCCTTGACGTAGATGCGGTACTTCGTCTCCGGCTTCGGCGCGCCATCCTTCCAGAAAGCGAGCCTGGAGAGGAATCCATCGCTCTTGCCTTCCATGTCAGCTTCCGGGTCAACATAACGAACGAAGTACAACCCCTTCGAGCGATCGCGGTCTTCAACCGTGAAGCCCACGCGATCGAGCGCCAGACCGACACGACGCCATGCTCTATCAAAGGACTCCTGCAACTCCAGCGTTCCTGCACCGTCGTTGCCGCGCGCGAGTTTGGCCCGGTCAACCGGCTTGGTCTTCGCTGCCGTCAGCTCCGCATCGGCGCGTTTCTGATCCGAGCCGAAGCGAACCATCAGGCGACGAAGCATCTCGGCCTCAAGTTCCGGATCGGCCTCGCGCGGCTGCCAGCGAGTGGAGTCTTTTCCTTCCGAGACGTAGATTTCGTACATACCGCGGTGGCTGATGAAAATCTCCGTTGTACCGGGCTGCGCGCCGGGTTCGAAACGCGTCCTGAACTTGTCACGCTCTGGTGTCGAGTAGAGGGAGTCGATCACTTTCCCAAGCAGGTCACGCAAACCGGAATCGGCGATCTTGGCTCGATTCTCCGCCCAATCCGTTTCCATCACGCCGGCTTCCGGCACTTCAAGCTTGATCAGGAATCCTGTCTCCTGCCAGAACTCCTTGACCTGGTCCCAGAGCTTGTCGGGCGTGCCTTCAACGACTAGCCAACGCTGACTCCCCGAGCGTTCGATATGCGCCTTGTCGATCTTCGGCAAAACATCGCTTTTCTGCTGTGCGCGGGCCTGCGGCGAACGCTCACCGGCATACTCGGAATAGGACGCCGAGCCCTTGCCGACCGTATCCGGCACGGCGAAACGGTCATCGCGCGTGGGCGACGTCAGATCCGGCGGAATTTCAAGTGTCGGCACCTTGGCCGCCGAAGCCGATTTGTAATCGATCTTTTTACTCTCGATTCCGATACTGCTGAGACTGCTGCAGGCGGCCAAGTTGACCGCCAATGCACAAAGCGTCAAGCGCAAGACTACGCGAATCATTGAAAATCCCTGAACTGAATACCTGAGGTTAAACCGACAGACCGGCCTGGCGCATGGCGCCGAGCACGCGTTCGTGGCACTCCTTCGACAGCGGCGTCAAAGGCAGGCGAATGCCGGCCTCGGTCAGCCCCAGTTGCGCGCACGCCCACTTGACCGGGATCGGATTTGCTTCGCAGAACAGCTGGCGATGCAGACCCAGCATGCGGAAGTGCAATTCGCGTGCCGTGGCCAGATCGCCGGCAAGTGCAGCGACGCACATTTCGTGCATCAGGCGTGGGGCGATATTGGCGACGACAGAGACGTTGCCCTTGCCGCCCATCAGCATCAAGGCGACGGCGCTGGCGTCGTCGCCGCTGTAGATGGCGAAATCCTTCGGTGCGCGCGCGATCAGGTCGCAGGCGCGGTCGAAACCACCGGTCGCATCCTTGATACCGACGATGTTCGGAATCTGCGCCAGGCGCAATACGGTATCGTTGCTCAGATCGGCAACGGTACGGCCAGGGACGTTGTAGAGGATCACCGGAATATCAACCGCCTCGGCCACGGCCTTGAAGTGCTGATAGAGACCTTCCTGCGTCGGCTTGTTGTAGTAGGGAACCACCGACAACACCGCATCCGCGCCAACTTCCTTGGCAAAGCGCGTCATATCGATCGCTTCGGCGGTCGAGTTGGCGCCAGCACCGGCGATCACCGGGATCCGGCCGGCTGCTTGCTCGACGGTTGCACGGATGATTTCGTGATGTTCCTCGACGTCGACCGTCGGCGACTCGCCGGTGGTGCCGACCGAAACGATGGCATCCGTGCCTTCCTGCACATGGAAGTCGACGAGGCGGCGCATGCCTTCGAGGTCAAGACTTCCGTCCTCGTGCATCGGGGTGACAATCGCAACAATGGATCCAGTAATCATGTTCATTTAATCAAGCACCAAAAGAAAGCTGCGGGGAACCGCAGAAAACGGCGAAAAAACAGTCGTGAGATTTTAACCGAAGGCGAGACGCCCGACCATTGAAAACGCGGCCGAAGCAATTTAGCTGACAGACAGGCTGGGAATATTAATCCAACGCGAGTCATCAAGTTGTGTTCAGATGTTTCGTGGCCACGGCATCTTATGGATAACCGAGAAGAGAAGCGCCGGAGGAATCCGCTGCTTCCGGAGCGGGGACGGACCGGCCATCTCGGTTGATTGCCTCTTCCCGCTGGGGAGCGAAGGCGTGCTTCTGATGCTAAGATTTATTGGTTCCCCGCACGCCAACAGGTGAATCCCATGTCCGACACCGTTCTGCAAGAGGTTTTCCTCGGCCGCCAACCGATTCTCGACCGCAAACAGCAACTCTTCGCCTACGAACTTCTGTTCCGCAGCAGCAAGGCCGAGGATGGCAACTTCGCCAGCTTTGTCGATGGCAACCAGGCAACGGCGATGGTCATCACGCACGCCTTCACCGAGTTTTCGATGGCCGACGCGCTCGGGCCATACCAAGGGTTCATCAAGGTCGATCAAGGTCTGCTCTTCAGCGATCTGATCAACGCGCTGCCGCCACACTCGGTCGTGCTCGAGATCCTTGAGACGGTGGCGCAGACACCGGAAATGATCGCGCGCTGCGAACAGCTGCGCTTCGCCGGCTACATCCTCGCGGTGCGCGAGCGGCCGGAGTCATTGGACCAGAATCGCCAGCTCCTGAAACTTGCGCAGGTCATCAAGATCGACATCAGCCGCGTCGAACCGGCGCGACTGCAGCAACTCGTTACCAATCTCAAGCCGCTGGGCAAGACGCTGCTCGCTGAGAAAGTGGAAAGCGTCGAGCAGATGAAACTCTGCCACGACCTGGGCTTCGACCTGTTCCAGGGCTACTACTTCGCCCGCCCGACAGTGATCAGCGGCAAGCATCTGCAGGCATCGGAACTGGCGCTGATCCGCCTCCTCGGCCTGTTGAGCCACGACGCCGACATCGGCGAGATCGAAAAAGTGTTCAAGCAGGAGCCGGTGCTGACGGTCAATCTGCTGCGCCTGACCAATTCGGTCGGCAGCGGCATGGCGACGCGCATCACCTCGCTGCGCCACGCGATCACCATTCTCGGCCGCCGCCAGCTCCTGCGCTGGCTGCAGCTCCTGCTCTACAGCGGTTCGTCGAGCAACGCGCCGACGGTCAATCCACTGCTGCAACTGGCGGCAACGCGCGGTCGCCTTATGGAGCTATTGGTCGACAAGGCGCCCGAGATCAAGGAAGGTGGCCGCGAGCTGATCGACCAGGCGTTCATGGTCGGCATTCTCTCGCTGATGCCCACGCTGACCAGCGTCAGCATGGACGAAGTGCTGGCCCAGTTGCCGGTCGCCAAGCCGGTCCAGGACGGGCTGCTCAGCCGCGGCGGCATCCTCGGCAATCTGCTGACCTTGATCGAATCGCTCGAAAACGAGGATCACGCAAAGGCCGACGAAATCCTCGCCCGATTGCCCGACATCGATGCGCACTACGCCAACAACTGCCTGACGCGCGCCCTGACCTGGGCCAACAACCTGGCGCGCGAACCCGCCACGTGACGCCACGCCCCGTCTGCCCGCCTGTCAACACCCGCCCGGAACCCTATTCGCCCTGACTGAATGACTGACGCAACGAATCCAGCGAACACGCTGCTTTATGTCGGCCGCCAGCCGATCCTTGGCCGCGAGCAACAGTTGCTCGCATTTGCGCTCGTGCTGCAAGACGGCATGATCGCCAGCGAAGGTACCGGCGAAAACGTCGACAACCCTCTCGCGCAAGCCTTTGCCGCGCCAGCGAGCGAGCAGCCGCTCGGTCCCTATCGCGCCTTCATCCAGGTCGATCGCGACTTCCTGCTGAGCGAGGTGATCGAAACGCTGTCGCCGGCGCTCGTCGTGCTCAAGCTCAAAGCCGGGCTCGCACCGACGGACGAAGTGGTAGAACGCTGCCGCCAACTCGTCGCCAAGGGTTTCGTGCTGGCCGTGCACGACAACTGCGACACCAACGGCGAGGTTGACCGCGCGGCAGCGCTCATCCAGCTCGCCGAGATCGTCGCGATCGACGTAGCGGCGGCCGACGCGGCTGCGCTCGCGGCGCGCATCGGCCAACTACGTTCCGGCAACAGGAAGCTGCTCGCGCAAAACGTAGAAACCGCCCGCCAGCTGGAGCTTTGCCAGTCGCTTGGTTTCGACCTCTTTCAAGGCTATTTCTTCGCCCGGCCGGCGCTCAATCTGAGCCAGAAGCTCAAGCCTGCGCAGCTTTCGCTGATGCGCCTGCTTGCACTTGCGATGGAAGATGCCGACACCAGCGAAATCGAAAACGCGTTCAAGCACGAACCGGGGCTCACACTCGATTTGCTGCGCTTGACGAACTCAGCCGCCAACGGCCTGACGACACGCATCACTTCGCTGCGCCACGCCATTGCGGTGCTCGGCCGGCGCCAGCTGCAACGTTGGCTGCAACTCCTGATCTACGCCAACGCCGATTCCGGGAAGACGGCCAAGGACCCGCACGCACTCTCGCCGCTCCTCCAGCTGGCCGCGACACGCGGCCGCCTCATGGAGTTGCTCGCCGACTGCGTGCAGGCCGGCAACCGGGAATTTGCCGATCAAGCCTTCATGGTTGGCATCCTCTCGCTGATGCCGACACTTCTCGGCATGGCCATGGCCGAAATTCTTGCGCAGTTGCCGTTCGCGCAACGTGTCGGTCTGGCGCTGACCGAACGTAGCGGCCAGCTCGGCCAGCTGCTTACGCTCGTCGAAGCCACGGAACGCGCCGACCAAGACGCGCTCGCCGAAGCACAGCGCCGCCTGCCGGCGATCAACGCCCGCCTGCTCGACAGCCGGCTGGCCCAGGCGATGGCATGGGCCAACAACGTCGGGCGCGAACAGGATTCTTCCAAGTAGACCACCATGACCGACTCCGCCATCAGCCAGGCCTTGCTCAGCCGCCAACCGGTTCTCGATGCCAAGGAAGAACTCGTCGGCTACGAATTGACGCTGCAGGCGTCGCCCGCGATCACCGCCGCTTCGCGCGCCGCCGCGCTGGTTTGCGCCGCCTACGCCGAACTCGGCATTCGCAGCGCACTCGGCCACAACAAGGCTTTCCTGCGGGTAGATCAAGATTTTCTGCACGGTGACGCCATCGAAGCGCTGCCCAACGACGCGGTCGTACTCGAGCTCGTGCTCGACGGCGTACCGGATGAGGCGACGCTGGCCCGCTGCCGCGCCCTGCGCGACCGCCGCTATTCGCTGGCACTCGCCGGCTACCATGGGCTCGACGACCGTAGCCGCCCGCTGCTGACGCTCGTTGACATCATCAAGATAGACGCCGGGACGCGCGACGCCGACGCGCTGCGCGAACTCGCCGAGCCGCTCGCCCGGCTGCCGCTCAAGTTGCTCGCTGAGGGGGTCGAATCGCGCGAGACGATGGAGCGCTGCCGCACCGTCGGCTTCCAGCTCTTCCAAGGGCGTTACTTTGCCAAGCCGGAAATCGTCAGCGGGCGTCGGCTCTCGGCGTCGCAGGCGAGCCTCATCCGCCTCTCGAATCTCGCCGGGCGCGACGCCGACACCGGCAAGATCGAGGAAGAATTCAAGCGCGAAACGGCACTCGCCGTCAGCCTCCTGCGCATCGTCAACTCGGTCGGTTTCGGGGCAACGCGCAACGTCAGCACGATCCGCCACGCCATCACCCTGCTCGGCCGACGTCAGTTGCAGCGCTGGCTACAGCTCCTGCTCATGTCCCCGACCGGAAAGACGCCGGACGCCAGCCGTTC
>ERZ650312.876-NODE-876-length-16991-cov-5.581778_pt1 | contig 16991 bp, 14 predicted proteins | sample MGYA00376248_ERZ650312 | MGnify/ENA primary metagenome ERZ650312 (study PRJEB26733, sample SAMN07839316) | wastewater metagenome | biome: urban; feature: wastewater treatment plant; material: waste water | place: USA: North Carolina | collected 2016-07-28 ... | reverse complement strand
CCGATCTAGAATGACCTTTTGGGTCTCACATCATTGACAAAGGTACATACCCCCTTTCAAGACAAAAGTCTTTACCCACCAGCAGGCTGGAAAGAAGATTTTTTTGCCAGACAAAAAACAAGCCCGTCGGCTTGTTTAAAATGAAGTTCAGGGGTGACTGACAATCATTTCTAAACGACCATCAAAGGTCCAGCTTTCTACATCGCTCGGCAAAATGAAATGGCTGCCTTTTTTGATGGGATAGACTTGGCCATCGACCTCAATCTGTCCGTCCCCATCCAGAACACTAAGCAAGCTATATGGAGCACTGCGATTCATCTCTACTGCCCCATCCACCTGCCACTTGTAGACGGTGAAAAAGGGATTGCTGACGTAGGTGGTTACAGTCATATTCCCCACCACCACGGTATCAGGATGGCTGTTAGCAGGCTCGCCGATGGTCATGACATCAATAGACTGCTGGATATGAAGTTCCCGCAGGTTGCCTGCATCATCCATGCGGTCAAAGTCATAGACCCGATAGGTGGTATCGCTGGATTGCTGAGTTTCCAAAATCATGATACCCTTGCCGATGGCATGCATGGTGCCACTGGGAACAAAGAAGAAATCACCCGCCTTGACCGGAACATGGGTCAAAAGAGCATCCCATTCTCCCTTCTCAATCATCTGAGCCAAGTCCTCTCGGCTCTGAGCGGCGTGGCCATAGATGATTTCTGCACCTTCTTCAGCAGCAATCACATACCAACACTCGGTCTTTCCCAACTCTCCCTCATGCTCCAAGCCATAGGCATCATCAGGGTGAACCTGAACACTAAGCCAGTCATCCGCATCCAAAATCTTGGTCAGAAGGGGAAAAACAGGACTTTGGCTATGGCCAAACAAATCCCTATGCTCTGCATAAAGTTGGTCCAAGGCTTTCCCCTTGTGGAGGCCGTTTGCCACGATTGAAACCCCATTAGGATGGGCGGAAATAGCCCAGTACTCTCCCGTTGTCGGACTAGGAATCTCATAGCCAAACTCTGTCTTTAGGCGTTGTCCGCCCCAGATTTTTTCTTGCATGACGGATTGTAAAAATAAAGGTTCTGCCATATCTCAACTCCAATCTCACTTGTTAAGGCTATCATATCAAATTTTTCAATTGTTTGCTAGAAGAAAAAAACCCAGTCAAGCTGGGTCTATATTTTATTCCGAAACCTGCTTAGCTAAAGCAAAGTTCCCCAATGTTGCAGAGCCGTTTTCAGCCACAGCTGGGGTCACGATATATTCCTTAATGTCTGGTACAGGTAGATAATCATTCATAAGACCAGTAAATTTCTCACGAACCCGGTTGAGCATGTGTTCTTGAGCCATGACTCCGCCACCAAAAACAATCACTTGCGGACGGTAAAGAAGAGTCGCCTGCACAGCAGCTTGTGCAATATAGTAGGCTTGAACATCCCAAACATCTGAGTTGAGTTCAATCAACTCACCGCGGATACCAGTACGGCCTTCCAGTGATGGGCCAGCTGCCAAGCCTTCCAAACAGCCATTGTGGAAGGGACAAACACCGTTAAATTCGTGTTTGACATCATAAGGATGGAGAGCTACATAGGTATGACCAGCCTCGGTATGGCCGAGACCGCCGATAAATTCGCCATTTTGAATAGCTCCTGCTCCGATACCTGTACCGATTGTATAGTAGACCAGGCTCTTCACACCCTTACGAACCAGGGCCTCTCCAAAAGCAGATGAGTTGACATCTGTCGTAAAGTAAAATGGGATATTAAATTCCTTGGCAATCAAGCCCAGCAAGTCCACATTGGCCCAGTTTGGTTTTGGGGTAGAGGTGATGAAGCCATAGGTTTGAGAATTTTGGTCAATGTCAATCGGACCAAAGGACCCAATAGCAATACCAGCCAGGCGTTCCTCATAGCGCTTGAAAAATTCAACCGTGCGCTCAATGGTTTCATAAGGTGTCGTTGTTGGAAACTGGGTCTTTTCAACTACTTGAAAATGCTCATCCCCCACTGCACAGACAAACTTGGTACCACCAGCCTCTAAGCTACCATACAATTTTGTCATCATTCTTCTCCCTTTAAAAAAATTATCTTTATTATACCATATTTTTTAGTGATAAGAAAAAGGCTTTCGCCTTTTTCCTGTTATTATATAAATTTCCAGTTTCTGACAAACGCTAGGTTCTGTCAGAGACCTGTCAGCTATTATTTTGCAACTTTGAGGAAGTCTGCACCATGAGCGACAGTGCCTTGAGCAAGTCCTTCAACCACTTCAAAGTCCGCTGTGTTTGTAACGATAACCATAGTTGTGTCATCCAGACCAGCTGCAGCAATCTTGCTAGAATCGAACTTAGCAAGAGGAGCACCAGCCTTGACCTTGTCACCAGCTGCTACCAATTTCTCAAAACCTTCACCGTTCATTGAAACTGTGTCAATACCGATGTGAATCAAGAGTTCTGCGCCACTTGCTGTTTTCAAACCATAAGCGTGGCCTGTTTCAAAGGCGATAGTTACTTCTGCATCTGCTGGAGCATAAACAACACCTTCAGATGGTTTGATTGCAAGGCCTTTACCCATAGCACCAGATGAGAAGACTGGATCATTAACATTCGCTAATTCCACTACTTCACCTGAAAGTGGGGATACGAGAGTTTCTTCTGGCAACAGAGATGTAGTAGCTTCTGCGAGCAATTCGTCAGTTGCTACTTCTTCAGGCTTTTTTGCAGAAGCCGCTCCTTCAGTTACCTCATCTTCATAACCGAACATGTATGTCAAAGCAAAACCTGCTACGAAGGATACAGCTACCATGAGAATGTACTGTGGCAATTGACCGTTGAGGTAGAGCAATGAACCTGGGATAATAGTAATACCAAAACCAGTACCTGCAAGACCAAGTAAGGAAGCAACTGCACCACCGATAGCACCAGCAATCAATGATAGGAAGAATGGTTTACGGAAACGTAAGTTGACACCGAAGATAGCTGGCTCAGTAATACCGAGGAAGGCTGAGAGAGCAGCTGGGAAAGCGAGGGCTTTCAATTTTGCATTTTTTGTTTTCACACCAACCGCTACAGTTGCCGCACCTTGAGCGGTCATAGCTGCTGTAATGATAGCGTTGAATGGGTTTGCACCAGTGTTAGCTACCAATTGTGACTCCAACAAGTTGAAGATATGGTGAACACCGGATACGACGATGATTTGGTGAACCCCACCAATAATCAAACCTGGCAGGCCAAATGGCAAGGCAAGGAGTGTTTCAGTTGCTACTAGGATGTACTGTTCAACAACGTGGAAGACTGGACCAATAACGAAGAGTCCAAGAATAGACATTACAAAGAGTGTAACGAAAGGTGTTACCAAGAGATCCAGAACCTCTGGGACAACTTTACGGACCGCTTTCTCAAAGTTTGCACCCAAGATACCGATTATGAAAGCTGGCAACACTGAACCTTGCAAACCTACCACTGGAATGAAACCGAAGAAGATTTCAGGTTTGACATCACTACCTGAGGCAACTGCCCATGCGTTAGGGAGCGAGCCCGAGATCAACATAAATCCAAGAACAATACCGATAACTGGATTTCCACCAAATACGCGGAAAGTTGACCAAACAACCAATGCCGGAAGAGCAATGAAGGCTGTATCTGTCAAGATTTGCGAGTAAACATTCAAATCTTCAGGAAGAGTAATGCCCAACGCTCCCAAGAGACCGCGAAGACCCATGAAGAGACCGGTCGCTACGATAGCTGGGATGATTGGAACGAATACGTCACCAAAGGTACGAATAGAACGTTGGAAGAAGTTACCTTGCTTAGCAGCTTCAGCCTTCATTTCAGCTTTGGTTGATGTTGGCAAACCGAGTGCTACGACTTCGTCGTAAATTTTGTTAACAGTACCTGTACCAAAGATGATTTGGTATTGGCCAGAGTTAAAGAAGGCACCCTGTACTTTTTCAATATCTTCGACAGCATCTTTGTCGATGATTGACTCATCTTTGACCATGACGCGAAGGCGAGTCGCACAGTGAGCTACACTGTTGACATTCTCAACTCCGCCCAAGGCTTCGATGACTTTTTTTGCAATTTCTGTATTTGTCATTTGCAAAAATCTCCTTAAATATTTTTTCTTTGAAAGTGTTTTCAAAACTTTCTATGCTTTAATTATATCATTTTTTTTTGTTCTGTCAAACGTTTTGCAGAATTTTTGATGACTTTCATTTTTTGACTGGTTTCATTTGATTTTTCAACTGAAAACGTTTAGTATAGAGAGTGACGATATTACTTATTTTGGAGGAAAAAATGTCCCTTACGACGGAACAACGTTATAGACCCTATGCGGAATGGACTGAAGAGGAGATTAAAAAAATAAAGGAAAATGCTGCCAACTCTCCTTGGCATACCAATTTTCACATTGAGCCACCCTACGGACTATTGAATGACCCTAATGGATTCTCTTTTTTCAAGGGGAAGTGGCAGCTCTTTTATCAATATTTCCCATTTGGTGCAGCCCATGGTCTCAAATCCTGGGTCCAAACAGAGTCTACAGACCTGGTGCATTTCGAAGAAACCGGTACGATATTAACACCCAACACCCCTTTAGATAGCCACGGGATGTATTCGGGTTCTGCCATGCAATTTGGAGATAAGCTATTCATTTTTTACACAGGAAATGTTCGTGATGAAAATTGGATGCGCCAAACCTATCAAAATGGTGTCCTACTTGACAGTGATGGCAATTGGGAAAAAGTCCCGCAAACCCTCATTACCCAACCAGAAGATGTGACTGCTCATTTTCGTGACCCGCAAATCTTCTTCCATGAGGGGGAATACTACACCATCATCGGTGCTCAAGATATTCAGAAAAAAGGGATTGTAAAACTCTACAAGGCTCAAAACAGTGACTATCACAACTGGACCTTTATCGGAGATTTGGACTACCAAAATGATGAAACAGCCTATATGATTGAATGCCCGAACTTAGTCTTTGTGGATGAACAGCCAGTCTTGCTTTACTGTCCTCAGGGAATGGATAAGAAGGTCCTCCCTTATGACAATATCTATCCGAACATGTATAAGATTGCGGATGGCTTTGATACGGAAAATGCCGCCCTCATCAATCCTTCACCAGTTCAAAATCTGGATTATGGTTTTGAAGCCTATGCTACTCAAGGTTTCAATGCCCCAGATGGGCGGGCTCTGACCGTTAGCTGGTTGGGACTGCCAGACATTGCCTACCCGACAGATCGCTACGATTACCAGGGGGTTCTTTCCTTAGTTAAGGAATTGACCATCAAGGATGGCAAGCTCTACCAGTACCCAGTAGAAGCCATAACTAGCTTAAGAAAAGACCAAGGGGCACCTTTTGCAAACAAGGCCGAGACCAACAATGTTTACGAATTAGAATTAACCATTGCTGCAGATACCCAGGCTGAATTTGTCCTCTTTGCAGATGAGAATGGTCGTGGCTTCAAAATCCTGATGGATACAGAAAAAGGACAGATTACCATCGATCGTAGTGAAGCTGGTGAGCAATACGCTCTTGAATTCGGTCAAACACGTTCCTGTGAAATCGAACCAGGAGCCCTGACAGCCAACATCTTTATTGACCGCTCTGTATTTGAAATCTTTATCAACAAGGGAGAAAAAGTATTTTCTGGCCGTGTCTTCCCGCATGAGGATCAATCTGGCATTGCAATTGTCAAGGGAGATATTTCCGGAACCTACTATGAATTAGACTATGGTCGCAAAACTAACTGATGTCGCTGCGCTTGCTGGAGTCAGCCCAACGACTGTTTCCAGAGTTATTAACAAAAAAGGCTATCTTTCCCAGAAAACGATAGACAAGGTCAACCAGGCCATGAGAGAATTGGGCTATCGCCCCAATAATCTGGCCCGCAGCCTTCAGGGGAAGTCAGCCAAGCTGATCGGCTTGATTTTTCCCAATATCAGTAATGTTTTCTATGCTGAATTGATTGAGTGCCTGGAAAAAGAATTATTTAAGCAGGGTTACAAAACCATTATCTGCAATAGCGAACACGATTCGGCCAAGGAAAAAGAATATTTGGAAATGTTAGAAGCGAACCAGGTAGATGGTATCATCTCTAGTAGCCACAATTTGGGAATTTCAGACTATGATCGAGTAACGGCCCCAATCATTTCTTTTGACCGAAACCTATCTCCGAAGATTCCCGTAGTTTCTTCTGATAATTTTTCTGGTGGTGTACTTGCAGCTCAGACCTTGCTGAAAAGCGGCTGCCAACAGATTATCATGATTACTGGTAATGATGACAGTGACTCCCCTACCATTCGGCGGCGGACAGGCTTCAGCTCCGTCCTTCCTCAGGCTACTTGCGTTAACATTTCTAGTGATTTTTCACCGACAAGAAAAAAAATGGAAATCAAGTCGTTGATTGAAACCTTAAAACCAGATGGCATTTTTGCTTCGGATGATATGACTGCCCTGCTCATCATGAAAATTGCTGAGGAACTGGGACTACATATCCCAGAGCAACTGAAGATTATCGGCTATGACGGAACCCATTTTGTAGAACATTATGTTCCCAATTTGGCTAGTATCAAGCAGCCAATCTCTGATATTGCCAAACTGATGGTGGAACTTCTTCTACAAGAAATTCAGGGAAATCCTGCAACATCCTTGGAATACACCTTGCCCATCTCACTTCTACCAGGTAGAAGCATTTAAAAACTAGCACGCAAATGTGTGCTAGTTTCTTTTTATACAACAAAGTCATCTGTCACTGAAGACCTTAACGTCCAGATTTCAAGGTCTAGGTTTGGACTGGCCTCATAAGAGTCTTCTTGCTCAGTTGGATAGAGATGGGTGGTAAAGGTCGCTTCTCCTTTGTTAAAGAAAATCTCAACCGAGCTACGGTCCAGATAAAGGGTGATATCTGTTAGATCGTTTTCAAGAGGAACTTCCAACACTTCACCGATTTCCTGATTAAAACGCAGCTCCATCTGACTGCGATTAATTGTCACAGTCTTTCTGGCTGCATCATAGCTCAACTGCAAACCTCCTGTTCCGTCAGGCTTGCTAAAGAGAGTGAGTTGGGCGTTACCACCTGTATGTTTGACCTGCACTTCAGCCACCCGTGGTAGGTAGCCAGTTGGCTCCACTTTCTCCTGGCGGAGTTCAAGAATTTGTGGAACTGGGAGTTGATAGAGTTTGTCATTGACGATCTTCAACTCCCTTGGCAGGACCAGGCTGCCTTCCCAATCTTCTTCTTCCGTTGGATAATGATTGTCTGGCAATCCCATCCAGGCTGTCAGAATGGCCTTGTCCTCCTCTTTGACATTGGCCGCAAACTGGGCTGCATAGAAGTCAAAGCCATAATCCAAATGCCGGTAATCCCCATCTGCTTGGAAAGTCAGATTTTCATAATCCATTCTCCCGATCAAGTAGATATTGTGATTGGTCGAATTCCCACGATGGGGCAGGGTGGTGTATTGGGGCGAGAAGACCAGGACATCCTTATCACCGATGCGAGCGATGGACGGACATTCCCACATGCCTCCCAAGTCCTCATAACCTGGCACCTTCAGCTCCCCAGCAAAAGTCCAGCCATCTAAGAGTTCCTTGGAGGAGTAGATCAAGACCTTGCCTTTCAAGTCCTTGGATTGGGCCCCTAGTAGAATATAATAGGTCTGGTTGGCCTCATGGTAAACCACCTTGGGATCCCGCTGGTGCTCGGTGTAGTCGGGATGAGGGCCAAATAAGGGCTTTGGTTGTTTGATTAACTGCCCCTCATCAGTCAACTGTGCCAGACAGGTATAGGGGGTACGGACCCAATTTTCATCCCGATGGTTGCCCGTATAAAAGAGATAGAGTTCTTCATCCGTTGAAAAACCTGAGCCAGAGTGCACTCCCTTGTTATCATAGATGGTATCTGGATGGATGCCAACACCCTCGTTTTGCCAATGCAACAAATCCTTGGAAGTTGTATGGTACCAATACTTGAGCCCATGCACAGCCCCCCAAGGGCACCACTGGTAATAGAGGTGCCAGGTCCCCTTGTGGTAAATGAAGCCATTTGGGTCGCTGGATAAACCTGTGATAGGCTGAATATGATAGGCCTGCCGATAGTCAGAAGCTTGAATCCTGTCATACAAGTCCCGAATCTCACTGGCATCCTTTAACACACGGTAGCGCTCCTCCGTTGTCCATTCTTTCACATCAAACCTCCTGAATTTCATCTAATATGATAGTTTTCTTTTTATTATAACGAAACCGCTTTCAGATTGCAAGTTTGAAATTGAATTTTCTGAAAATAAAATCCCCCTTTCGGGAGATGATGTTTTATTCTTTTACAAAATGGGTCAGAACACCGTTGATAAACTTGACAGAGGCCTGATCTGAAAAGTCTTTGGCCAACTCGATGGCTTCATTGACTGCTACTCGGTCTGGTGTTTCCTCACAATATTGGATTTCAAAGAGACCCAGGCGCAAGATATTCTTGTCAATGGTTGTCAAGCGGTCCAGGCTCCAGCCAGACTTGAGATGGGGTTCTAATTCCTTGTCCAATTCATCCCGATGGTCGGCAACACCTGTCACCAACTGGAGCAGAAAGAGGGGAATTTCCGCCTCCTGCACCTCTTCCTGATCATAAAGATAGGAAAATTGGGCAGCCTGCAGGGGATCCTGGCCAAACTCGATGGAGACGATAGCCTGAAGGGCCCGTTGACGCAGGTGCCTTCTTGAGTCTGGAAGCTTATTCTTCATCGAGGAAGTCCTCACCAAACAGGTCCTGCAGGTCTGGTTTTGGTGTTTCAACAGGTACAATCCCCACAACATGGATGTTAACAGCTGATACAGTCACATCTGCGTAGTTGAGGATGGCCGTTTTTACAGCCCGTTGGATATCCATTGACACCGCTGGAACCGATACACCGTACTCCAAATACACATAGATGTCGGCGGTCAGGTTGCCTTCTTCATCAGACTCCAGGTAGACACCACGGTTGAGGGCCGTTTTGGATAATCCATCCGCAAAACGTTTGTTGTGAAGAGAGTGAACACCTTCCACCTTTGCTGAAGCAATTCCTGTGATGACTTCTAGGACGTGGGGAGCAATGACGATTTCGCCAAGATTTTCTACTGACATAACTTGTCCTTTCTAAGAGGCTTAAGCACGGGATACGTAAGTGCCTTCTGCAGTGTTGATGACCAATTTTTGGCCGGCTTCGATAAAGTCTGGTACGTTTACGACCAAACCAGTTTCCAGAGTAGCTGGCTTGCCTGAACCTGTTACAGTAGCCCCCTTGATGGATGGCTGGGTTTCAGTAACTGTCAATTCAACAGTGGTTGGGACGGTGACACCGATCACTTCTGAACCGTAGAATTGGATTTTCACATCGGAGTTTTCCAAGATGTAGAGCAATTCTTCCTGGATGGTTGCCACTGGAATCTCATACTGGTCATAGGTCTCCGTGTTCATGAAGTAGGCTGTGTCATCCATTTGGTAAAGGTATTGGGCAGGCACAGTTTCAATAATGGCTTGCTCAAATTTTTCATCTGGACGGTAGGTTGTATCGAAGGTCGAACCTGTACGAACATCCCGCAATTTCATCCGCATGATGGTATTTCCCTTACCTGGTTTGTGGTGGCTGGCATCCAAAACCTTGATCAGTTTGCCATCGGCTTCAAAGGTCATACCAGCTCTCAGTTTACTTGCTTCAATCATTTATTTAACTACCTCGTATAAAATTTATTCGTTTTATTTTACCACAAATGCCCAAAATTCTCAAATCATCGCTTAGGAGATGACAATCAATTCTTTGGGCGCTAGGGTCAGGACTTCACAGCCATTTTCTGTAATCAAGAGATCATCCTCAATGCGTAGACCATACTGGCCATCTAGGTAGATACCTGGCTCATCAGTCACCACCATTCCTGGCTCCAATTGGCCCTTGCTGGCTGCGCCAAAATAAGGAATTTCATGAATGTCCAAACCGATACCATGGCCAATACTGTGGGTAAAGTTGGCCCCATAGCCTGCCTCTGCAATGACCGCCCGAGGAATACCATCAAAGTCCGCAAAGGACAGTCCCGCCTTGGCTTGGCCAATCAAGGCTTGGTTGGCCCGCAGAACCACATCATAAATTTCCCGTTCCTGGTCACTCACCTGGCCGATATGGATGGTCCGTGTCATGTCCGACACATAGTGGTTGTAGTAGCAACCGAAGTCCAGGGTGAGGCTTTCCCCCGTCTCGATGACCTTGTCGCTGGCCACTCCATGCGGCATGGCCGAACGGTAACCAGAGGCAACGATGCTTTCAAAGGAGACACCGGATGCCCCATATTCTCTCATCCGAAAATCAAGGAAGTTAGCAACTTGTAGCTCCGTTGTCTGACCAGGTTTGATAAAGTCCAAGACATCCACAAAGGCCCGATCTGAAATCGAACAAGCTTGGCGGATAGTCGCCGCTTCCTGGGCATCCTTAATCATGCGGATTTTTTCCACAAAATCGGTCAGAGACTTGAGCTCGTAGCCTTCAAAGACCTGGCTTAATTGCTGGTAAAAACCATAGGTTACCTGACTGTCAAAACCAATGCTGGTCAGTTTATCGTCCGCAATAACCTTGGCAATTTCACCCAAAGCATCTCTGTTGTCCAAGATATCAAAGCCCTTGACTACACTCTTGGCGATCAAGGTATAGCGGGCATCCGTCACGAAAATCCGGCGTTTTTTACTGATAAAAAGGGTGGCGCTGGTCCCTGAAAAACCAGTCAAATAATAGACATTGGTCAGGTTGGTGACCAAAATCCCATCCACACCAGCCCCATCGAGGGCTGCTTCAAATTTTACCAAACGGTCTTGTAAATAGTTTGTCATTTTCTTCCTCCTGAAATTCATAAAATCATTGTAGCACGATTGACAGGGAAATGCTAGGGGGAATGCTGATTTATAAAACAAAAAAAGCCTGATAAAATCAGACTTTTAATGCTTATTTCAACTTCTTCTTCAGATACTGTCCAGTATTTACCTTGAACGTAATTCAACAGGTTCAAGATAGATAATCTGACCATACTTTCCTGACTTAACAATTTTTGCTTTGATATGGAAATGATCGCCGACTTTCACACTAGATACATCACTTGATACATTTAAATCATTAAAGTTAACGTCTTCAAAACTCAAAGGTACTCCGCGATAGTTTGTGTGTTCTTCGTCAATCCAATCACCATCTTCAATTGATATAGAATAGCGTGTTTTGTATTTAGCAAGCGGCCACATTCCACTAATATGACCATCAAACTCAATTATTTCACCTCTATATTTTTCGACAAATTCTTTTGTTTTCGGCTCATCGTTATTATTGAAAATATAAGCAAATTCTGGATTATCTAATGTTATAGTTTCATCTTTCTCAGTTTTAGATTCACTACTCTCCTTTGAAGAACTAGGGGAAGTTTGTTCAGAAGAACTTTCCGTCGATTCTGTATCCTCTTTCCCACTTCCCTCAGTTTCTTTCTCTTCGGCTTTAAAGGTATGATAGTGGATAGTTATTGCTACATCTTTGTCAAATAAGTCACCTTCTGAAAAATCATCATCACCTTTTACTGTAACTTTTTCAACTTCTCCATCTTTGGTAAAAATTCCAAGAGTTAAATCTTCTATTTTTTGAGTCGTCACATTTTCAAAACCAGCATCAGAAAGTTGTTTTTGAACAGATTTGTAATCTGCATCGCTGGGTGAAGCGCTAATAGGCATAGCAATTTTATTCGGATCTACTGTCTCCTTCTCTGAACCACATGCAATCAATAACAAACTAGAAATGACGGTTAAACTTAGCAAAAGTAGTTTTTTCAACATTATCGACTCCTTATTTATTTATAAATACATTTTACTATATCCTTGATTTTATTGCAATACGATTTGTAATACAATTTGTAATATATATTATTCATGCTTTTCTCTATACACTTATATTACGGAGGAAAGACATGGCATTCAAGTTAAAATCAGATAAAAAAGAGACTGAAATCAAAACTATTAGATTTCCATCAGAATTAATTGACAGAATTGAGGAAGCAATTGTTAAAAAAGAGGTGAGTTTTTCGAGTTTTGTAATTCAAGCCTGTGACTATGCATTAAAGAATATGAATCAAGAATAAAAAGAGCCAAATGGCTCTTTTTATGCATATAAACGACTATTTCAACTTCTTCTTCAGATACTGTCCAGTATAACTGGCTGGGTTGGCTGCGACTTCTTCTGGTGTTCCTGTGGCGACAATAGTTCCACCACCGACCCCGCCTTCAGGCCCAAGGTCAATAATATGGTCTGCCGTCTTGATGACATCCAGGTTGTGCTCGATGACCAGGACCGTATTTCCATCATCGGCAAAGCGGGCCAGAACCTTGAGGAGCTGGGCGATATCCTCCGTATGGAGGCCGGTTGTTGGCTCATCTAAGATATAAAGTGACTTGCCCGTCGAGCGTTTATGGAGCTCAGAAGCCAACTTCATCCGCTGGGCCTCCCCACCTGAAAGCGTAGTGGCTGGTTGGCCCAAGGTTACATAGCCCAGGCCCACATCCTTGATGGTTTGGAGCTTGCGCTCAATTTTGGGAATGTGTTTGAAAAATTCCACCGCATCATTGACCGTCATATCTAGGACTTGAGAGATATTTTTCTCCTTGTAGTGGACTTCCAGAGTTTCACTATTGTAGCGGGTGCCATGGCAAATCTCACAGGGAACATAGACATCCGGCAGGAAGTGCATCTCGATCTTGATGATACCATCACCGCTACATGCCTCACAGCGACCGCCCTTGACATTAAAGGAGAAACGACCCTTTTTATAGCCCCGAATCTTAGCTTCATTGGTCTTGGAAAAGAGGTCACGGATATCATCAAAGACCCCCGTATAGGTGGCTGGATTGGAACGGGGTGTCCGCCCGATAGGACTTTGGTCGATATCAATCAAGCGGTCCAGATGCTCGATACCGCGGATTTCCTTGAATTTTCCAGGTTTTTCCGAATTGCGGTTGAGCTTTTGAGCAATGGCTTTTTTCAAAATAGCATTGACCAGGGTGGACTTCCCAGAGCCCGATACGCCGGTCACGGCGATGAATTTGCCCAAAGGAAAACGAACGGTCAAATCCTGAAGATTGTGCTCCTTGGCCCCAATCACCTCAATAAACCGACCTGTCCCCACGCGCCGTTCCAAGGGAACCGGAATCTCCCGCTGACCAGAGAGATACTGACCGGTGATGGATTTTTTATTTTTGGCAACCTGACTTGGAGTCCCAGCAGCCACCACTTGACCACCAAAATGCCCCGCACCAGGCCCCATATCAATCAGATAATCCGCCTCCCGCATGGTGTCCTCGTCGTGTTCAACCACAATCAGGGTGTTGCCCAAATCCCGCATCTTCTTGAGACTGGCAATCAGGCGATCATTGTCCCGCTGGTGGAGTCCGATTGATGGTTCGTCCAAGATATAGAGAACCCCTGACAAATTGGAGCCAATCTGGGTTGCTAGACGAATCCGCTGGCTTTCTCCCCCTGATAGGGTACCTGAGGCCCGCGAAAGGGTCAGGTAGTTAAGGCCTACATTGTTCAAGAAGGAGAGGCGGTCTCCGATTTCCTTGAGAATGGGCTTGGCGATGATGTTTTCGTTGGCGGATAGGGTCAGCTGGTCCAAGAGTTCCAGATGGTCCGCAATGGACAAATCCGACACCTGGCCGATATGCAGCCCCTTCTCCCCGCCCACTCGGACAGATAGGGCCTGGTCATTGAGACGGTAGCCCTGACAGCTTTGGCAGGTCAATTCATTCATATAGGCCTGCATGACCGTTCGGGTATAGTCGCTGGTAGTTTCCTTATAACGGCGGTGGATATTGTTGACAATGCCCTCAAAGGGAATATCAATGTCCCGCACACCACCAAATTCATTCTCATAGTGGAAGTGAAACTCTTCCCCCTTGGAGCCATAGAGGACCAGGTCTTTTTCTTCCTCTGAAAAATCTTCAAAAGGCTTGTCCATATCAATCCCAAACTGGGTCATGGCCTGCTCTAGCATCTGGGGATAATAATTGGAAGAAATGGGATTCCAAGGCGTCAGGGCACCTTCACTCAAGCTCTTGCTGGCATCTGGCACCACCAAATCCAGGTCAACCTCCAATTTCATGCCCAAACCATCACAGTCACTACAAGATCCAAAGGGAGCATTGAAAGAAAAGAGACGAGGCTCTAGTTCAGGGACGGTAAATCCGCAAACAGGGCAAGAATAATGTTCGGAGAAGAGCAACTCCTTGCCATCCATGGTATCGATGACCACATAACCATCTGCCAGGCGCAGGGCCGCCTCCACCGAATCAAAGAGACGGGACCGAATCCCTCCTTTGTTGATGAGACGGTCGACCACAATCTCGATGTTGTGCATCTTATTCTTTTCCAGTTCTGGCACTTCTGAGACTTCGTAGATAGCCCCGTCCACCCGGACCCGGACATAACCATCCTTTTGCACCTTTTCAAAAATGGTCTTGTGCTGGCCTTTTTTCCGACGGATAATGGGAGCTAGAACCTGCATCCGCGTCCGCTCAGGCAATTCCAGGACCTGATTGACAATCTGCTCTACGGATGAGGCCGTAATAGCCCCATGACCATTGATACAGTAGGGTGTGCCGACACGGGCATAGAGGAGACGGAGATAGTCATTGATTTCCGTCACCGTCCCAACCGTCGAGCGAGGGTTTTTGGAAGTGGTTTTTTGGTCAATGGAAATAGCCGGGCTCAAGCCCTCAATGGAGTCAACATCCGGTTTTTCCATATTGCCTAAGAATTGCCTCGCATAGGCTGATAAACTCTCCACATAGCGGCGTTGGCCTTCAGCGTAGAGGGTATCAAAAGCCAAGGAAGACTTTCCAGACCCTGACAAACCCGTCACCACCACCAGCTTATCCCGCGGAATGGTCACATCAATATTTTTTAAATTATGGGCCCTAGCCCCATGAATAATAATCTTATCTTGCATAATATTAAGATACAAAGAGCGTAAAGAACAAAGCAAAAACAGATCATTTCTGTAGTGGGCTTGCGCACCAAGAAATGAGTCTTTTTTGCACCGTTCTTAGCTCGTGTTCAGTTCCTTTCATTGATATTAAGGCCGTAAAGGGCACAGTCAAAATAGGCGGTCAGTCCAAAATCTACGATTTTGCAGACGCACCCCCGTCAGGCCGACTAGAACTTTCACAGGCAAGCCAAAGAAAGTTCAGACGGCTACGACGTTGATACTCACAAGGGGTAGAAATAAGGAAATCCCTATCTTTTTGACACAGCCTTTAGGCCGAGTTCAAATCCTTTCCGAGTGCGATTATTTGAAACCTTTTTGCGCTTCAAAACCATATTTATCCCAACTCTTTTCATATCCTCCATTATACCATACTTCAAAAAAAACTTTTCCTTTAGGGCCCTTTTTGGTATAATAAGAGGTACGCCTAAAAGCATCAAAATCAAACGAAGGAGGGGTTGGTATGAAACAGATTTTTCTTTCTACACTGACTGACTTGGAAGAAATCCACACATTTGAACCAGGAAGCTGGATAAACTTGGTCAACCCTTCCCAGAGCGAATCCATGGAAGTGGCGGAACATTTTAATATCGATATTGCAGACTTGCGGGCCCCGCTCGATGCGGAAGAATCTTCCCGTATTGTGGTGGAAGATGACTATAAGCTCATCATTGTGGACGTCCCAATCTTGGAAGACCGAAACAACCAGGCCTACTATGTCACCATCCCGCTCGGTATTATCTTGACAGAAAACACCATTATCACTACCTGCTTAGAAGAATTATCTCTCTTTGAACTCTTTCGCAATAATCGCCTGCGCAACTTCTACACCTTTATGCGGTCTCGCTTCGTTTTTCAAATTCTCTACCGCAATGCCCAGCTTTACTTGAGCGCCCTGCGGATTATCGACCGTAAGAGTGAAGATATTGAAAAAAGATTACATGAGGCGACACGGAATGAAGAATTGATTGACCTCATGGAGCTGGAAAAAACTATTGTCTATTTCAAGGCCTCCCTCAAAATGAATGAGCGGATTGTCAAGAAACTGGCCGGCTCTTCCAGCCTTCTTCGCAAATATGAAGAAGACGAGGATTTGCTAGAGGATACTCTGATTGAAAACCAACAGGCCATTGAAATGGCGGATATCTATGGCAATATCTTGAATTCTATGACACAGGCCTATGCTTCCATCATTTCCAATAACCAGAATACCATCATGAAGACTCTGGCTCTGGCTACCATCGTCCTGTCTATTCCAACCATGATATTCTCAGCTTATGGAATGAACTTTAAAGGAAATAATATTCCCTTCAATGATCTCCCACATGCCTTTGAGATTATCATCCTTGTCGCCTTTGCGATCAGCCTCTTTTTGACCATTTATTTCATCCGGAAAAAATGGTTCTAAATTTTATTTTCAACTGACTATCCTAGGAGAGTATTCCCCATGCAACTCAAAAACCTTACAAAGAAAAACCAAGAATTTATCCACATCGCTACAAATCAACTCATCAAAGACGGCAAAAGCGATGAAGAAATTAAAAACCTTCTGGAAGAGATTCTTCCCAGCATCCATGATGCCCAGAAAAAAGGCATTACAGCCCGTAGCCTCTACGGTGCCCCAACTGAATGGGCTGCCAGCAAAACACAAACCGCAGAAGCCAATGACAGTCTCCCTGAAAACGACAATCCTTGGCTCATGTGGCTGGATTCCAGTCTCTTAATGCTGGCCCTCCTAGGTTTTGTTAATGGGGCTATGAACCTATTCGGTCAAGGCTCCCAATATGGCCTAATAACCTTCATTGTTGTAGGTTTCGGTGTTGGAGCCGGCATCTACTTCATGTACCATTTTGTCTATCGCCACATGGGAGAAGGGAAAAAACGCCCTAAAATCTGGAAAGCTATCTTGGCCCTTTTACTTGCAACCTTGGCTTGGTCTGTGATCTTCTTCCTAGCTAGTCT
>ERZ650312.870-NODE-870-length-17087-cov-4.169093_pt1 | contig 17087 bp, 11 predicted proteins | sample MGYA00376248_ERZ650312 | MGnify/ENA primary metagenome ERZ650312 (study PRJEB26733, sample SAMN07839316) | wastewater metagenome | biome: urban; feature: wastewater treatment plant; material: waste water | place: USA: North Carolina | collected 2016-07-28 ... | reverse complement strand
ACAGACCAATACTCCCGTGATGACCTCTGAGGTGTTCGGAACGTGTAGCGATAGCGGGCAGCTCTCCAAATCAAAAGACGGATTCACGTTGTCGCTCCCTGGTAACCCGGCAGAGACATGGCGCTGGGAACCAGCATTAAAGACCGTGGTGAAGCAATAGGTTGCTCACCAGCGACTCGCAAAAAATTATGACTTAGTGAAGTCACCTAGCCCGAATAGCAGACAAGTTGCTACCGGATCGCCTGGCCCAGGAACGCGCCAGGCGATTTGTCGAACAAAAAACCGCCGAATTCAACGAGCTATCCAGACAAAAAAAAACCAAATTTACTCATAGGGTTATATGCATTAACCAACTACATGAATGCAAGACGATAGCTGCAACTCAGGTGTTCCAGATCGCGGTGACACCAAAACGCTTTGATTGGATCATGAGATCACAAATCTGAATATTGAATGAGGAGGTAGCTGTGTAAGTTGAATCCATGTTAGATATATTAGAGCAAAAATTTTAACGACTAGAGCAAGGGATGGCGTATGACAAGGTACTTTAAAAAAAGCAGTTTTGTTTGTTTTTTAGCCACTACATTATTGGTCTCTGGATGTGCTCAGACCGGAAGCACAGTCTTAGATAAAAATGCCTCAACCACTAACAGCGCGGATCCAAGACTGACCAGCGGTAAAAGTGCTGAACTATTTAGTAAATCCGGCTATCAAGCCTGTCTAGCTGGGGCCTCGGTCGCCATCGGCGCCTGCGTATTATTCAAGTCAGAAGACAAAGCCCAGTGTGCAATTACTGCGGGCATTGCCGCTTGCGGGGTAGCAATGGGGGCAAACTATTATCTTGATAATCGTCGAGCTCAATACGCTGATACAACCCAGCGACTGCAGGCCATGGATGCTGATATTCAAAAAGATACCAACGCAGTTGTTGAGCGGACTAACACCGCGAAGCAAGTCATCGCGGATAACAACAAGACTCTAACGCAAATTAGCCTAGAAAAAGACAACGCCGGGTTCGACAAGGCGGCTGCGCAACAGAAGCTGACAAAAGTTGACGCAAATATTTCTCTGCTGAAGAACGAATTGAGCAACATGCGCAAAAAATCCACTGAATATCAAAGCGTGCTCAATAGTGAACAGAGCGAAGCAAGCGCAGAAGAGCTATCTACTCTAACAGCCAAGATCGGGGACTTGAATAACCAGATTTCAGTTCTCGAGAAGGAAGTCAACGGCCTCTACGATCAGCGCTCCGCTATCACACTTGGTTAATTTCGCACTTTCACGAGGAATTATCGGTGCCTCTCACTGAGGCATCGAGTTATCGCTTATGAATCTAAAAATTGTTTTTTTATCTGCTTGTTTTTTAACCGGATGTGCCACTACTGCGACTGAATGTGATCCATCGGACGCAGATGCCAGTCTGTTGACAAAGTTAAGCTGTGATACCTCAGGCGGATATCGCAAAAATATCACTGCCAATGAGCAGCAATTGCAGCGCAATCAAGAAATCAACCGTCTCGCACATCAGATATTGACGGATATCGAGACCCGGAAGCAAAAATCAGATCAAACACTTTCGCAGGAAAAAGCTGATCTCCAGAGCCTGAAAGATTCTGTTGGATTGCTGGTTGGTAAATTGAAGTCAACTGGTGGAAATCAGGCTCGCTTGCAGCAGCAGATTGATGAGCTAGCTGCAGCGGAACAGAGCTTCAAGCCATCAGCTACTGACTCGGCTGCTCAGGTAGAGGCTAAGAAAAAAGAAGCTGCAGCCCTTGAAGCCAAGGTCAAGCAGCTGAGTGAGAGTCTGGGTTATTAACCGTAACTCAACTGACCTATAAACGTTTAATTATCGGTTCGGGACGCTTCTGGTCCCGACTGATTTGATCTGAGTGCTATGCAACGAATCACGGTAAGCAATCCAGTCGATGAACAGACCTTAACTAGCTACGAGCAAAGCGTGGCTGTTCTTCGCCGCCATTTTCCCCCGACAATTATTTTTGTGTATGCAATCCCGCGAGCGAACCAGGATGGAACATTGGGATGGTGGAGTGAACGGCAAGGTCAACCAGTTCCGATTAGTGCTTTAACCGATGCCGAGCAGTCCTCGGTTAAGGAGAAGCTGCAGCAGTATCAAGAAGCGATAAAAAACCTTGCCACCGAATTAAATGAGCGGGGAGAACAGCAGGCGGCTGACCGTCTTTCCGCATTGTTACGCAACTCCCCGACCCAGGAGTGTTACGCAATTGGCGGTGAGCCCGTACTGGTCAATTGGGGGCTCCCCTCATCAACACCTGTTCAGAGTAAAACTCAGCCGGTAACAACCACCAAGACACGTTACTTATGGCCAATTTTGGCCTTACTGTTAGCACTATTACTTGGCTGGTTGCTCTGGCAACTTGGAGTATTCCAACCACATCATCAGCCTGAAATACATCAGTCGCCCCAAACTCCATCGCTGACCGAGTTGAGCAAAAATAACCCAAGTGTCAATCTATCCAAAAAAGACAATTTCGGCCAAATCAGAATCAATCTACGTTGGGAACAGACGACATCAACCTTGCCCATCGATCTCGATATAGGCGCATTCATTCGGCTGAAAAATAAATCTAAATGGGGCGTGGAAGCATTAAGCCGCTCCTTCGGCCATGACGATACCCCCCCCTTTGTCACCTTACAACGTGATGAGCGCAGTGGTAACAATCGTGATGGCGAATGGCTATTCGTCAACGGAAGCCAGTGGCAAAACATAGATGAGATCCTTATCTATAGCTTTATTTACGACGGCACTGCCAATTGGCAAGGTACGAATGCCTCAGTCACCATCTACATCCCCGACCAAACACCAATCGTGAGTCGACTCACAGATGAGGCCACCAATAAAAGTGTCGGAGTCATTGCTCGGCTCGTTAATGTCGGGGGAGATATAAAGGTTGAACGCGTTGATAAGTTCTTCAGAGACCGAATGGATGTCGACAAGGCTTACGGGTGGGGGTTCGACTGGCACAAGACAGCAGGGAAATCGAATTGATTCTGTTTATGTTGAAGAAACCTTAACAATTTTTGATTTGGAGTATTTGCAATGAAGAGTTCCATTCAGGGCCCGTTACTACGCAGTGGTCAGAACTCTGTGTTCAAGGCCCTTGGCGAAACGGGATACCCCGTGTTCCGGATGGCGTTTCAGCTACGAGAAGCGATCCAGCGTTTCGACTCAGGGCGAGATCTCGCCCGCCATTTGGCAATCCCACACAATAATCAAACGGGTGACCAAACAGACTGGTACAGCAGCTTCCCTGGAGATGTAGTCCCCTGGGCTAATGCAACAGAAGTAGAGCGCGCCTCGGCCAGCCAACAATTTGAAGTACTCCAAAATGCAATCTCCTCTCTGAGCGAACAATTTCTTGCCGCTGGTGACAGGAGTTCCGGTGGTGACAGGCGTGCATTCGCCCAGTTGTTAAAATTGGTGGTTAATTTCCCCGATCAAGATTTCGTCTATTTGGTCAATGGTGTTTTGGTGATTACTTTTTGGGGCTTTATCCACAAAGAGGAAGAGATGCGAGATCCCATGCATTGGTTACGACCAGCCCCTCTTCCGGCTTTAGCCCAAGAGTCAATGCATGGCCAGCCAGTTAGCCTAGCCCCCGTAACCGGGAGCTCATCCTTGAATGAAATTCACTCCAAGCAGGTTATCGAAACCAGACAAATTGTCAGAACTCAAGCAAGCTGGTGGCGAAGCTGGCGCTGGTTGCTGTGGCCTCTTCTACTTCTGCTGGGGCTGTTACTGGCATTATTCCTACTGCGTGGCTGCGTCCCTTCACTATCGTTACCCGGTTTACCAACCGCCAGTATTCCAGCTCTTGGTAAGCTCCCAACCATGGGAAACTCGTTGCCAGAGTTGAGTGGAGCAAATGTAAAACCCGCGTTAGATAACATGGGCCACCCCGTATCTGCTGGGCACAACATCAACAGTAGCAATCAGCCACGCGTTCCAAATGTTGAAAGACCAAACCAAGATTTGCCACCTAGCACCGATGGTTCGCTCAAGCCCCCCCTCGGTTCTGAAGATATTGCCAAGGCTGAGCCCAATATCAAAGAACCGCCTGCGTCTCAAAAAGCTGAGCCAACCGACAAGACGACGCCATCATTAGACTCGCATCCATCCCAACAGCCGCCAAGCCAGCCCCCCCAAAGCAAACCGTTGCATATTCCACCCAAGGCATCCGATGGGCCGGCAACATTCCTCAACGGGGATTGGAAAGTAAACGGCGGGATCCAAGACAAGCAAACCGGCAAACCATTGCAACTTGAATACACCTTCAAAGATGGAGTCGGCTCCGTGAGTCTGCGGCAATCCAATGGTGTTCTATGCAATGGAACAGCAAATGGCACCGTTGGCAATGGCATCCTCAATATCAGCAACAACGGACAAGCCAACTGCAATGACGGCTCCAGTTACATGATCCCCGATATCGAATGCAGATCCTCATCGACCGGAAATGCGGACTGCATGGGGCGTAATGAAGGGGAACGGCAGTTCCCGATCAGAATGCTCCAACACAATTCCTAACGGCAGGACAAATTATTATGTTGCCAGAAATAGTACAATTTGATCGACAAGTTACCTTGGTGGGTGACTCAGGGATCCACTTTATGGATTTCGGCCTGAAGCTAGGACGTATACCAGCAGGCGAGTTTGTTGAGTTAGCTAGCGGAATTCTGACTCGTTTACTGTATAACGAGGCGAAAGATTTTTATTTCTTCCAGCCCAAGCCAGATGCAATTGAAAAAGCGAAAAGCAAATACGACATCCCCATGGAGCTAAGCCTGAAGTTACTGGATGGACAGTGGCTTCCTCTACCGATATTTCGCTTCAGCCCCCCCCATTTTTACCAAGAGGGACCTCTCAACTGGTCTCGTTTCCGGCTGGTAAAATTGCCGGAACCAGATATGGATGGCTACACCCATCGGCTGACGCTGGCATTCGATACCCGGATCATGAACAAATCCCAGGGAACTGCAGATCTGGGGCCAAATCAAGAAGACGTAAGTGCGGGAGCAACCTTCCAGATCGCGACTTCAACTTATGCGCTGAACTGGTATCTCAGCCAGCCATGGCTTAAAGAGTGGCTGCTTGAAAACTACAATGATGGAAGCAAAGGCCGAGACAGAGACGAGCGAGAAGAAGAAATCGCTAAGCAATTTCCGGTGGCACACTATCTGAATTTACTCTCTTTGCTGGCGATGCCAGTCGAAGATCAACAAACCCAGACTCCCCCCCATGTCGTCATCCCACAGTTCCGGATTATTGCCAATGGCGAAACCAATGCCATTAAACCAATCTCCGTCGATCTCGTTCTAGATGTCGGAAACTCCCGAACCTGTGGCATATTGATTGAAGACCACGGCCAATCCGGCTCGGGTTTAATGCACAACTATGTATTGAAATTACGTGACTTAAATTCACCCGAACATGTCTATACCGATCCGTTCGAGAGTCGTGTCGAATTTTCACAAGTTTCTTTTGGCAAAGATCATTGCTCAGTACGCAGTGGTCGACATGATGCATTTCAATGGCCCACGATAGCTCGCATCGGCAAAGAGGCCAATAAGCTGGCAGCCTGTCGTCGCGGAAGTGAAGGCTCCACAGGTCTTTCCAGCCCCAAGCGTTATCTCTGGGACGAGAATTTCTACGGACAAGGCTGGCGATTCAATGGCACTTATACTCAAGACAGCAACCCACTGGCGACAGCGGCACCATTCGCCAATCTGATCAACGAGAAAGGTGAAGCTCTACATACCATCGAAGATGAGATGGATAGAATCCCTGTCTTCACTCCTCGCTATTCTCGCAGTTCACTAATGACATTTATGCTTGCCGAAATCCTGACGCAGGCTATTACACAAATCAACAGTCCAGACCAGAGAATGCGTCAAGGCCATGCGGGAATTCCCCGTCAATTGCGTAACATCATCATGACCGTTCCGCCAGGAATGCCAATGGCAGAGCGCTGTATTCTTGATGAGCGAATGCATCAAGCCGTTGGTCTAGTCTGGAAAGCACTCCGCTGGCATCTTGGTGAACAAGATCCGTATCAGCCACAGGATGACAGCGCCAACTTGCGGAACCTAAAGATCCCACTACCCAGCATCAGGGTCGAATGGGATGAAGCATCCTGTGCTCAGTTGGTTTATCTCTATACCGAAATTAACCAGAATTTTGGCGGCCACCCCGAGGAGTTCTTTCATGCTCTTAGCCGCCCAGACAGGACGACTCAAGAAGCCATCTCGATTGCTTCCATCGACATTGGCGGCGGAACAACCGATTTAGTCATCACCGATTACTACCTGGATCGAACGGGACATTCAGGGGCTGGTGTTAACGCCCACATTATTCCTCAGCAGCGATTCCGAGATAGTTTTAAAATTGCCGGGGACGATGTGATGCTCGACATCATCCAGCAATTTGTTTTGCCATCTCTTGAGTCGGCTTTCAAAGAAGCTGGTGTAATATCGGTCGAAACTTTGATGTCTCAGCTATGTGGTGCGCAAAATGTCAGCGCCTCAGAAGCGATTCTTCGGCAACAGCTCAACCTGCAAGTATTCGTTCCACTAGCCCTCCATATTCTGGGGCGTTATGAGCATTACGATCCCTTTGCCGAACAAACAAACGAGATCATCAATCAACGATATGGTGAGTTACTACCAACCAACTCCATCAGTGAAGCTGTCGATAATTATGTGCGCCGCGAAGTTCAAAAAGCAGGAGGGCAAAATGATTTCAAACTGGCTAACGTCCCTCTTTCGGTCAATTTGGCGCTCATCAACCAAGCATTTTTCTTGGGGAAAATTAATATCTGTAAGGTCCTGACTGCACTATGTGAAGTTATGGCTTGCTATCACTGCGACATGTTACTACTTACCGGTCGGCCATCACTACTTCCCGGGATCCAATCCGTCATTCGAAGAAACCTTCCATTACCTCCGGGACGGATCCTACCCCTGCATGGTTATCAAACCGGGACCTGGTACCCATTCCATAGGAATAGTCGAATTGATGACCCGAAAAGTACAGCCTCGGTAGGTGCCATGTTGTCGCTGCTGTGCGCCAATCACAGCATACCCAATTTCCATTTCAGAACCGCGGCTCTCAAGCCCTACTCGACCATCCGTCATATGGGGATCATCGACCTGCAAAACCTCCTCCGGGATAACGATGTCACATACCGTGATATCCAATCTGAAAATGGGCAAATCAAACTGCCAACCATTGAAGAAAATGGTGAAACCACTACGCCTGCGTGGACCATGCGAGGTGATCTGCGACTGGGGTATCGCCAACTCGACACCGAACGCTGGACGGCCGCACCTCTTTATACCTTAAGGTTAAGCGAGGAAGGGCGAGCAAAGCTCACTCAAGCCAAAGTCCTTGAGGGGAGCACTCCTTTTCTTGCGGTCAGACTCGCCATCGCAAAAGACAATAAAGCCAGGATCCTCGGACTTATCAGCGACAAGCTGACGGTTGCTGAAGTGAGCAGCAATACCGATAAGTCATTTAACAAACGAGACCTGGAACTCGAACTCAATACCATGCCAGATACCGGCCTTATCGATAACCGCCACTGGCTTGACAGCGGGAGTGTGAAGCAACTATGACCCATCAACAGGAGACATTAAGCCAAGGTTGGAACGCGATCGCCTGCGGCAGCCAAAAAGCACTGGACTGGGTAGAGACTGTACGCCAGGACTCTCGACGTTTGGACAACGAAGCGGATAAGTTAAATTTGAGCTTGCACCGGGCCCGCAATCTGGCAAGTAGCTTGATGCAGGTTGCAACCACCCCGATGACAGTCGGCTTTTTTGGTATTTCTCAAGCCGGTAAATCCTATTTGATCTCTGCCTTAGCAGCAGGTAATAAAGGCATTCTGGTCGGTGAATACGGCGGGAAGCAGGTAGATTTCATCAAAGAGGTAAACCCTGTTGGTGGAGGAAAGGAAGCAACAGGCTTAGTGACCCGATTCACCCGCAATCTACCAGATACGCCACTTGGCTTTCCTGTCCCACTGCGTTTATTCAGTGAAATTGACTTAGCAAAGATCCTGGCTAATACCTGGTTCAATGATTTCAATCATGAGCAATTAACCTATCAACTCGATGAGGAGCGAATTGAATCTAAACTTCGACCCTTCGAACAACGGCACACCACCACATCAAGCTACACCGGTGTAAGCCGTGATGATGTTGTCGCCTTGTGGGATTATTTGAACAGTTCATTCAGGAAATCGGTCGAAAAACTTGAACATGCCTACTGGCCTCGAGTCTTAAAGCTTGCCCCAACACTAAGTCCCAGCGAGCGCGCAGAACTCTTTTCTCTATTATGGGGAGAGCAACCAGCATTAACAGCAACCTATCGCACCCTGGCCTGCTGCCTGGATAAACTCAAGCATGCGAATACAGTGTTTGCCCCGCTGGATTGCCTTCTTAGCCAATCGAGTGGCAGCAGCATTATGAATGTTGACAGCCTCAATCGATTAGGAGCTCCCGAAGATCGGCAGATCGAAATTCGTTATTCAAACCAAGATGGACACCAGTTCAGCAGTGCGTCCCTATCTCAAGCAGAATTGGCCGCCCTGACAACAGAACTCATATTCCCGCTGACCGATGTGCCACAAAATAGTTTGATGGAGCAAGTGGATCTACTCGACTTTCCCGGTTATCGAGGTCGTCTCGCCATCTGCACTCTTGACGAAATAAATAACACCGGAAATAACCCAGTTTCACAACTGCTGCTGCGCGGTAAAGTGGCCTACCTCTTTGAGCGCTATACAGATAATCAAGAGATGAACGCGCTGGTTGTATGCGCCAGCTCGGTCAAGCAAAGCGATGTAACCAGCGTTGGTCCAGTCCTGACTCGTTGGGTAGAAAAGACCCAAGGAGCAACCAGCTCCGAACGTAAATCCCGCAAACCAGGTTTGTTCTGGGCAATCACCATGTGTGATATGCGAATCACTCAAAGCCTCGGTCTAACCACCACTCAATTTAAGGAGGGATGGGAAGGATTAATGCAACAAACCTTACTTGAAAGATTCGGGCAATATGATTGGCTGCAAGAGTGGTTACCCGGCACACCGTTTAACAACTGTTTTTTAGTTCGCAAACCAGGAATGCCAGTTCCCTTCCTGAACTTGCAAAACCAGCCCAACCAAGAGAGCCAAGCAGAAATTGGCGTTGCGTCTCAATATAGTGACGTCTTGCAGCAGATGGCTTCAACCTTTGCGGCAAGTAAAAGTGTCGAGCAACACATTGCCAACCCCGCGGACGCTTGGCAATCCATGCTAGAGCTAAATGATGGAGGAATGGCCAGGCTGACTACTGCATTGAGAAATGTCGCCCATCTGGACTTTAAGCTAAGTCGCATTGATCAACAGTTGCAGAACATTCGCAAAGATCTTGGTGAGCACCAGCTAGGACGTTGGTATCAACAAGAAGGGGATCAGCAATTTGCCATAAAACAGGCCGTCGCCAAGCAACTTTGGGATGGTTTAAGTAAACGAGTCTATTGCCTTGGCGAGCTAATCAATAGTTTTGACCTCCCCACATCGGAACTCCATAACATCTATCTCAGCATCCGAAATACAGTTCAGGAAGCTGAATCCAAATCCGAGATGGGTAGCATCGATGCATTTGGTAACGATTCAGAACAAGCTTTCAGCAACAATCCATTCGGAGATTCACCATTCGGTGGGTCACCCTTTGAATCGAGCCCATTCGGTACTAACAATCCCATAACACCCCCACCTTCGCCGACATCTGCAACTTCGCAGAGTAAAGATCGAGTTGGTCAGGATGATAATTTTGCACACAACGTGTTTGTCGCCTGGGTTGCCCATCTGCGTGATCTCTCAACGCGAAGCGCCATATGGAACCAGCTTAAGATCGAAAAAGAGTTAGTCGGCCTTCTCACCGAGGAGATAATCACTGCGGCTAATCGACTCGATCTGGAAGGGACCCTAAAGAGATCGCTTGCTGGCCAGGAACAAGCCGGTGTTCGCAGAGAACAGTTACTTACAAAACAAGTAATGAAAGCCCAATTGGCTTTGCGCGATTTTATCGCCTGGTTTGGCTTTTTGTCACAGCCGCCCGAGAAAGTCCCCAACAGCTATGTGGGCAGTAAAGGAAAGGTCTTCGCGAGAACTCATATGATCGCACCAGACGAGTTACCTCATCTGCCTGCAACCGCCAGCGATCCTTCGTTACAGTTTTTGGGTGACTGGATCTCTGCACTCGTGGTTATCACCCAGGAAAATGCCGGTCACAGTGCGGGGCGAGATATTTCATCTGAACAAAACAAGAATCTGGGCCAGATCATTAGTCTAATAAAACAAGAGTAATCAGTATGCTAGTCAAAATTATTGCCACATCCCCCTCAGTACCTGGTGATGCCCAGTTAGTGGTTATGTTACGCGGGATATCAGAACTGGTAGAAAAGCTTGAGTTTTCTCTGCTCAACAATGAGCAGAGCTACCTACAATCCGATAAATCATGGAGCCCAGCCCCACACTGGTTTGCTATTCAGGGCGGCTATCCGTTATCCAGCGGCAGTGGATTCCGTATTGGCCACGAAATTGTCGATCCACTCTTGGCCTCCCACAGTCAAATCCAGATCCATGTAAAATTAGCCTCAGGTGAAACTCGCGCCACGACCCTGAAAATTAATCGTGATGAACTCCTTCCCTCCAGCGCCCGTGGAGAGAGTTGTGAATATGGCAGTAGCAGCAAGCTCCCCGTATCAACTCGAGAGATCTGCACTCCCCTCGATTCTGAGTCACAGACTAATATCGTCGCCACCGAGCCGCAGTTAGCCCCCGAACCAGTCATCGCCCCCACAGAGCAGGAACCAAGAACCAAACCGCAAACTCCAGTCAAAACTAAAAGCAAACTACCTCTCATTGTGGCTGGCATAGTGCTACTACTCCTCATACTGGCTGCTGCTTTCTTCTGGTTCAGCAAATCAGGAGCGCTTAACAAAAACACAGAACAAATGAGTGAAGAGGCAGCGACAACAAAGGCGCCTGCGGAGTCCGGAGCTGCAACTAAAGAAAACAGCCAGACTTGCGACATCAGCAGTATTAGCTCTGGAGCTAAGGACCAAATGGCGTTTGTCCAGGCATGCTTCAACCAAAATCTGCCTGCCGATGACTTGCTAAAAATCATCCAGGCAGCAAAAGAAGCTCAAAAATGCGAAATCGCACAGCGTCTGTATGCCAACCGAGCCCAGAGCGGCGATATCAAGATCGCACTTGCCTATGCGCATGAATATGATCCGAAATATCACCAGCCAAATCCCTGCTTCAAAGACGCAGATAAAGACACCGCCGCCTATTGGTACGATACAGCTCTGCAGTCCGCTCCTGATAATGCCGAAGCCAAGCAGCGCTATGAGGAGCTCAGTAAATGAGAATGAGAAAATCACCAAGCAAATCGTTAGCAATCATGCTGTGTCTAGGATTTGCAACCTATGGTTCGGTCATGGCGACAGAAACAGAAACCAGTGCCCACCCACTGCTCCAAGAGGGTAAAAAAAGTCTCTATCAACGAGTGCTAACCACTCCAGGATGTCAATTAGCCCCATCTGCCGGTGATGCAAAAGGTGTTTTGCAGCCCGCGTTTAGCAGCTTTTATGTTTATGAACATACAACAACCAAGGGTAATTCTTGGGTAAAAGTCGGACCCGACAGCTATGGAAAAACAGTCGGATGGCTACCGCAATCTTGTACTGTTGATTGGAAGATGCAGCTCACGTTGGCATTTACCAATCCCGCTAATCGGGACCGATTAATTTTTTTCAAAGATCGAACCAAACTCGATCAAATACTGGAAACAGCTGACCCAGTATCCATGGTGGCTCCTCTGCGCGCACAGCTAAAGAAAAAGGGAAATGCCGAAGGAGTTCTGGCTCAAGAGCCAGAATACTTTGTTGACTTGCAAAAGCAGTTTTACCTACTGCCAATTTTGAGTGGTGAAGAGGTCATGACAGAGGATGGTTTCTACACCCGTCTTCTCAATGTGGCGTCTATCAGTAAATCGACGTCCCCTGCTAATAAAACCAATGACGAGGTAAGTCAGCTCAAAGAGTTCAACGCAGCAGTTGTTTTCGTCATCGATTCAACGATTTCAATGGGTCCCTATATAGAAAGAACACGTGAGGCCGTCAAAAAGGTATATGACAAAATAAACAAGGACAATCTCGGACAGCAGGTCAAGTTTGGCCTGGTCTCTTTCCGCTCCAGCACAAAAGAGGTCCCAGGGTTAGAATACACAACCCGCATGTATGTGGATCCTAATGATGTCAAAAACGGAGATGACTTCCTTAAGAAGGTAGAAAACCTCCAAGAAGCAAAAGTATCCAGCAAGTTGTTTGATGAAGATGCCTATGCTGGGGTCATGACCGCGATAGATAAAATCGACTGGAGTCACTTCGGCGCCAGATATGTTGTCCTGATCACCGACGCTGGCGCCATTGACGCTGACAACAAGCTATCCAGTACCGGCCTAGGGGCCAAGCAAATCAGGTTAGAAGCAGGTAATCCCGGCGTCGCTATCTATACATTGCACTTAAAGACTGATGCCGGAAAAAAAGATCACTCTACCGCAGAAAGTCAGTATAAAGAGCTTTCTACCTTTAATGGCACAAACACATCACTGTATTACCCTGTTGACGCCGGTGATGTGAACGAGTTTGGCAAAAAGGTCGACTCTTTAGCCTCGGCAATTACAGAGCAGGTCAAAGCGTCTTACTTTGGAGAAGCTGCGATCGGTAGTGCTATTTATGCCATTGAAGAAGGAAAGCTGACCCCCGAACAGAAACTATTACAAGACACTGCTCTTATCGGTCATGCCATGCAGCTCTCCTATCTTGGGAAGAAAAATGGTACGCAAGCTCCGCTAGTATTCAAAGCGTGGATAAGCGATCGCGACCTGATCAAGCAGAATATTCCAACAACCGAGGTCAGGGTTTTGCTAACAAAAGGGCAGTTGAGTGATCTCAGTGACATCGTTAAACAGATCCTAGATGCCGCAAACGAGGGGATGATTTCACCAGCTAAGATGTTCGAACGGCTAAGAACCGTCGCCGCGACGATGGGCGCGGACCCAAATCAGCTCAAGCATGTAGAAAATGCAAAAATTAACGACTTAGGTGTTATGGGTGAATACTTGGCAGATCTTCCTTATCGTAGCGATGTCTTAAATCTTGACGAAGAGACGTGGAAGAGCTGGGATGGATTAGCACAAGAGAAATTCATTCGCACGCTGACAACAAAATTGCGTCATTACCAACGATATAACGCAGACGTAGATCGCTGGGTGTCATTGGCCAAAGACAGTGATCCTCGTGATCATGTCTATCCCGTACCGCTTGAGATGATGCCCTAATGCTCACAATCGAAGGGTTAGCGATCCTCCGAGGCACCGGCAAGCAGACACATAAAGTCTGCTTGCCTTCCCTCACGATTAGGCCAGGAGAGATTGTAGCTGTAACGGGCGAAAGTGGATGTGGGAAAAGTACTCTCCTCGAGAGCATCGGTCTTCTCCTTAGACCAACCCACATCCACCGTTTTGATCTGGACATAGCAGCACCGCAACAAAAAGAAATTAAAATTGCACGGTATTTGACGAACAATAACCAAACTGCTTTAGCTAATATTCGCGCAGCATATATAGGTTTTATGCTTCAAAGTGGAGGACTTCTTCCGTTTTTAAGCGTCAGCGAGAATATACTCTTACCCTGCCAGATGCTCGGGACCAAGGTAGACTTAGCGTTACTTGAACACTCAATCGACAGGCTGAAAATTCGGCATCTACTAGCTAAGAAACCTGCAGCATTATCAATCGGCGAACGCCAGAGGGTTGCATTTCTTCGTGCTATTACTCACCAACCTCGCCTTCTTTTAGCTGATGAGCCAACAGCATCACTGGATCCTCATTCAGCAAGAAAACTCTTTTCGTTATTTATCGAGTTGGTGAAGGAGTGGAATATAATGGCCGTTGTCGCCTCGCATGATTGGGAATTAGTGAGAACATTTAACTTGCCAGTTCTGGCAGCTGATTGCATGCCTGGAGAAACCACTTTTGAATTCTGACAAGTCATGCTCTAGCAAACCGCTGCTGCTACTAAAACTATCTATTCAGGATTTATGGCACGACCGAACTGTGTCTTTTTGTATCACATCGTCATTAATTGCTGTTATTGCTCCATTATTACTGTTATTTGGATTAAAGTTCGGGATTGTTAGTCAACTGCAAGATGAATTAGCAAGAGACCCGCGAAATTTAGAAATAAAGATGCTAAGTAGCGGCAGCTATACGGAGGAGTGGATAAAACGACTTCGAGAAAAAGGTGAGGTCGGATTTGCCATTGGCCAAACACGCTCACTAAACACGTTAGCTGATTTAATCAAGGATAGTAGCCACTTTATAGAAAATGCTGAGGTGATACCAACTGCTAAAGGTGACCCTCTACTCGGTGATTTGCGATTAAAAAGTAACAATGAAGCAATTCTAACAACCGAAGCAGCTAGACAGCTAGAAGTAACAAAAGGCGATATAATCCATTTGCGTGTAATGAGGCAACTTAACGAACATCGCGAATGGGGTGATAAACGACTCACGGTTGCAGGTGTATTACCACCTACTTACTTTAACCGCCCCGCAATATTCGTTCCCGAATCATTATTATTGTCATTGGAACACTTTAGAGATGGGCATGTTTCACAAGAATTAGGCATCGAAACCGGAACAAATATAGAAAACAAACAAAATCTATTTTCAAAAGCCAGACTGTATGCATCAAATATCGATGTGGTAGCTGAACTTGATGATTGGTTGAAAAAACAACACATTGAAACAATTAGCCGACTTGCTGAAATTAAAAATATTAAAAACATCAACCGGGTCCTTGGGATTATATTCAACACCATCGCGATAACGGCTCTCATTGGATGTATTTCGTCACTTATCGGATCATTCCTAGCGAATGTTGATCGTAAGCGGAAAAATATCGCCGTATTGCGACTACTTGGTTTTACCGGTCCAAGCATAGGGTTATTCATCATAATCCAAGGACTGATAATTACAGCCATTGCTTACTTGGGTGGTTATTCACTTTACTTTATTGGCAGTGAAACATTCAATCAAACACTTGCTAGCAATCAAAGCACAGAAAATCTGGTCTGTAAAATAACCCTCACTCATAGTGTCATTGCATTTTTTATATCTCTGGTCATTGCTACGGTGGTGGCTTCTGTTGGTGCATATAGGGCTATCGCAATTCAACCGGCGGAGAGTTTACGTGAATTATAAAAATGGTGTTGCTATAAAATTTTCTTTATTCGCCTCATTTAGCTTGGTCTTATCAATTAACCAAGCTTGGGGGGAATCGTGGCCTGAAAAGACATACAATCCGAAACCGGATGCCGACGATGTCATACTTCCGATGCCATGTGATGGTTCCATGGTATTCCGACGTGTCGAAGTACCTGTTTCCGGGCCTCTAGACGATATTCCAATCCATGTGGGGCAAGATGCTGGAGACTGGGGATTTATCGAACATACTCATCCGGCATTTATTTCTGGGAGCTTCACTCAACCAAAAGAAAAAAGTCGTTATTATCTAATCGCAAAATATGAAATGTCTTCATTGCAATATCAGGCAATAATGAATGATAGCTGTCCAAGTCCATCACGAAAAATGAGCGTTCCAATTACAAACATAAGTTGGTTCGATGCTATCAACGCCGCAGACAAATATAACATTTGGCTCCGCAAAAACTCTGAAAAAGAGCTCCCAAAAGAAGATGGAAAATCAGGCTTCTTACGATTGCCAACTGAAATTGAGTGGGAGTTTGCCGCCAGAGGAGGCCTGAAGGTAAATAGTGCAGAGTTCCGTGATTTGCGCTACCCAATGAATGAACTAAAGGAATATGAGTGGTTTTCCGGCGCACAATCAGCCAATGGTAGATTACAACTTATCGGACTTCTAAAACCAAACCCGTTAGGCTTACATGATATGCTCGGGAATGCTGATGAGATGGTGTTTGATCCATTCTATCTGAATAAACTCGACAGACTTCATGGACAAGCTGGCGGATATGTTGTCCGAGGAGGAAACTATTTAACTGAAGAGTCATCCATTCGTAGTTCAGCTCGCAAGGAAGTAAACTATTATGATGATGACCATCAATTCACAAGCAAAACAACAGGGTTAAGATTGGCCTTAGTTTCTCCGACTATGACATCAACAAACCGCGTCAAAGATATTGAAAAAAGCTGGAAAAATCTCGGCTCTTCAAAAGTTGACTCAGCCGATAATGCAACAAAGGACACAGCGAAAGAATTGGGTAGTCTCGCATCAGATGTTAGCGATGCTAAATTAAAAACAAAACTAAAGGACTTGGAAAGCCAACTAAGAGCTAGCAATCAAAAGCAACAAGAAGAGAGAGGGCAATCCATTCGAGCAAGTTTGAATCTGGGAGCATTCCTATGCACCAAGTTGCAAGATGATGGGCGATTCCTAGAATTTCTGAATAACAATTACAAATTGCTCTGCACTGATAAAACCGACAAATCATGCTCAGCTAGAAAGCTAAAACTAGATGAACAGCAGGATCGACTGCATCAAATTAAATCTTATTATGCCAGCAGTCTTGTTGATGCTGCGTCTCTATATGGTGAAATGGCTATTGAAAAAGAAGTCGGCGTATTCAGTCAAATGATCACTATCAACAAAAAACTTTCTCCTCTTAAGCCATTTCTTGCTACCCACTGGGACAATCAGAAATCATATCTCCGTGATGGCAAGGTTAACATAAACGGCTGGTTGGAAAACTGCATGAAGGTAGAAAGCAAATAGAAATCATGCACACAACCATCTTTAGCTGGTCAGTCTTAAATTTTCATTAATCGTCAGGAATATGCCAAGCAAAATTCGCCAACTCAAATGAATTGGCGAATTTTTTTGCGACAAAGAGCACCAAACCATATCTGTGAGATCTGACGTACGAGCCATCCTTGAGATGTAATTTTCATATAAACCA
>ERZ650312.868-NODE-868-length-17102-cov-53.815979_pt1 | contig 17102 bp, 31 predicted proteins | sample MGYA00376248_ERZ650312 | MGnify/ENA primary metagenome ERZ650312 (study PRJEB26733, sample SAMN07839316) | wastewater metagenome | biome: urban; feature: wastewater treatment plant; material: waste water | place: USA: North Carolina | collected 2016-07-28 ... | reverse complement strand
GTGAAGGCGGTCGCACCGTCGGCGCCGGCGTGGTTGCCAAGATCATCAAGTAAGCCGGAGAGGATTGAACATGCAAAGCCAGAAAATCCGCATCCGTCTGAAGGCGTTTGACTACAACCTGATCGACCGTTCCGCCCAGGAAATCGTCGACACCGCCAAGCGCACTGGCGCTGTGGTCAAGGGTCCGGTGCCGCTGCCGACCAAGATCGAGCGTTATGACGTGCTGCGTTCCCCGCACGTCAACAAAACCTCGCGCGATCAGTTCGAAATCCGCACCCACCTGCGCCTGATGGACATCGTCGATCCGACCGACAAGACCGTCGATGCCCTGATGAAGCTGGACCTGCCGGCCGGCGTGGATGTCGAGATCAAGCTGCAATAATGCGACACTGGCGATTTTTCTGACTGTAAGTGCTTGCAGTCATTAGAAAAGCTGTGTTAGATTCGCGGGCTCACCTGTTGGTGAGCCCGTTTTTTATTACGCCGGTCAATCGTAACCGGCGCCTGATAAAGGAAATAACGATGAGTTTAGGTCTTGTCGGTCGCAAAGTCGGCATGACCCGCATCTTTGCCGAGGATGGCGCAACCATCCCGGTGACGGTGCTGGACATGTCCAACAACCGCGTCACGCAAATCAAAACCGCCGAAACTGACGGCTACAGCGCCGTGCAAGTGACCTTCGGTTCGCGCAAAGCCAATCGCGTGAACAAAGCCGAAGCCGGTCATTTCGCCAAGGCTGGCGTCGAAGCTGGTCGCGGTCTGCACGAATTCGCTCTGGACGCCGCCAAGCTGGGCGAGCTGAAGGTTGGCGACGCCATCACCGTCGAAGTGTTCCAGGTGGGTCAACTGGTCGACGTGACCGGCACCAGCCAAGGTAAGGGTTTCGCCGGCTCCATCAAGCGTCACAACTTCTCTTCCAACCGCGCCTCTCACGGTAACTCCGTGTCGCACCGCGCTCCGGGCTCCATCGGTATGGCCCAGGATCCGGGTCGCGTGTTTCCGGGCAAGCGCATGGCCGGTCAGCTGGGTAACGTCAAGAGCACCGTGCAAAGCCTGGAAGTCGTCCGCATCGATGTGGAACGTCAACTGCTGTTGGTCAAGGGCGCTGTCCCGGGCTCCAAGGGCGGTGATGTGGTCGTTCGTCCGGCAGTGAAGGCAGGTGCGTGATGGAACTGAAAGTAATCAATCAGCAAGGCCAGGCCGTTGAAAGCCTGCAGGCGTCCGACGCCCTGTTTGGCCGCGAATACAACGAAGCCCTGGTTCACCAGGTGGTGACCGCTTACCTGGCCAATGCCCGCAGCGGCAACCGCGCGCAAAAAGACCGCAGCGAGATCGCCAAGTCCACCCGCAAGCCGTGGCGCCAAAAGGGCACCGGCCGCGCGCGTGGCGGTATGGCTTCCAGCCCGATCTGGCGTGGGGGTGGTAAGGTCTTCCCGAACAGCCCGGAAGAAAACTTCGGTCAGAAAGTGAACCGCAAGATGTTCCGCGCTGGCGTGTCGGCCATCCTGTCGCAACTGGTGCGTGACGAACGCCTGGTGGTGGTGGATTCCCTGACCGTCGACAGCCCGAAAACCAAGGAATTCGCCGCCAAGGTGAAGTCCCTGGGTCTGGAGCAGGCGCTGGTGATCACCAAGGAACTGGACGAAAACCTGTATCTGTCCTCCCGCAACCTGACCAACGTGCTGGTGATCGAAGCCGCTCAGGCTGACCCGTACAGCCTGGTGCGTTTCAAGAAGATCGTCATCACCCGTGATGCCGTGAAGCAACTCGAGGAGCAATGGGCATGAACCAGGAACGTCTGACGCAAGTAATCCTTGCTCCGGTTGTCTCCGAGAAAAGCACCCTCGTGGCAGACAAGTACGAGCAAGTTGTGTTCAAGGTGGCTACCGACGCAACCAAGCCGGAAGTGAAAGCCGCTGTCGAGCTGCTGTTCAACGTCAAGGTGGACAGCGTGCAAATCCTGAACGTGAAGGGCAAGGTCAAGCGCTTCGGTCGCTTTACCGGCCGTCGCAGCGACTGGAAAAAGGCTTACGTGAGCCTGACCCCGGGCCAGGAAATCGACTTTTCCGCCGTGCAGTAAGGGAGACAGATCATGGCATTAGTGAAAGTTAAACCGACGTCTCCGGGTCGCCGCGCGGTCGTCAAGGTTGTCAATCCGGACCTGCACAAGGGCGCTCCGTACGCACCGCTGCTGGAAAAGCAGATCCAGAACGCCGGCCGCAACAACAACGGCCACATCACCACCCGTCACAAGGGCGGTGGTCACAAGCACCACTACCGCGTTGTCGACTTCCGTCGCAACAAGGATGGCATTGCCGCCAAGGTTGAGCGCATCGAATACGATCCGAACCGCACCGCGCACATCGCCCTGCTGTGCTACGCCGATGGCGAGCGCCGCTACATCATCGCCCCGAAGGGCGTGAAGGCCGGCGCCGTGCTGATGTCCGGCTCGGAAGCCCCGATCAAGGCTGGTAACGCGCTGCCGCTGCGCAACATCCCGGTGGGTACCACCATCCACTGCATCGAGATGCAGCCGGGCAAGGGCGCGCAACTGGCTCGCTCCGCTGGCGCTTCCGTGCAACTGCTGGCCCGCGAAGGCTCTTACGCTCAGCTGCGTCTGCGCTCTGGCGAAATCCGCCGTGTGCACGTTGACTGCCGCGCCACCATTGGCGAAGTGGGCAACGAAGAGCATCAACTGAAATCCATCGGCAAAGCCGGCGCCAAGCGCTGGAAGGGCATTCGTCCGACCGTTCGCGGTGTGGCGATGAACCCGGTTGATCACCCGCATGGTGGTGGCGAAGGCAAGACCGCTGCCGGTCGCGATCCGGTCAGCCCGTGGGGCACTCCGACCAAGGGTTACCGCACCCGTCGCAACAAGCGCACCAACAATATGATTGTGCGCCGCCGCTATTCGAATAAAGGGTAATTGACAATGGCACGTTCGATTAAAAAGGGCCCGTTCGTTGACCTGCACCTGATCAAGAAGGTCGATGCTGCCCGCGCTACGAGCGACAAGCGCCCGATCAAGACCTGGTCCCGTCGCTCCACCGTTCTGCCCGAGTTTGTCGGCTTCACCATCGCCGTGCACAACGGCAAGACCCATGTGCCGGTGTATGTCACCGAAAACATGGTTGGTCACAAGCTGGGTGAATTTTCCCTGACTCGCACCTTCAAAGGCCACGCGGCCGACAAGAAGGCCAAACGGTAAGGTGATGCGATGAGAGTTTCTGCTGTTTTGAAAAACGCTCGCCTGTCGGCACAAAAGTGCCGCCTGGTGGCCGATCAAGTTCGCGGCCTGCCGGTTGACGCTGCGCTGAACATCCTGACCTTCAGCCCGAAAAAGGGCGCTGTGCTGCTGAAGAAGGTGCTGGAAAGCGCCATCGCCAATGCTGAGCACAACGAAGGTGCTGACATCGACACCCTGAAGGTGACGACGGTTTACGTGGACAAGGGCCCGAGCCTGAAGCGCTTCACTGCCCGTGCCAAGGGTCGTGGCAACCGCATCGAGAAGCAAACCTGCCACATCACGCTGACCGTGGGCAACTAAGGACAAGAGCATGGGACAGAAGATTGATCCGCGGGGTTTCCGCCTCTGCGTAAACAAAAACTGGTCTTCCAAGTGGTTTGCCAATAGCCAAAACTTTGCCGGCATGCTGAAGGAAGACATCGAGGTTCGCGACTTCCTGAAGAAGAAGCTGAGCCACGCCTCGGTGAGCCGTGTGGTGATTGAGCGCCCGGCCAAGAGCGCCCGCATCACCATTCACAGCGCCCGTCCGGGTGTGGTGATTGGCAAGAAGGGTGAAGACATCGAGTTGCTCAAGCAAGAACTGGCCCGCCGCATGGGCGTGCCGGTGCACGTGAGCATCGAAGAAGTCCGCAAGCCGGAAATCGACGCACAAATCATCGCCGACGGCATCGCCGCCCAGCTGGAAAAGCGCGTGATGTTCCGCCGCGCCATGAAGCGCGCCATGCAAAACGCCATGCGCATGGGCGCCCAGGGCATCAAGATCATGAGCTCGGGCCGTCTGAACGGCATTGAAATTGCCCGTAGCGAATGGTACCGCGAAGGCCGTGTGCCGCTGCACACCCTGCGCGCCGACGTGGACTACGCCACCTCCGAAGCCAAGACCACCTACGGCATCATCGGCATCAAGGTGTGGGTGTACAAAGGCGAAGTGAAGCCGGGTCAGGTTCAGGCCGAGCCGGTGCAACCGGAGAAGAAATCGAGAAAGGCAGGGTCGCGTCATGCTGCAACCAACTAGACTCAAGTACCGTAAACAGCAAAAAGGCCGCAACACCGGCGTCGCCACCCGTGGCAACAAGGTGAGCTTTGGCGACTTCGGCCTGAAGGCCGTGGGTCGTGGCCGTCTGACCGCCCGCCAGATCGAAGCCGCGCGTCGCGCGATGACCCGTCACATCAAGCGTGGCGGCAAGATCTGGATCCGTGTGTTCCCGGACAAGCCGATTTCTTCCAAGCCGGCCGAAGTTCGTATGGGTAACGGTAAGGGTAGCCCCGAGTACTACGTGGCTGAAATCCAGCCTGGCAAGGTGCTGTACGAGATGGACGGTGTGGGCGAAGAACTGGCCCGCGAAGCCTTCCGCCTGGCCGCCGCCAAGCTGCCGATTCCCACCACGTTCGTCGTGAGACAGGTAGGTCAATAAATGAAAGCGTCTGAACTGAGAGCTAAGTCGGCTGAAGAGCTCAAGTCCGAACTGCTGAGCCTGTTGAAGGCCCAGTTCGGCCTGCGCATGCAGCTGGCTACCCAACAGCTGGCCAAGACCAGCGAACTGAAAAAGGTTCGTCGCGACATCGCTCGCGTGCGCACCGTTTTGCATGAGAAGGCAGCTTGATATGAGCGAAACCACGAAAATCGTCCGCACGCTGACCGGCAAAGTGGTCAGCGACAAGATGGATAAGACTGTTGTCGTGTTGGTTGAGCGCAAGGTCAAGCACCCGATCTATGGCAAGGTGATCCGTCTGTCGAAGAAGTTCCACGCCCATGACGAGAACAACGAGTTCGGCATCGGCGATACGGTGATCATCACCGAATCCCGCCCGCTCTCGAAGACCAAGACCTGGGTGGTTTCGGCTTTGGTGGAAAAGGCACGTCAGGTGTAATGCCTGTTGCAGAGAGCGCAAGCTCTCTGTATAATGCCATTTTTTCAATCGCCAGTTTCTGGCGACTTACCCGTACGGGTTCCAAAACTGGCCGTTTGATGCGCCGCACCTCCGAGTGCGGCGCTTCACCAATCTGGTGAGACCAAGAACGGGTTAAGTTGGAAAGGTAAAAAATCCATGATTCAAATGCAGACCATGCTGGAGGTCGCTGACAACACTGGTGCGCGTCAAGTGATGTGCATCAAGGTTCTCGGTGGCTCGAAGCGTCGCTACGCATCTGTGGGCGACATCATCAAGGTGAGCATCAAAGATGCTGCACCGCGTGGCCGTGTCAAAAAGGGCGACGTGTACAACGCTGTGGTGGTTCGCACCGCCAAGGGCGTTCGCCGTCCGGACGGCTCGTTGATCAAGTTCGACGGCAACGCCGCCGTGCTGCTCAACAACAAGCTTGAGCCGATTGGCACCCGCATCTTCGGGCCGGTAACCCGCGAACTGCGTACCGAGCGCTTCATGAAGATCGTGTCGCTCGCGCCTGAAGTGCTGTAAGGAGAGGCTCAGCATGCAAAAGATTCGCAAAGGTGACGACGTTATCGTTCTCACCGGCAAAGACAAAGGCAAGCGTGGCGCCGTGCTGCGCGTCCTCGACGGCAAACTGATCGTCGAAGGCGTCAACGTGGTGAAGAAACACCAAAAGCCGAACCCGGTTAAAGGCGTTCAGGGCGGTGTTGTTGAAAAAACCATGCCGATTGATGTTTCCAACGTGGCTCTGTTCAACCCGGCAACCCAGAAGGCCGATCGTGTTGGCTTCAAGCTGCTGGAAGATGGCCGCAAGGTTCGCGTGTTCAAATCGAACGGCGAAGTTGTCGGCGCTTAAGGAGTGAACATGGCACGTTTGCACGACTACTACAAAAGCGCCATTGTGCCCGAGCTGATGAAACAGTTCGGTTACAAATCCGTCATGGAAGTCCCGCGCATCGAAAAGATCACCCTGAACATGGGTGTGGGCGAAGCTGTGGCGGACAAAAAGGTTCTGGAACACGCCGTTGGCGACATGCAGAAGATCGCCGGTCAAAAACCGGTGGTGACCACTGCCCGCAAGTCGATCGCCGGCTTCAAGATTCGTGATGGCTACCCGATCGGCTGCAAGGTGACCCTGCGCCGCGAGCGCATGTACGAATTCCTGGATCGCCTGATCACCATCGCGCTGCCGCGCGTGCGTGATTTCCGTGGCATCAACGGCAAGTCCTTTGACGGTCGCGGTAACTACAACATGGGTGTGCGTGAGCAGATCATTTTCCCGGAAATCGAGTACGACAAGATCGATGCGCTGCGCGGGATGAACATCACCATCACCACTACCGCTAAAACTGACGAAGAAGCCCGCGCGCTGCTGGCTGCGTTCAAGTTCCCGTTCAAGGGTTAATAACATGGCAAAACTCGCACTGATCAACCGCGAAGACAAGCGGGCCAAGCTGGTCGCCAAGTTCGCCGCCAAGCGTGAACAGTTGATGGCCGTCATCAACAACGCCAGCCTGTCCGACGAAGAGCGCTTCGAAGCCCGTCTGAAGCTGCAACAGCTGCCGCGCAACGCCAGCCCGGTGCGCCAGCGCAACCGTTGTGCGCTGACCGGCCGCGCCCGTGGCGTGTTCCGCAAGTTCGGCCTGGGCCGTAACAAGCTCCGTGAAATCGCAATGCGTGGGGAAATCCCGGGCATCGTGAAAGCCAGCTGGTAATAGGGGAATTATACAATGAGCATGCATGATCCTATTTCCGATATGCTGACCCGCATCCGCAACGCTCAGCGTGCGGACAAGGCCTCGGTATCGATGCCGTCGTCCAAGCTGAAAGTGGCGATTGCCCAGGTGCTGAAGGATGAAGGCTACGTCGAAGAATTCGCCGTTCGCGCCGAAGACAACAAGCCGGTGCTTGACATTCAGCTGAAGTACTACGCTGGCCGTCCGGTGATCGAGCGCATCGAGCGCGTTTCCCGTCCTGGCCTGCGTATCTACAAGGGCTCCAACGACATTCCGAAGGTCATGAACGGCCTGGGCGTGGCCATCGTGTCCACCTCCAAGGGTGTCATGACTGATCGCAAGGCGCGCGCAGCCGGTGTCGGCGGCGAGCTGCTGTGCATCGTGGCGTAAGGAGGAAAAATGTCTCGCGTCGCTAAAAATCCGGTCGCTCTGCCCGCTGGCGTTGAAGCCAAGTTTTCCGCAGCCGAGCTGACCATCAAAGGTTCGCTGGGCAGCATCTCCGTGCCGCTGAACGGCGAAGTGGATGTCAAGCTGGAAGAAAACGCTCTGACTTTCGCTGCCAAGAACGACAGCAAGTTTGCCCGTTCCATGTCTGGCACCATGCGCGCCCTGGTCAACAACATGGTGATCGGCGTGTCCAAGGGCTTCGAAAAGAAGCTGACCCTGGTTGGCGTGGGCTATCGCGCCCAAGCCCAGGGTGACACCCTCAACCTGTCTCTTGGCTTCTCCCACCCGGTGGCTCACCCGATGCCGGCAGGCGTCAAGGTGGAAACCCCGACCCAGACCGAAATCCTGCTCAAGGGCGTGGATAAGCAAAAAGTGGGTCAGGTCGCTGCCGAAATCCGTGCTTACCGCTCGCCGGAACCCTATAAGGGCAAGGGCGTTCGCTATGCTGACGAAGTGGTGGTTTTGAAAGAAACCAAGAAGAAATAACTGAGGCCCAGTCATGGATAAGAAAGAAGCTCGACTCCGTCGTGCACGTAAAACCCGTGCCAAGATTGCGGAGCTCAAAGTGGCACGCCTTAGCGTGCATCGCAGCAACTGCCATATTTACGCTCAGATCATTGATGAGACTGGCAGCAAAGTGCTGGCCAGCGCTTCCACCCTCGAAGTTGAAGTGCGCAAGGACGTGAGCAACGGCGGCAACGCCAAGGCCGCTGCTCTGGTGGGTCAGCGCATTGCCGAGAAGGCCAAGGCCGCCGGCATCGAGAAGGTCGCGTTTGATCGTTCCGGCTTCCACTACCATGGCCGCGTCAAGGCCCTGGCCGAAGCCGCGCGCGAGCACGGTCTCGTATTCTAATTCGGAGTGAATAATGGCTAAGCACGAAATCGAAGAACGCGGCGACGGCCTCATCGAGAAGATGATCGGTGTCAACCGCGTGACCAAAGTGGTCAAGGGCGGTCGCATCATGGCTTTCTCCGCGCTGACCGTGGTCGGCGATGGCGATGGCGGCATCGGCATGGGCAAAGGCAAGTCCAAGGAAGTGCCGGTTGCTGTGCAAAAAGCAATGGAAGAAGCCCGTCGCAAGATGGTCAAGATTCCGCTCAAGAACGGCACCCTGCACCACGCCGTGACCGGTAAGCATGGCGCCACCACCGTGTTCATGCAACCGGCTCCGGAAGGTACCGGTATCATCGCCGGCGGCCCGATGCGCGCCGTGTTCGATGCTCTGGGTGTGAAGAACGTGTCGGCCAAGTGCCACGGTTCGACCAACCCGTACAACATCGTTCGCGCCACCCTGGACGGCCTGTCCAAGATGTACACCCCGGGCGACGTCGCTGCCAAGCGCGGCAAGACCGTGGCGGAAATCCTGGGAGTGGAAGAATGAGCGACAAGAAAACCGTCAAAGTGACCTTGGTGAAGAGCCTGATCGGTCGCATCGAGTCGCACAAGGCGTGCGCTCGCGGCCTGGGTCTGAAGAAAATTCGCCAGTCCGTCGAAGTAATCGACACCCCTGAAAATCGCGGCATGATCAACAAGATCAGCTACCTGTTGAAGTGCGAGGGCTGACCATGCAACTCAATACCATCAAGCCGGGCGCTGGCGCCAAGCACGCCAAGCGTCGCGTCGGTCGCGGCATTGGCAGCGGCCTGGGCAAGACTGCCGGTCGCGGTCACAAAGGCCAGAAGTCGCGTTCTGGTGGCTTCCACAAAGTGGGTTTCGAAGGCGGTCAAATGCCGCTGCATCGTCGCCTGCCCAAGCGTGGCTTCAAGTCGCTGACCAAGCACCTGACCGTGGAAGTGCGCCTGGACGAGCTGAGCAAGCTGCCGGTTGATGAAATCGACCTGCTGACCCTGGCTCAAGCCGGCCTGCTGCCTAACGGCGCCAAGGCTGCCAAAGTCATTGCTTCCGGTACCGTGGAACGTGCGCTGACCCTGCGTGGCATTTCGGCAACCGCCGGCGCTCGCGCCGCGATCGAAGCCGCCGGTGGCCGTTTCGCTGAATAAGGCGCGATTTAAGTGGCCAATCCTTCTCTAGCGGCGAACACCAACAAGTTTGGTGATCTGAAAAAGCGCATCTGGTTTCTGATCGGTGCGTTGATCGTTTACCGTATCGGTGCGCACATTCCGGTTCCGGGTATCAACCCGGCCGAGCTAGCGAAGTTGTTCCAGTCGTCCCAGACGGGCCTCCTCGACATGTTCAACATGTTTTCGGGCGGGGCCCTGTCCCGGTTTACGGTGTTTGCTATTGGCATCATGCCGTACATCTCGGCTTCCATCATCCTGCAGCTGGCCAGTGAAGTATTGCCCAGCCTCAAGCAGCTGAAAAAAGAGGGCGACGCGGGACGGCGGAAGATCACCCAGTACACACGGTACGCCACCGTGTTGCTGGCAACCTTCCAAAGCTTCGGCATTGCCGTGATGTTGTTCAAGCAGCCCAATCTGGTGGTGACCTCGCAATTCGAGTTCTACCTGACCACGGTCGTCACCCTGGTGACTGGCACGATGTTCCTGATGTGGCTGGGCGAACAGATCACCGAACGCGGCATTGGCAATGGCATTTCCCTGATCATCTGCGGCGGTATTGCTGCGGGTGTGCCGTCGGCCATTGGCAAGACGCTGACGCTGACCTCGCAAGGCAGCCTGCCGATCCTGCTGGTGATCGCACTGTTCATCGGGGTCATTGCTGTGACGTATCTGGTCGTGTTTGTCGAACGCGGCCAACGCAAGGTGCTGGTCAACTATGCCAAGCGCCAGGTGGGTAACCGAGTGATGCAGGGGCAAAGCACGCACCTGCCGCTGAAGCTGAACATGGCGGGTGTGATTCCGCCCATTTTCGCATCCAGCATCATTTTGTTTCCCGCTACGGTGGTGGGCTGGTTTGGCAACACTGAAGGGCTGGGCTGGCTGAAATCGATCAGCAACTCCCTGCATCCGGGACAGCCGGTGTATGTGCTGCTGTACGCAGCGGCAATCGTTTTCTTCTGCTATTTCTACACCGCTCTGGTGTTCAATCCGAAGGAAACCGCCGACAACCTGAAAAAGAGCGGCGCCTTCATTCCGGGCATTCGTCCGGGTGAGCAGACTTCGCGCTATATCGAACGGATCATTCTGCGTCTGACGCTGATTGGTGCGATCTATATTGGTCTGGTCTGTCTGCTGCCGGAGTTCCTGATCCTGAAGTGGAACGTTCCGTTCTACTTTGGCGGCACTTCGCTGTTGATCATCGTTGTCGTGACCATGGACTTCATGGCGCAGGTGCAATCGTACGTGATGACCCATCAATACGAAAACCTGCTCAAGAAGGCCAACTTCAAGAACAGCGGCCTGATGTCGCGCTAACAACCGTACTCAGGCAAAGTGAAACATGGCTAAAGAAGATACGATCCAGATGCAAGGCGAAGTCCTGGAAACGTTGCCCAATGCAACCTTCCGGGTCAAGCTCGAAAACGGGCACGTGGTGCTGGGCCACATCTCCGGCAAAATGCGCATGCACTACATTCGCATCCTGCCTGGTGACAAGGTGACAGTGGAACTGACCCCGTATGATCTGAGCCGCGCCAGAATCGTGTTCCGCGCCAAGTAAGCATCCATTTGGCGCCCAGTTCTTTCGAAAGGAAAATCAATGAGAGTCCAGCCGTCGGTAAAGAAAATTTGCCGTAACTGCAAGATCATCCGTCGCAATCGCATCGTTCGCGTGATCTGCACGGATCCGCGGCACAAGCAAAAGCAGGGCTGATTTGTTGCCCGTGCGATTGCGTGCTAGAATCGCCAACTTTTTAGATTTGAGGATAATGTATGGCCCGTATTGCTGGGGTAAACATTCCTAATCATCAGCACACCGTGATTGGCCTGCAAGCCATCTACGGTATCGGCAAGACCCGTGCCCAGGCTATCTGCCAGGCTACCGGCGTGACCGAGTCGACCAAGGTCAAAGACCTGACCGACGCTGAAATGGAAAAGCTGCGTGACGAAGTGGCCAAGTTCACCGTTGAAGGTGATCTGCGCCGTGAAGTCACCATGAGCATCAAGCGCCTGATGGATTTGGGCTGCTATCGTGGCCTGCGCCATCGTCGCGGCCTGCCGTGCCGTGGCCAACGCACTCGCACCAATGCCCGTACCCGTAAAGGTCCGCGCAAGGCGATTGCCGGCAAGAAGTAATTCGTAAGGATCAATAATGGCTAAAGCAAACACAGTGCGTGTACGCAAAAAAGTGAAGAAGAGCGTATCCGAAGGGATCGTTCACGTTCACGCGTCCTTTAATAACACCATCATCACCATCACCGATCGTCAAGGGAATGCTTTGTCTTGGGCTACCTCCGGCGGTGCTGGTTTTAAAGGTTCGCGCAAAAGTACACCTTTCGCAGCTCAGGTAGCCGCGGAAGCCGCTGGTAAAGTTGCCCAAGAATATGGCGTTAAGAATCTTGAAGTGCGCATCAAGGGCCCCGGCCCCGGCCGTGAATCGGCTGTGCGTGCTCTGAACTCGCTGGGTTTCAAGATTACCAGCATCTCCGATGTGACGCCGGTTCCGCACAACGGCTGCCGTCCTCCCAAGAAACGTCGCATCTAATCAGGAGAAAGAGTCAACATGGCACGTTACATCGGCCCGAAATGTAAACTCGCGCGTCGCGAGGGCACCGACCTGTTCCTGAAGAGCGCTCGCCGCTCGCTGGACAGCAAGTGCAAGCTGGACACCCGTCCGGGTCAGCATGGCGCTAAGAACACCCGCGTGTCGGACTATGGCGTCCAACTGCGTGAAAAGCAAAAGATCCGCCGCATCTACGGCGTGCTGGAGCGTCAGTTCCGCAAGTACTTCGCTGAAGCCGCCCGCCGCAAGGGTTCCACTGGCGAAAACCTGCTGCAACTGCTGGAATCGCGCCTGGACAACGTGGTGTATCGCATGGGCTTTGGCTCGACTCGCGCTGAAGCGCGTCAGTTGGTCAGCCACAAGGCGATCACCGTCAACGGTCAATGCGTGAACATCCCGTCGTTCCAGGTCAAATCTGGCGACGTGGTGGCTGTGCGTGAAAAGTCCAAGAAGCAAGTCCGTATCCAGGAAGCCCTGGCGCTGGCCGAACAAATCGGCATGCCGTCCTGGGTGAGCATCGACGCCAAGAAGATGGAAGGCGTCTTTAAGTCCGCCCCGGAACGTACCGATCTGTCTAGCGATATCAACGAGCAGCTTGTCGTTGAGTTCTACTCCAAGTAATCGCTAGCCAACAAGGAAACACTATGCAAAACAGCGCTTCGGAATTTCTCAAACCGCGTCTGATCGACGTGCAGCCGGTGTCGGCTACGCAAGCGCGCGTCACCATGGAGCCGTTCGAGCGTGGCTACGCCCATACCCTGGGCAACGCGCTGCGCCGCATCCTGCTGTCGTCCATGCCTGGTTTTGCGCCGACCGAAGTGTCTATCGCTGGCGTTTTGCATGAATACTCCGCGCTCGACGGCGTTCGGGAGGATGTTGTTGACATTCTCCTGAACCTGAAGGGCGTGGTGCTCAAACTTCATGGTCGCGACAGTGTGCTGCTCACCCTCAAAAAAGAAGGTGAAGGCCCTGTGCTGGCCGGCGATATCGAGCTGCCGCATGACGTGGAAGTGGTGAATCCGGATCATCCGATTTGCCATCTCGCCGCCAACGGCAAGATCGAAATGGAGATCAAGGTTGAGAAGGGCCGCGGCTACCAGCCGGTGTCGGTCCGTGTCAACCAGGACGATAACCGCACCATTGGCAACATCCTCCTGGATGCGTCGTTCAGCCCGGTTCACCGTGTCAGCTTCACGGTGGAAAATGCTCGCGTTGAGCAGCGGACTGACCTTGACCGTCTGGTGATGGACATTGAAACCAATGGCGTGATCGAGCCGGAAGAAGCGGTGCGCGCTGCCGCGCGCATCCTGATGGATCAACTGTCCATCTTCGCCGATCTCCAGGGCACTGCTGTCGAAGTGGAAGAAGTTCGCGCTCCGCAGGTCGATCCGATCCTGCTGCGTCCGGTGGACGACCTTGAGCTGACTGTCCGCTCTGCCAACTGCCTGAAGGCAGAAAACATCTACTACATCGGCGACCTGATTCAGCGCACCGAGACCGAGTTGCTCAAGACCCCGAACCTGGGTCGCAAGTCGCTCAATGAAATCAAGGAAGTATTGGCTTCCAAGGGTCTGACGCTGGGCATGAAGCTCGAAAACTGGCCGCCGGCAGGGCTGGACAAGCAGCCGTAAGCGGTGTGTGACAAAAGGATAAAGACATGCGTCATCGTTTAAGCAATCGTAAACTCAATCGCACGACGAGCCATCGTCTGGCGATGCTTCGCAATATGGCGAACTCGCTGCTGCGTCACGAAGCCATCGTGACCACGCTGCCGAAAGCCAAGGAACTGCGCCGTGTCGCAGAACCGCTGATCACCCTGGGCAAGAAGCCGTCGCTGGCTAACCGTCGCCTGGCCTTTGACCGTACGCGTGACCGTGAAATCGTGGTCAAGCTGTTTGACGTGCTGGGCCCGCGCTACGCAACCCGTAACGGTGGTTACCTGCGTATTCTGAAGTACGGTTTCCGCAAGGGTGACAACGCACCGATGGCACTGGTTGAACTGGTTGATCGTCCGGACGTTGAAGCTGTGGAACTGGCTGACGAAGCCGAAGCATAATTGGTCTGCTGTTGGGATCAATGCCACAAAACCCCGCCTTGGCGGGGTTTTGTTTTGTCTGGCTCAATCCCGTTGGTATTTATGTCAGGACGGGCAATTCGACTTGCATTTTGACTAAAATGTATCGAAATCAGCAAGGAAACTGGGTAAGATACTCCAAAGATATATCGTAGTTTTACGTATTGCTCTCTAGGTGTGCTCCTCACAAGGCGGGGCCTGGGCTGCTGAGGGAGTGTAAACAGGAATTGACATGAAATCTTGGCTTGTTTTTTGTTGCTTGCTGAGCCTGAGCGCCGTCAGCCTGGGGGCAGAGCGTCTGGACGAGATCAAGGCGCGCGGTGAACTGCGCGTGTGCATCTGGCCAGAGTATTACGGTATTTCGTTTCGCAACGTCAAATCAGGCGCGGTGGCCGGGGTGGACGCCGATATGGCGCGTGACCTGGCCACTCACCTGGGCGTGCCACTGAATTTTGTTGATAGCCACTTTGCCCGACTCAAGGATGATCTGCTGCGCAATCAGTGCGATGTGGGCATGTTTGCCGTGGCGATTACGCCCGCCCGCCAGGCGGTGATGGCGTTTACCCAGCCGCATATGTTCAGCGATGTGTACGCCGTCACCAGCCGCACCAATAGCACCATTCAGAGCTGGCAGGACATCGACCGACCTGGCCGGGTGGTGGCGGTGGCCGCTGGCACCTATCACGAGCCGTTGATGCGCGAACGTCTGCACTACGCCAAACTGCTGGTGGTGTCGCCGCCCGCTACCCGTGAGGGCGAGGTAGAGTCTGGCCGGGCTGATGTGTTCATGTCGGATTATCCGTTTACCCGGCGCATGGTCAAGGACCACGACTGGGTGCGCATCATTGCGCCGCCCAAGCCGTTTTATCTGGTGAATTACGCTTACGCGATTGCCCCCGGCCAGGCGCGCTGGCTGGCCACGCTGAACCAGTTTATCCAGAACCAGCAGCATTCTGGCCGGCTGCGTCAGCTGGCGCAGCGTTACGATCTTCAGTTGATTGTCAGGGATAGCCGGTGACTTTGTCTGATTTTTCCTGGAATGCGCGCTGGCAGATCCCGGCCAGCCTGTGGCGCTCTAATACCTTGCTGTATGTCCTGATCGGCGCATTTGCACTGGCTGGCGCCATTTTGCTGGGGTTGAACGTGGCGCGCAGCTACCAGCAAACCCTGGAGCTGCATTCCCGCCAGCTGGACGTGGGTACGATGGTGACCGAGGATTATCTGTCGCAAACGCTGGAGCAAACCCGCTTGCTGCTGCTGGATCGCGCCAGCCAGTGGAAGCAATTGCCCGAACTGGCCCGGCAAGGGGCGCCAGCGCAGGCGCTGTTGCAGGCTGGTTTGCAAGGCATGCCCCATGTGCGCAGCGTTTCCTTGGTGGATGCTCAGGGCGTGGTGCGAGCCAGTTCGGAACCCGGCAATCTGGGGCAGCTGTTGCCGGAAGCCCCACAGCGCGGGGCGCTGATGTGGTTGTCTCAAGCCTATCCTGGGCGTGACCTGACCGAAGCCGGTCATCCACAAATCAACGATGCGCCAGGGTTTGTACTGGCCGCCTTGCCCTTGGACATTCAGGGGACCAACTGGTGGGCGGTGGCTACCTTGTCGCCGGAAACTTTCCGCAATTATTTTTCCCGGCTGGAGCCGCTGGCTGATGCCCGGCTGGAAGTGTATCGCTATGATGGCGTGCCGCTGTTTGCCTATGGCTCAGGGCACTGGCTGACGTCGATCGAGCGGCAGGAGCGCTTTGGCGTACAGCTGGCTGAACGTGAAATTGGCGTCGCCGCTGAACGTTTGCGTAACAGCACACCGGTGATGGAAAGCTACCGGGCCGCCAGGCGCATGCCATTGGTGGTGATGTTGAGTCAGGACAAGGCCCAGATGCTGCAGGATTGGCGGCAGGATCTGGAGTTGTTGCTGTGGATCTTCACGCCGCTCCTGGCGGGACTGGCATCGGCCACACTGGTGATGGTGCGTCAGCGCATCAGCGCCGCCAAGGTGCTGGAGCAGCGCAGCATGGCGGAAATTCGCCGGCTGTCACAGCTGATCGACAGCTTGCCCGATGCTGTGGTGGTGTTGGGGCGTGGCGGGTTTCCCCTACATGGCAATCCGGTATGGCAACGCTTTGCCGGGGGGCTGAATCCACACGACAGTCTGCCGTCGTTGTACCGGGCCCGAGCAGGAGACCGCCCGGTGACTGAAGCCTGGCTGGGCAAGCTGGCCAGGGTTCTACAGGGCGAGGCTGAACTGCAAGAAGAAGAGCTCAGCCTGTTTGACGCGCAGGGCCAGCCCCGGATTTACCAGTTGACGCTGCAGCGTCTTGCTGGCGCATCTGATGCGATGGTGCTGGTGCAACATGACCTGACCGACAGCCATGCCCGTGCCAACAAGCTGCGCTATCTGTCCAGCCACGATGAATTGACCGGGCTGTACAATCGCGCCTGTTTCAATGAACTGCTGGGTCAGGCGCTGGAAAGCCAGGCCTTGCCACTGGCGGTGCTGTTTATTGATCTGGATCACTTCAAGGAAATCAATGACGCTCATGGCCATCAGGTGGGCGATGCAGTCCTGGTGGAGGCCGCCCGCCGCTTGCAGGAAGTGGTGCGCGCCACCGATATTGTCGGGCGCTATGGCGGCGATGAGTTCGTGATTGTGCTGGGCGCGCCGGCCTTGCCTGCGCTGGCCGAGCGGGTGGCGCTGCGGTTGAATCAGCAGCTGAGCATGCCATTTGAAGTGAATGGGCAGCGCTATCTGCTGTCGGCCAGTATTGGCATTGCCCATGCGCCGGCGCATGGGCGTACCTTGCAGGCGCTGGTGGCTGCCGCGGACGAGGCGATGTACCAAAGCAAGGCAGCGGGCCGTAACCGTGCTACCTGCTATACCCCACCGCCCTTGCCGTATTGACTGAGCCAGCAGGTGCTGGCGGCGCGTCGTGCCACCAGTGCCGCATTTTTGCGTACTCGTGCCATGTTTAGCTGGCGACGCTGGCTTTCTGCTGACGCTGGTGGCGAATCGACGACCACACCGACAGCACAATCAGCGCAATGCCGATCAGGCCAGTGAGCAGCTCCGGAATATGCCACTTCATCGACGCCAGCATGATCAGCGCCAGCGCGCCAATCGCGTAGTGGG
>ERZ650312.867-NODE-867-length-17121-cov-17.754658_pt1 | contig 17121 bp, 14 predicted proteins | sample MGYA00376248_ERZ650312 | MGnify/ENA primary metagenome ERZ650312 (study PRJEB26733, sample SAMN07839316) | wastewater metagenome | biome: urban; feature: wastewater treatment plant; material: waste water | place: USA: North Carolina | collected 2016-07-28 ... | reverse complement strand
ACCTGCCCAATATCCCGGAAACCGTGGTGGCCATGCTGGCAACCACCAGCCTCGGCGCGATCTGGACCTCCACCAGCCCCGATTTTGGCGAGGCCAGCGTGGTGGAGCGCTTCGGCCAGACCCGTCCCAGGGTGCTGTTCGCGGTGGATGGCTACCGCTACGGCGGCAAGGCCATCGACATTCAGGACAAGGTGGCCAGCGTCGTCGGTCAGCTCGACAGCCTAGAGCAGACGGTGATGATCCCCCTGCTCGGCAACCCGCTGCAGCTTGGTCACAACTGGCAGCAATTGCTGGCAAGCCAGCATGATGCCCAGCTCGCCTTCGAGCCCATGGCCTTCAACGACCCGCTCTATATCCTCTACTCCTCCGGCACCACCGGCAAACCCAAGTGCATCGTGCACGGCATTGGCGGCACCCTGCTGCAACACCTGAAAGAGCACCAGCTGCACTGCGACATCAAGCCGGGGGAGCGCATCTTCTACTTCACCACCTGTGGCTGGATGATGTGGAACTGGCTGGTGAGCGCCCTCGCCTCCGGCGCCACCCTGGTGCTCTACGATGGTTCCCCCTTCTACCCGGATGGCAACGTGCTGTGGGATCTGGCACGGGACGAAGAGGTCGCCCTGTTCGGCACCTCGGCCAAGTATCTCGATGCGCTGCACAAACAGGGTTATGCCCCCATCAATACCCACGACCTGCCTGCCTTGCGCCTCATCTGCAGCACCGGATCCGTGCTGTCGCCGGAGGGGTTTGACTACGTTTACCAGCAGATAAAGCAGGATGTGCAGCTCAGCTCCATCTCTGGCGGCACCGACATCTGCTCCTGCTTCGTCATCGGCAACCCCTTGAGCCCCGTCTATCGCGGCGAGAGCCAGGGGCGCGGCCTCGGTCTCGCGGTGCAGGTATTCAACGAGGCGGGCCAGCCGGTGCTGGGTGAAAAGGGCGAACTGGTCTGCACCAAGCCTTTCCCGGCCCAGCCCATCTACTTCTGGGGTGACGAGAACGGCGACAAATACCACGCCGCCTACTTCGAGCGGTTCGACAACATCTGGTGCCACGGGGACTGGATCGAGCTGACCCCGACCGGCGGCATTCTGTTCTACGGCCGCTCCGACGCGACCCTCAACCCGGGCGGCGTGCGCATCGGCACCAGCGAGATCTACCGCTATGTGGAACAACTCGATGAGGTGGAAGAGAGCATCGTCATCGGCCAGCAATGGAAACAGGACGAGCGGGTGGTGCTGTTCGTCAAGCTCAAGGCGGGTTGCAAGCTGGACGACGGGCTGCGTGAGCGGATTTGCCAGCAGATCAAGCGACACTGCACCGCCCGTCATGTTCCTGCCCGCATCCTGCAGGTGGATGCCATCCCCCGCACCAAGTCCGGCAAGATAGTGGAGCTGGCGGTGCGGGAAGTGGTGCACAACCGCCCCGTCAACAACACCCACGCCCTCGCCGATCCCGAGGTCTTGAACCAGTATCGCAACCGGCCGGAACTGGCTAGCTGATACCACGCTCATCTCCATCGGAGGCGCCGCAAGGCGCCTCTTTTTTGCCCGTTTTGTGATGAAGAGCTTTTACTCGATAACTGTTAAACAAATGTTTTAAATAGGTGTTGAAAATGTCTCCTTTTGGATCAATAGTGAGCCTCGCCCCCTGCTGGGGATAAAGGAGCACCATTCCCCACAGAGTGGGAACAAGGAGACACTCTCATGATCTACCAAGGCGAAACCCTGACGGTCAGCTACCTCGAAGACGGCATTGCCGAGCTGAGGTTCGATGCCCCGGGTTCAGTCAACAAGCTGGATCGCGCTACCCTGCTCTCCCTGAGCGAAGCGATCGCCGCATTACAGCAACAAGCCGATTTGAAGGGTCTGATCCTCACCTCCGGCAAAGACGCTTTCATCGTCGGCGCCGACATCACCGAATTCCTGGAACTGTTCGATCTGCCGCAAGAAGACCTGCTCGGCTGGCTGAAAAAGGCCAACGACATCTTCAACGCCATCGAAGATCTGCCGGTGCCCACCCTCTCCGCCATCAAGGGCCACGCCCTGGGCGGCGGCTGCGAGACCATTCTCTCCACCGACTTCCGGCTGGCTGACACCAGCGCCAAAATCGGCCTGCCCGAGACCAAACTCGGCATCATGCCGGGCTTTGGCGGCACCGTCCGTCTGCCACGGGTGATCGGCGCCGACAACGCGCTGGAGTGGATCACCACCGGCAAGGATTACCGTGCCGATGACGCCCTCAAGGTGGGTGCCATCGATGCCGTGGTCGCCCCCGACGCGCTGCACAGCGCCGCCGTGCAGATGATCAAGGACGCGATCAAAGGCAAGCTGGACTGGCAGGGCCGCCGCGCCGCCAAGAAGGCCCCGCTGCGCCTCTCCAAACTGGAAGCCATGATGAGCTTCACCACCGCCGCCGGCATGGTTGCCGCCGTGGCGGGCAAACACTATCCGGCCCCCATGGCCGCCGTGAAGACGGTGGAAGCCGCCGCCGGCATGGGCCGTGACGAAGCGCTGGCCGCCGAGGCCGCCACCTTCATCAAATTGGCGAAAACCGACGTGGCCAAGGCGCTGGTCGGTATCTTCCTCAACGATCAGCACATCAAGGCGCTGGCCAAGAAGGCCGCCAAGCAGGCAAACAAGGCCACCGGCCATGCCGCCGTGCTGGGTGCCGGCATCATGGGGGGCGGCATCGCCTACCAGTCTGCCAGCAAGGGCATCCCGGCGGTGATGAAGGACATCAACGAGAAGGCGCTGGCACTTGGCATGAATGAGGCCACCAAGCTGCTCAACGGCCAGCTCGAGCGCGGTCGCATCGACGGCATCAAGATGGGCCAGGTGCTCTCCGCCATCACGCCGACCCTCAGCTATGACAACGTCAAGCATGTGGACGTGGTGGTCGAAGCCGTGGTCGAGAACCCGAAAGTGAAGGCCGCCGTGCTGGGCGAAGTGGAAGGGATCATCGGCGAAGACGCCGTGCTCGCCAGCAACACCTCCACCATCCCCATCTCCCTGCTGGCCAAGGGACTGAAGCGCCCCGAGAATTTCTGCGGCATGCACTTCTTCAACCCGGTGCACCGCATGCCACTGGTGGAGATCATCCGCGGCGAGCAGACCTCCGATGAAACCATCAACCGCGTGGTGGCCTACGCCGCCGCCATGGGCAAGTCCCCGGTGGTGGTCAACGACTGCCCGGGCTTCTTCGTCAACCGCGTGCTGTTCCCCTACTTCTTCGGCTTCAACAAGCTGGTCGCCGATGGCGCCGACTTCGCCGCCGTCGACAAGGTGATGGAGAAGGAGTTCGGCTGGCCCATGGGCCCCGCCTACCTGCTGGACGTGGTCGGCATCGACACCGGCCACCACGCCGGTGACGTGATGGCGCAGGGCTTCCCGGCGCGCATGAGCAAGGAAGGCCGTACCGCCATCGACGTGATGTACGAAGTGAACCGCTTCGGTCAGAAGAACGGCAAGGGCTTCTACGCCTACGAGCAGGACAAGAAGGGCAAGCCGAAGAAGGTGGCCGACGCCGCCAGCTACGAGCTGCTGGCCCCGATCGCCAAGCCGAAACAGGATTTCGACAAGGACGCCATCATCGCCCGCATGATGATCCCGATGATCAACGAGGTGGTGCTCTGTCTGGAAGAGGGCATAGTCGCCACGCCAGCCGAAGCCGACATCGCGCTGGTCTACGGTCTGGGCTTCCCTCCCTTCCGCGGCGGCGTGTTCCGCTATCTGGACACTATCGGTCTGGATCGCTACGTGGCCATGGCAGACCAGTATGCCGACTTGGGCCCGCTCTACCGCGTCAGCGACAAGCTGCGCGAGATGGCTGCCCAGGGCAACACCTTCTACTGATTGCGGAAAGGAGATCCATTCATGAAAGACGTAGTCATTGTCGACTGTATCCGGACCCCCATGGGCCGGTCCAAGGGCGGCGCCTTCCGCAACGTGCGTGCAGAAGACTTGTCCGCGCACCTGATGAAATCCATCCTGCTGCGCAACCCCAACCTCGACCCGAACGAGATCGAGGATATCTACTGGGGCTGCGTGCAGCAGACCCTGGAGCAGGGCTTCAACATCGCCCGCAACGCCGCCCTGCTGGCCGGCATCCCGAAACAGGTGGGGGCAGTCACCGTCAACCGTCTGTGCGGCTCCAGTATGCAGGCGCTGCATGATGCCTCTCGCGCCATTCAGGTAGGTGATGGGGATATCTTCATCATTGGCGGCGTCGAGCACATGGGTCATGTGCCGATGAGCCACGGGGTAGACTTCCACCCCGGCATGGCGAAGTCGGTGGCGAAAGCCTCCGGCATGATGGGGTTGACCGCCGAGATGCTCGGCAAGCTGCACGGCATCAGCCGTCAACAGCAGGACGAGTTTGCGGCCCGCTCCCACCGCCGTGCCCACGCCGCCACCGTGGAAGGGCGTTTTGCCAAGGAGATCGTCGGGCTGGAAGGGCACGACGCCAGCGGCGCCCGCTTCTTCTACGACTATGACGAGGTGATCCGCCCCGAGACCACGGTCGACACCCTGAGCCAGCTGCGCCCGGTGTTTGACCCGGTCAACGGCACCGTCACCGCCGGCAGCTCCTCGGCCCTGTCCGATGGCGCCGCCGCCATGCTGGTGATGAGTGCGGATCGCGCCAAGGCCCTCGGCCTCACGCCGCGCGCCAGGATTCGTGCCATGGCCATCGCCGGCTGTGACGCCGCCATCATGGGTTACGGCCCGGTGCCGGCCACCCAGAAAGCGCTCAAGCGGGCCGGTCTGACCGTCGGCGACATCGACCTGTTCGAGCTGAACGAGGCGTTTGCCGCCCAGTCCCTCCCCTGCGTGAAGGATCTGGGTCTGCAGGATCTGGTGGACGAGAAGGTGAACCTCAACGGTGGCGCCATCGCCCTGGGTCACCCGCTCGGCTGCTCCGGTGCCCGCATCTCCACCACCCTGATCAACCTGATGGAAGAGAAGGACGCCACCCTGGGAGTCGCCACCATGTGCATCGGCCTGGGTCAGGGCATCGCCACCGTGTTCGAACGGGTGTAAGTGAATCACTCCTGACCGCTCACCGGTCAGGGACGCCGCCTCGGGGCGGCAACAACAGACAGAAGGCGGCCCTGCTTCCCGGCACAGCGGCCCCATCACGAATACCGGGTCGGCCTGCCGACCCTGCTGTCGAGTCTGTGGAACGCGCCACACGGGGTGCGCTCCTGCCGTCGGAATCTGCGTGTTGGCCGGCCCGTTTGGGTCGGCCTTTTTTATTCTTTTCCCGCGATCGGGGCCAATCCTGAGGCTATATTGCCCATAACTTCACATTAGAGGGGGGGCTTGCTTGCTTTTTGCTCCCCCGACAGGTTCAATCTGCACAAAAAAATGGGTGGATGCACATACATATGTCAACGAGCAAACAACTGCTTATCGTCGACGACGATCGGGAGATCCGCGAGCTGCTCAACGAGTACCTGACCCGGGCCGGTTTCGAGGTACTGACCGCGGCCGAAGGGAACGAGATGCGCCAACAACTGGCCCAGCACAACCCGGACCTCATCATTCTGGACATCATGATGCCCGGCGACGACGGCTTTACCCTCTGCCAGCAGATCCGCCGCGACTCCCAGGTACCCATCATCATGCTGACCGCCGCCTCCGACGAGGCTGACCGGGTGATCGGTCTGGAACTTGGCGCCGACGACTACATCGCCAAGCCGTTCAGCCCGCGCGAGCTGCAGGCCCGCATCAAGGCGCTGCTGCGCCGCGCCGAATTCCGCCAGCCGGAGAAAGAAAAGGAACCGAGCCGTCGGCTGCGCTTCGCCGAGTGGACCCTGGACACCCTGAGCCACCAGCTGACCCACGAAGATGGCAGCCTGCTGGATCTCTCCGGCAGCGATGCCCTGCTGCTCGGCATGTTCCTGCAGCAGCCCGGCGTGGTGCTGGACCGGGATACCATCTCGGACGCCACCCGCGGTCGCGAGAGCCTGCCCATGGAACGCGGCATCGATGTGCAGATCAGCCGCCTGCGCCAGAAGCTGGGTGACAACGGCAAGAGCCCGCGCATCATCAAGACCATTCGCGGCAGCGGCTACATGCTGATCGCCGAAGTCCACGAGATCCCGTAACAGACAGACGCTACGGCGAGACCTTGAACGGGCAGAAGAGAGACCCATCACGGGGCAACGGCAAGGCACAGAGGTAAGCACCCCATGCTGATCGACAAGAGACACACGCTGCCATGACGGGGCAGAAGTTCTGGCGGGCCCTGGTGCCCCGCTCCCTGCTGTCGCGGATGCTGCTGCTGTTGCTGCTCGCCATCCTGCTCTCCCAGACCATCCTCACCGGCATCTGGATGCAGCAGATCCAGAAGCGGGAGCTGGAGGGCATGCTCAGCACCACCCGCAACCTGGCGCTGTCGGCGGCTTCCACCGTCAACTTCTTCAAGTCCCTGCCCCTGCAATACCGCCACATCGCCCTGGATCAGCTGCGCAACATGGGGGGCAGCCGCTTCTTCGTCTCCCTGAACGAGGAAGAGATCCACATCAGCGCCATCCCCGACAGCGAGCGCAAGACGCTGGTGCTCAAAGAGGTGCAGGAGGTGCTCAGCCGCAAACTCTCCGACGCCATGGCGATCAAGGTGGACTTCTCCCGCCCCGAGGAGCTGCACGTCTTCAACAACGACACCCTGCTGGCGGATCTCCCCTCCTCCTGGGCCCGCTACACCCTGTCCCTGGAGCCCATCAATCCGCCGGTGCTGGTGACCCAGATCGAGATAGAACCGGGGGAGTGGCTCTATCTGGCGGCCCTGCTGCCCGCCCCCTACATGACGCTGGATGACACCGTGATGCCGAGCAACCAGGTGCGTTTCATCGCCCTGATGACGGTCTTCCTCTGCTTCTTCACCTTCATGCTGGTGCGCTGGCAGACCCGCCCCCTGCGTCGCCTCGCCAAGGCAGCGGTCAACCTCGGCAAGGACATCGACCAGCCGTCCCTCAAGGAGGAGGGTGCCTCCGAAATCGTGGCGGCGACCCGCGCCTTCAACATCATGCAGCAGCGCATTCGCCGCTTCATCGACGATCGGGAGCGCCTCTTCAGCTCCATCTCCCACGACCTCAAGACCCCCATCACCCGGCTGCGACTGCGGGTCGAACTGCTGGACGACGAGGTGCAGATCGCCAAGTTCAACAAGGACCTGGACGAGCTGGAGCTGATGGTCAAAGGGGCGCTGCAGACGGTCAAAGAGACGGACATTCACGAGAACCTCGAGCAGATCGACGTCAACGCCCTGCTGGAGCAGATGGCGGAGGCCATGAACCTGCACGAGGATCTGCTCACCATCGAGGGGCACTGCAAGTGGCCCTATCGCGGCAAGCTGCTGGCCCTCAAGCGCTGCATCGGCAACCTGGTGGACAACGGCATCAAGTACGGCCAGAAGGTGCGCATCATCATCATGGATGACGAGGAGATGCTGATCCTCTTCATCATGGACGAGGGGCCCGGTCTGCCGGACGATCAGTTCGAGCGCATCTTCGAGCCCTACTACCGCCTCAGCACCGATGCCGCCGGCACCGGGCTGGGCCTTGGCATCGCCCGCAACATAGCCCACGCCCACGGCGGCGACCTGGTGCTGGAAAATCGCCCCCAGGGCGGCCTGCAGGCCACCCTCTCCCTACCAAGGCAGTAATGTATGAAGTGGTTGTCTTTTTCTGTCATCGCCCTGCTCTCCCTGCCCGTCTGCGCCTCCCAGGTGGAGGTATTGCACTGGTGGACCTCCGGCGGCGAGGCCAGGGCCGTGGAAGTGCTCAAGTCCGAGTGGGCCGAACAGGGCAACCAGTGGAACGACTTCGCGGTACAGGGCGGGGGCGGCAAGAGCGCCATGACGGTGCTCAAGAGCCGGGCCCTGGCGGCAAACCCGCCGGAGGCGGCCCACCTCAAGGGGTTCGAGCTGCACGAGTGGGGCAGCCTGGGCTTTCTGCGCGATCTCACCCCCATGGCCGAGCACCTCGGCTGGTACCCTCAGCTGCCCCCCATGGTGCGCGACACACTCAGCCAGAACGGCGCCCTGATGGCGGTCCCCACCGGCATCCACCGGGTCAACTGGCTGTGGCTCAACCGCAAGGTATTCGAGCGACAGGGGCTCAAGCCCCCCACCGACTGGGCCCAGTTCGTGGCGGTGGCGGACAAGCTCAAGGAGCAGGGCATCACCCCCCTCGCCATCGGTAACGAACCCTGGCAGATCGCGGTGCTGTTCGAAACGGTGGCCCTCGGCGAAGGGGGCAAGACCTTCTATCGCAAGGCCTTCCTCGAACAGGACAGCGCCACCCTGACCGGCCCCGACATGGTGCGGGTGCTGACTCGCTTCCAGCAGTTGCGCGCCTATGTGCCCGAGAAATACGCCGGCCTGAAATGGCACCAGGCCACCAACCTGCTGGAGAGCGGCGGCGCCGCCATGCAGGTGATGGGGGACTGGGTGAAAGGCGAGCTGAGTGCAGGCAACTACCGCCCCGGCGAGGATATCGAGTGCCTGCCAAGCCCGGGCAGCCAGGGGCTGTTCAGCTACAACCTCGACTCCATCGCCATGTTCAAGCAGCGGGATCCCGCCCAGTTGCAGGCCCAGGGCGAGCTGGCCAGGCTGTTGATGACGCCGCGCTTTCAGGAGGAGTTCAACCGGGTGAAGGGCTCCATCCCGGCGCTCATCAAGCCGGACATGAGCAAGTTCGATCGCTGCGCCATCCGCTCCTATCAGGATTTCCTCCACGCCGAGCAACAGGACAACCTGCTGCCCAGCATGGCGGAGGGGATGGCGGTGCCCACCAACATGCGCCAGGGGATCATGGATGTGCTGAGCAGCTTCTTCAACGACGCCAGGGCCAACCCCGAGCAGACGGCGCAGCAGCTGGAACGCGCCATGCGCTCGACCCGTTCCGGCGCGGAGCAGAAATGACAAAGGCGGACATCGTCCGCCTTTGAGTGCCGAGAGCCAGGCTCTCAGGAGGGATCGTTCTCGTCCTCATCCTCGTCGTAGTAGTCGCTGAGCTCGATCCAGAGCCCCAGCCCTATCATCACCATGGAGCCGAACCAGGTACCGGTATTACCGATCGGGCTGCCCAGCACTATCATGGCGAACGACAAGAACCCCATGCCTGCGTAGGCTTGCAATCTGCCGTAGGAGACCTGCATATTCACACCTCCTTGTTGAATATGGTTCAATTTTTATATTACTCATCGAGCGAAGCCTGGGTAGAGCCGGTTCACATTTTGGTAGCATATGCTGCATAACCGCCCCATGGTTTGATTATTTTTTCGCCGTGAGTATCATTGCTGGCCGAATTGGTTGAAGGTTGATTATTGATGAGTGCTTTATTCTGCGGCGCAACGCACGAGTTGGACGCAATCGGGCTTCGTTGCCCCGAACCCGTGACGATGGCGCGCAAGAAGGTGCGGCTGAAGGTTGATTATTCATGAGTACTGTATTCTGCAATGCGACCCACGAGCTGGACGCAATCGGGCTTCGTTGCCCCGAACCCGTGATGATGGTTCGCAAGAAAGTGCGGCTGATGGCGGATGGGGAGACCCTGCTGGTCAGCGCCGACGACCCCTCCACCACCCGCGACATTCCCAGCTTCTGCCGCTTCATGGACCATACCCTGGTCGCCAGCGAGACTGAGCAGGCCCCTTACCGCTACCTGATCCGCAAGGGTCAATAACCCCGTACCGGAGCAAACATGACAACCATTACCCGTATCGGGACCACCCAGCGCTGGTCTGATGTGGTCATCCACAACGGCACCCTCTACGTGGTGGAAGTGCCCGCCACCGAGACCGCCGACATCCACCAGCAGACCCGTGAAGTGCTGGAAAGCCTGCAGCGTCTGCTGGAAGCCAACGGTTCCGGCGTCGACAGGATCCTGATGGCCAACATCTATCTCAAGGACATTGAAGACATCGCCGCCTTCAACGCGCAGTGGGATGCCTGGATCCCGGCCGGCACAGCACCGGTACGCGCCTGCGTGCAGGCCCGTCTCGCCCACGAAGGCTACAAGGTGGAAGTACAGCTGACTGCCGCTGTCTAAGCAAAGCGGGATGCCTGGCTCCCCTGATGCCGACACAGCCCCGGTCCGCGCCTGTGTACAGGCCCGTCTTGCCCACGAAGGCTACAAGGTGGAAGTACAGCTGACTGCGGCTGTCTAAACAAAGCGGGATGCCTGGCTCCCCTGATGCCGACACAGCCCCCGTTCGCGCCTGTGTACAGGCCCGTCTCGCCCACGAAGGCTACAGGGTGGAAGTACAGCTGACTGCCGCTGTCTAATCAAAACGGGATGCCTGGCTCCCCTGATGCCGACACAGCCCCCGTGCGCGCCTGCGTGCAGGCCCGTCTCGCCCACGAAGGCTACAGGGTGGAAGTACAGCTCACTGCCGCTGTCTAAACAAAGCGGGATGCCTGGCTCCCCTGATGCCGACACAGCCCCGGTCCGCGCCTGCGTACAGGCCCGCCTCGCCCACGAAGGCTACAAGGTGGAAGTGCAGCTGACTGCGGCTGTCTAAGAGGCGGTTATCCCCTCATCCCCGACCCTTCTCCCGCAAGGGGAGAAGGGGGCAAGGAGCAAAGGGCACGCACCGGCGCCAATAGAAAGGCCCCGCCATCGCTGGCGGGGCCTTTTTCATGGCATCGAACCGGACCTCTTAGGCGGTCGGGGTCAGGGTGATGGTCACCCGACGGTTCTGGGCCTTGCCTTCGGCGGTGCTGTTGCTGGCCACCGGCTGATCCGGGCCCACACCACTGATGGCGATGCGGCTGCCGGACACGCCCTGGCCGATCAGCTGGGCGGCGACGGCATCGGCGCGATCCCGGGAGAGCTTCATGTTCAGCTCGCGGGAGCCGGTGCTGTCGGTGTGGCCGACCACGTTCAGACGGGTCTTGTCGAACTCGGCAACCACCAGGGCCACGCCGGACAGGGTGTTGGCACCGGCGGCTTTCAGCTGGGCGCTGGAGCTGTCGAAGGTGACGTTGTTCGGCATGTTGAGGATCAGCTGATCACCGTTGCGGGTCACGCTGACGCCGGTGCCTTGCAGCTTCTCGCGCAGCTTGGCTTCCTGCACATCCATGTAGTAACCGATACCGCCACCCAGGGCCGCACCGGCGGCGACGCCAGTCAGGATGCCCTTTTTGCGGTCGCCCTTGCTGGAGGAGAGCGCCCCCACGGCTGCGCCGGTCGCCGCACCCGCCAACGCGCCCCAGGCGCCCTTGGAGGTCTGGGATTCACCGGTATAGGGGTTGGTGGTACAGCCAGTGATGGCGACGGTCAGGGCAAGTGCAGGAACCAGTTTCTTGAAATGCATGAAAAAACCTCTGAAAAAGAACGACTCTAGCCGATGGCCGCGCATTCTAACCCAGAGAGGCGCCAGAGTGTGACGCGCGCATTGCGAAGATGGGCAGGGGGGCAACACGCCCCCCTGCCCCTAGCGACTTACCCGGTGCAGGCCATCTTCGGACGGGCCCGCATCAATATTTGATATCCCGGGCCTTGTCTCGCCCCTCCTGCTTGTTGTCACGATGCTCCTGGCGGCAGTCGGCATTGCCCACCAGCCCCTCACGACACTCCTGTTTCGCGTCACGGGACTCCTGACGGGTATCCTGACGCACATCGCGGGCGTCACGGCGCTCCTGGGCCTGCTTGGTGGCCTGTGCAGGCAGGGCGGCCAGCAAGGCGGTGGCGGCAAGCAGCGCCAATACGGACTTCTTCATGATGGCTCCTTCGCCAGACAACCTGAACCGGTCCGGCGTCTTTCAATGATAGGGGAGGGGCAAGATCCCGGTAGCGCCAACTCGGCCCTCGGGGGCGTCGTCTGTGCAGCCTCGGACCTTCTTGCACAGGGCCGGCTTCCCCTCGTGTTTGCCCTGACGAGCAACATCATCCCCGGGGTACAGCCGATCAGGCTCAGACAACCGGGGAAGAGAGGGCGAACGGTGCTCAGTGACACGGGACTCCCTCGTGATGACGATCCCGATGGTGAACCCGTGTGACTGTATCCCGGCTGTACCGAGGGGCGAAAAGGCCCCAGGCCCGGTGCAACGGAACATGCTCCCGGGGTCTGGAGTGGTTGCCCCCCATATGCGGGTTGTCTCATAAGAGCCCATGGCCCCAGAGTGGGTGACATTTCTCACGGAGCCATGACCATGTCGTCCCTTTCCCGCCCCGCGCTGCTCATCATCGACATCCAGGTGGGCCTCCTCCACGGCCCGGAAGCCCCCCATGCCGGGGCCGAGACCCTGGCCAGCATCAATCGCCTGAGCCAGGCGGCCCGCAGTGCCGCTCTCCCCGTGCTGGCGGTGCGCCACACGGGCCCGGCCGGCAGCCCCATCGCCGCCGGCAGTCCGTTCTGGCAGCTTGCGCCTGAGCTGGTCGTCGGCGAGGCCGATCGGGTGTTCGACAAGCAGCGCCCCAGCGCCTTCCATGGCACCGGTCTCGATGGCTGGCTGAAAGAGGACGGCGTGCAGACCCTGATCGTCACCGGCATGAAGACCCAGTACTGCATCGACACCACCTGCCGGGCGGCGGCAGATCTCGGCTACACCGTAGTGCTGGTGAGCGATGCCCATACCTGCATGGACACGCCGCAACTGACCGCCCCCCAGATCATCGCCCATCACAACGCCACCCTGGCCGGCCCCTTCGTGCGGCTGATGAGCAGCGACGAGGTGTGCGAGGCGCTCGGCCGCACCCTTGAGCCCTGCTGATTCAGAGCAAAAAAAGAAGGGAGGCCTGAGCCTCCCTTCTTCGTGCATTTCCCCTTCACGTCGCCGCTGCTTGCTGGCACTCGGCGTGGCAGGGGCAGGTCACCAGATGATCGTTCACCATGCCCACCGCCTGCATGAAGGCGTAGCAGATGGTGCTGCCGACGAAGGTGAAGCCGCGCTTCTTGAGGGCCTTGGACATGGCATCCGACTCCGGCGAGGTCGCCGGAATGTCGCCGTTGCCCTGACGCTGGTTGACGATGGGGGCGCCGCCCACGAAGCCCCACAGATAATCGACGAAGTCGATGCCTTCCGCCTCCAGCGCCAGATAGGCGCGGGCGTTTTTGATGATCGATTGCACCTTGAGCCGGTTGCGGATGATGCCGGTATCCTGCATCAGCCGTTCCACATCCTGCTCGTCGAACTGCACGATGCGCACCGGATCAAAATCCGCATAGGCGCGATGGTAGCTCTCGGTGCGCTTGAGGATGGTGATCCACGACAGCCCCGCCTGTTGGCCATCGAGGCAGAGCTTGGCAAACAACTCGCGGGCGTCATACACCGGCCTGCCCCACTGCTTGTCATGGTATTCGATGTATTCCGGGTCTCTGGTCACCCAGGCGCAGCGCAGTTCCATTTCCTCTCCCCTGTTTTTCATCGGCCATCGGCAGGCCGCTTGCGTCGGCGACATCATAGGGCAAGCGGCAACATAGCCCCACTAATCCCCTGTAATTTCGCCTATTATCCGACCATGCCAGACGGTATACTCCCTCGGTTCACATTCAGCAAATCTTGCTCTGATTTCATTTCGCGCGAAAAACACTATGCAAAAATTCGATGTCAAAACCTTTCAGGGCCTGATCCTGCAGTTGCAGGACTATTGGTCCCGCCAGGGCTGTACCATCATTCAGCCGCTGGATATGGAAGTGGGTGCCGGTACCTCCCACCCCATGACCTGCCTGCGCGCCCTGGGCCCGGAGCCCATCGCCTGCGCCTACGTACAACCGTCCCGCCGTCCGACTGACGGCCGCTACGGTGAAAACCCGAACCGCCTGCAGCACTACTACCAGTTCCAGGTGATCATCAAGCCTTCCCCCGACAACATTCAGGAACTCTATCTGGGCTCCCTGAAAGAGCTGGGCATGGATCCCGAGATCCACGACATCCGCTTCGTGGAAGACAACTGGGAAAACCCGACGCTGGGTGCCTGGGGTCTGGGTTGGGAAGTGTGGCTGAACGGCATGGAAGTGACCCAGTTCACCTACTTCCAGCAGGTTGGCGGCCTCGAGTGCAAGCCGGTCACCGGCGAGATCACCTACGGTCTCGAGCGTCTGGCCATGTACATCCAGGGCGTCGACAGCGTCTACGACCTGGTCTGGTCTGACGGCCCGCTGGGCAAGACCACCTACGGCGACGTGTTCCACCAGAACGAAGTGGAGCAATCCACCTACAACTTCGAACACGCCGATGTGGAGTTCCTGTTCCACTGCTTCGAGCAGTACGAGAAGGAAGCCCAGAATCTGCTGGCACTGGAAAAACCGCTGCCGCTGCCTGCCTACGAGCGCATCCTCAAAGCCGCTCACTCCTTCAACCTGCTGGATGCCCGCAAGGCCATCTCGGTCACCGAGCGTCAGCGCTACATCCTGCGCATTCGCACCCTGACCAAGGCCGTGGCAGAGGCATACTACGCCTCCCGCGAAGCGCTGGGCTTCCCGATGTGCCAACGTGGCAGCAACGAGAACAAGCAAGGTTAAGGAACGGACATGGCACAACATACATTTCTGGTAGAGATCGGTACTGCTGAGCTGCCGCCCAAAGCCCTGCGCTCCCTGGCCGAAGCCTTTGCCGACAACTTCAAAGCCGAACTGACCAAGGCCGATCTGGCCTTCGGCGACGTCGAGTGGTTTGCCTCACCGCGCCGTCTGGCGCTGAAGGTAAGCGAGCTGGCTGGCGAACAGCCGAGCAAGAGCGTCGAGAAGCGCGGCCCGGCCGTGGCGCAGGCGTTCGATGCCGAAGGCAAGCCGACCAAGGCTGCCGAAGGCTGGGCCCGTGGCAACGGCATCACCGTTGAGCAGGCCGAGCGTCTGGTCACCGACAAGGGCGAGTGGCTGGTTCACACCGCCAAGGTCGAAGGCCGTCCGGCCGTCGATCTGCTGGGCGAACTGGTCGCCTCCGCACTGGCCAAGCTGCCGATCCCGAAAATGATGCGCTGGGGCGACAAGACCATCCAGTTCGTGCGTCCGGTCTTCACCGTGACCCTGCTGCTGGATGGGGATCTGGTGCCCGCCCACATTCTGGGTATCGACTCTGCCCGCACCATCCGCGGTCACCGCTTTATGGGCGAGAGCGAGTTCACCATCGACAACGCCAGCCAGTACCCGCAGATCCTGCAGGAGCGCGGCATGGTGATTGCCGACTTTATGGCGCGCAAGGCCAAGATCAAGGCTGACGTCGAAGCGGCCGCTGCCGCCTTCGGTGGCGTGGCCGATCTGGACGACGCCCTGCTGGAAGAAGTGACCGCACTGGTCGAGTGGCCGGTGGTGCTGACCGCCAACTTCGAAGAGAAGTTCCTGGCCGTGCCGGCTGAAGCGCTGGTTCACACCATGAAGGGTGACCAGAAGTACTTCCCGGTCTACGACAAGAACGGCAAGCTGCTGCCGAAGTTCATCTTCGTCACCAACATCGAGTCCAAAGACCCGAGCCAGATCATCAGCGGCAACGAGAAGGTGGTTCGCCCCCGTCTCTCTGACGCCGAGTTCTTCTTCAAGACCGACCTCAAGCAGACCCTGGCCTCCCGCCTGCCGCGCCTTGAAACCGTGCTGTTCCAGCAACAGCTGGGCACCGTCAAGGCCAAGGTCGAGCGCATCGAGACCGTCGCCGGCTTTATCGCCGAGCGTATCGGCGCCGACGTGGCTCAGGCCAAGCGTGCCGGTCTGCTCTCCAAGTGTGATCTGATGACCAACATGGTCGGCGAGTTCACCGACACCCAGGGTGTCATGGGGATGCACTACGCCCGTCACGATGGCGAAGACGAAGCGGTTGCCGTGGCCCTCAACGAGCAGTACATGCCGCGCTTTGCCGGCGATGCCCTGCCGTCCGGTCTGGTTGCCTGCGCCGTCGCGCTGGCCGACAAGTTCGACACCCTGGCCGGTATCTTCGGCATCGGCATGCTGCCCAAGGGTGACAAGGACCCGTTCGCCCTGCGTCGCGCCGCCATCGGTGCCCTGCGCATCATGACCGAGAAGCAGCTGGATCTGGATCTGGTTGAACTGGTTGAAGAAGCGGTACGCGTCTACGGCGACAAGCTGACCAACAAAACCGTCGTTACCGACGTGGTCGACTTTATGCTGGGCCGCTTCCGCGCCGCCTATCAGGACGAAGGCATCGGTGCCGACGTGGTGCTGGCCGTACTGGCCCGCCGCCCGACCCGTCCGCTCGACTTCGATCGTCGCGTCAAGGCCGTCAGCCACTTCCGCACCCTGGATGCCGCACTGGCACTGGCTGCCGCCAACAAGCGCGTGAGCAACATTCTGGCCAAGGTCGAAGGCGAACTGCCGACTGCCGTCAAACCGGAACTGCTGGTCGATGCCGCCGAGAAGGCGCTGGCCACCCAGGTTGCCGAACTGCAAGCCGAACTGGCCCCGCTGTTCGCCGCCGGTGACTATCAGGCTGCCCTCACCCGTCTGGCCGCCCTGCGCGAGCCGGTCGACACCTTCTTCAACGAGGTGATGGTGATGGCCGACGACGAGGCCCTCAAGGCCAACCGTCTGGCGCTGCTGAACAACCTGCGCAACCTGTTCCTGCAAGTCGCGGATATCTCCCTGCTGCAGTGATCAGGGTTGAGTAAGTGATATTAAAAACGGCGCCGCAAGGCGCCGTTTTTGTTTGTTCAAAACATTTAAAAAATCTATTTTAAAAATCATTGTCTTAAGCGTTATTGTAACTCTGACCTTTTACTCATATTTTCATGATATCAATTGAATATTCTTTGATAAAACGTAAGAATCATGCTCTCAAACGGAGGAATGATACATGGCCACCAATTACTCAATTCGTATTGACTTTGATAGAGAGCAAGAAAATCCTCAGCGAGTGTTCATCGCTATGGCCATGTATATTGAAGGATTTAATGCATTACAAGAGTCTTTTATGCAAGGTTTTGGCAAGGGTATCGAATTTGATACTTCCCTTGAAAAAACTAGAGAAGGGTCATGCATTGCAGACATAGCTATAAAAGTGAAAGATATAATAAGAGGGGTTCGCTTAGAGAGTCTTTACGATTGTATTTATGAAGGAATCAAGAAAGAGATTAGTACATCGGAGAAAATTGATTCAGAAACAGATGTGAAAACATTTATAAAAAATGTTTACTCTGCTTCAGGGGCAAACTCACCCCAA
>ERZ650312.865-NODE-865-length-17132-cov-6.778006_pt1 | contig 17132 bp, 19 predicted proteins | sample MGYA00376248_ERZ650312 | MGnify/ENA primary metagenome ERZ650312 (study PRJEB26733, sample SAMN07839316) | wastewater metagenome | biome: urban; feature: wastewater treatment plant; material: waste water | place: USA: North Carolina | collected 2016-07-28 ... | reverse complement strand
TCGAGATCAAGGGAACGGATTTCGACGACGGTGTCATTGCCGCTGGCGCGGAGCTGATCTGCGAGTACGAAGTGCTCGACTCCGGCAACATCGTTCTGGAGGTTTCAGTCCCTTCAATCAGCGGGTCGTTTCAGAGCGGGCGTAACTTCTACTCCAGCCAGGAAGGCAAGGTCGACTACACCAACCAGGCGAAGAACATCCAGGAACAGTCGGACCACACCTTGCAGCGGCTCGACGAGATGGCGTCCAAGGTCGATGACCCACGTCTTGAGCAGGCCCGCGAGAAGCTCGAGCAAGCGAGCACTATCAAAACTGACGAGGCCGACCCCGAGACGGCCAAGCAGGCGATGGATCACGTCCAGGAGGCCAAGCGGCTGCTGGCGCTGACCCGCAAGGAGCATCTGAAGGACATTCGCCAGCTGGAACTGGACAAGGCAGTCGATTTCTTCGACAAGGTGGTGCGCCAGCACGCCAGACCCACCGAAGCCTCGTCTTTCGACAACTTGGTCAAGACGGCGCAGCGCTCGATTGACAATAACAGTGGCGACTTCGAGTCGCACCTGGATGATCTGCGCAGTCGCAACTTCATGATCCTGTGGCGTCAGGACTGGTTCGTCATCGAGCGCTTCAAGTGGCTGGCCGAGGATACCTACCTCTTCCCAGATGCCCGCGAGCATGCCCAGCTGGTGGCTGCGGGAGCGGAGGCGTTGAAGGCCAATGACATCGACAAGCTTCGTGCTGTAGTAGCCCATCTCGACTCCATCCGCATCGGTTCTGCGGGTGAGGACGACATGCTTGCTGGCGCGAACATCGTGCGGAGTTGACCCATGGCACTCGACGCGTGGCTTCCCATCGGTTTCAAGTTGCCCGACGGTGCGAAGGCGCGCGTCGCCCTGTTTGAAGGGGCAGACTGGCAGATCCTTGAGACCCAAGGCGGTGGGCGGGCGCTCGTCGTACGCGACGCACTGGCGGATCATTGGCTAGATGCCGGGCTGATCGATGACGGGACCTTCAACGTCTTCCAGTTCGGCGATCAGCAGCTTCGGTCCATCTCCTGCGGTCCGAGCCAGACGCTGTGCCCGGTCAGCGAGGCGAAATCACCCGACACCAAGGCCGAGGCGCTCGCCTTTGCTCTTGCGTTGAAGGCAACACGCGATATCGATACGGATTCGGCGCTCCAGGATGCGCTCTACGTTGAGAAGATCACGCGGCTGCTGCCAACCTACAGCATCAGCTCCAGAACTGGCGATGATGTCGTGCTCGGCTACTGGCTGACGGGCGGCACCAGCATTCCGGCCACTTCCTTCCGCCGTCTCCGCCAGACCATGAGCTGGCTGGGCGCGAGCCACCTGAAGGATGTCGTGCAGGCGGCAGGCTTCGAAGTCGCGGAAATCATGCCGCTGGAGCGCAAGCCAGCGGCTCCTGCCGAAAAGACGGAAGTTGCTCCCGTCGAGAAGGTGGAGAAAGTCGAACGCGCCGAGCCGGAGCCCAACAAGGTCTTCGAACTCGCCGGGCGTCCCGAACTGGCGACCTTCTTCAACGAGCACATCGTCGACATCATTCTGCACCGCGACCGCTACAAGGCGCTCGGTATTGAATTCCCATCAGCCGTGATCCTGTACGGCCCTCCAGGCACCGGCAAGACCTTCGCAGTCGAGCGACTGGTTGATTTCCTCGGCTGGCCGAGCTTCCAGATCGACGCATCCAGCGTGGCCAGCCCGTACATCCACGAGACCAGCAAGAAGGTCGCACAGGTGTTCGATAAAGCGATGGAGAACGCGCCATCAGTTCTCGTGATCGACGAGATGGAGGCGTTTCTTGCTGACCGCGAAATGGGATCGGGCCATCACCGCGTCGAAGAGGTGGCTGAGTTCCTGCGGCGCATCCCGGAGGCCGTGAAGAACGAGGTATTGATCATCGCGATGACGAACCGAATCGACATGATCGACCCCGCCATCCAGCGCCGGGGACGCTTCGATCATGTCATCAAGGTGGACTTTGCAAGCGAGATCGAGGTACAGTCGCTCCTGGACAAGCTGTTGTCTGCTTTGCTAAAGGAGTCGGATGTTGATTCCAGGCCGCTGGCGCAAGATCTCGCTGGACGACCGTTGTCTGACGTCGCTTTCGTTGTGCGGGAAGGTGCAAGGCTCGCAGCACGCTCGGGCAAGGACAGGCTGGACCAGGCCAGCCTGCTGGCAGCTTTGCGCACGACACCTGCACGGGAACGTGAAGGCAGCGAAAAGCGGAGCATAGGATTTATCTAAGGGAGACACTGGTGGCAGCGGAGGAAGAAAACAACAAGAAAAATGAAGGCAAAGGCTTCGCCGGCCTTTCCTCGCTCGTGTCCGACGTGGACACGACACCGCCACCCCCTGCGCCCAAGACAGAATCGGCCGGCTCGACGAAATCCACCGAACGCTCAAACTCGGAGGCTGCTCAACCGCAGCAGCCGACTCAGCGTCAGGCGTATCAAGAGCCTCCGCAACCGTCTTCTGGCTCGTCCGGGGGCAAATGGATACTGGGCATAGCTGCCGTCGTTGGCCTGCTTTGGCTCATCGGCCAGTCCAACAAGAACACTCCGTCTCCGGCTCCCGCCTACTCACCGCCCGCGCAGAGTGCAGCGCCGAGCTATTCGCCGCAAGCCCCCTCCGGGCCACAAGAATCAAAGCCGCCAGTTGGTCAGGACTTGGTGTTTTCAACGGCTCAGATTCGGTATTGCCTGGCGGAAGACATCCGCATGGAGGGCGCGAAGGCCGCCCTCAACAACTACAGCGACTCCGATGTCGATCGGTTCAACGCCATGGTGGCTGACTATAACAGTCGCTGCGGCCGTTTCCGCTATAGAAGCGGTGCTTTGGAGAGCGCACGCCGAGACGTTGAGCCGTATCGGGGCCAACTTCAGGCAGAAGGAAGGAGCCGATTCGCTCGCGGTCCATCCACTGGCTCCCTGTCGGCACCAGCACCAGCACCAGCACCAGCGCCCGCGCGTCCTGCTCCGGATGCGACTGTACAAGCTATTCAACGGAAGCTTAATGAACTTGGGTATGACGCAGGTAGTGCTGACGGTCTCATGGGGACTAAGACACGTTCCGCGATCGTGGCATTTCAGCGGGATAGCGGTCTTAGCTCGGACGGTCGCGCTAGTGTCGACTTGCTTGCCAAACTAAATTCTGCCGCAACGTCAACTGCAACAAGCAACAGATCCAGACCTAATCGTAGCGAGTCATCGTTCCCGAACGTAGCCCTTCCCGCACCATCTGCATTACCTTCACAGAGTACTCAGTCCTCCTCGCCGACCAGGGATGCAGAGAACTTCCGAACCTGCATTTCTGGCGATTATCCATCGCTTTGCAAGCACAATTTGCTCACGCCGAGTGAGGCTACTCAAGTCGCAGCAGCCGAGCGACGCGCGAACTTTCAGACTTGCATATCTGGCGATTACCCATCGCTTTGTAAGCACAATTTACTGACGACGAATGAGGCTGCCCAAGTAGCAGCAGCCGAGCGACGTGCAAATTTCCAGACCTGCATATCTGGCGACTATCCATCCTTGTGCAAGCATTCGTTGTTAAACGCCGAAGAGGCGGCAAGAGTCGCAGAAGCCGAACGGCGAGCGAGGAGCAGATTATGATTGCCAAACATCGAAAGTTGTGTGGGGGTATTGGGTAAATGTCATCAGCAATCTGCTTCAAGTGTGGTTCAGACAAGTCAGGCGCTTTACTTGCCTGCGCTGCATGCGGAACCACTCCTCGATCAAATAGCGAGCTGGCTTTGTCACTCGTGCTTACTGATCACCTCTCGTCGAAAACGCAGCTGGCACATTACAGCCACGAGCTTCGCAATCATTTGAAGCTTTCCGTGCCATCTGATGCATTGGCTCAGGCTCAAGAAGCCTTGAAGGACCCGCAGCTCATGGCGATGCTCGGCGCTCAACCGGCATCAAGCGCCTCGGCGGCGCCAGTGCCAACAGCGGCGTCCTCCCGCCCAACCGCTGTGCCTCCTGTGCAATCGGCCCGGAATACCCCATCTCCGCGAGCCCGAGCTCAACGCACACTGAAGACAACCGCGCTCCATCAGACGCCCTTCGCGATTCTCAATGTGACCACTCGCGACGACCGCAGGCGAATCGTTGAGTTGGCAGAAGAGAAGTCACTGGAGCTGGACCACGATGTCTGCCAGAAGGCACGCTCTGATCTAACGAATCCACGCACCAGGTTGAGCGCGGAGATCGCATGGCTTCCCGGCGTTTCTCCGCGAAAGGCATCCCAGCTCGTTGAAAACCTGCTCCATGATCCTATGGCGGTCAGGGAGGAGTCTGGCCTGCCCACGCTTGCACACTTGAATTTGCTCGCCGCCGCCTTCGAGGCGGTGGATGGCGAACACGATGCGGAAGACCTGGCCAGTTTCATTCAGGAGGTTGCTTACCTCGTGGATGAGATCGATCCCGAAGATGTCCTGCGCGACATCAATGAAGACCGTGCTGTCTCCGGCTTCCCGGAGGCCCGAGCACTCGACCAAATCGAAGCCGAACTGGCGGAACGTAAACGGTACTACCGCAGCGCCATCAAGGACGCCCTCGACAGGCTGCCACCGACGACGCTTGTGCAGGTCATGACGGACACGGTGGAGGGGGTTACGTTGGGCGGCGAGGATCACGCGCCCGAACTGATCGATGACCTCGTCGACAGCTACGAAGTGGAAACCCAAGGCTTCCTGCAGAAGGAAGCTGAGAACGTCCACAAGCTGATCAAAGCCGCCCGTGACTCGGCGAACTCGGGTGAAGCAGCCGTCAAGCCGTATGTGGACAAGCTTGATGCCGTGGCACGTAATTGGGACAAGGTCGCACAGCCTATCCAGCTGAGTGCCAAAGCGCGCGGCATCGATCATGAAGCAAGCCGTGACTTGGCCTATGAGATACGTAGCCTCGCCATCGACCTGTTCAACACGCATGACATGTTGACGCAGTCCCAACGGCTGACTGGTCTGCTTCAAGAGCTGTTTGCCGAGCTACCTGAAGTGTCTGAACGCGTTGAGCAGGATGCGGATGCGCTTGCCGATATCTTCCATGAGCGGAAGCAGGCGGTAGCACGCAGAGACGAATGGGCGCGTGAGATCACCTACCGCGCTGAAATTGGTGTGATGTTCAAGGACACCCTGAGCATTTCGCCCGATGGCATCTCGTGGAAAGGACAGAGTTTTTCTCTGGACTCGATCACCCGAGTTCGCTGGGGTGGTGTGCGCCACTCCGTCAACGGCGTGCCGACGGGGACGACCTACACCATTGCCTTCGGAGACAAACGCTCCGAGGCGGTTGTCGAGCTAAAGAAAGAGGACATCTACAGCAAGTTCATCGACAAGCTCTGGCGAGCCGTGTGCGTCCGCCTGCTGGGTGAGATGCTGGAAGCGCTGAAGGATGGGCGGGACCTGTACTTCGGCGACGCACTCCTTCACGACGATGGCATCACCTTGGTGAAGCACAAATTTCTGGGTGCCAATGAAAGGGTGCGGTGCACGTGGGGGCAGGTGCAGATATGGAATGCTGATGGATCGTTCTGCATCGGGTCCAAGGACGACAAGAAAACCAATGTCGGCATTTCCTACATTCACGTCGCAAACACGCACATCCTGGAGCAGCTCATTCGCATGGCTTTCAAGAAGCCCGGACTGCGCCGACTGAGCGAACTGCTGCAATGACGTAATCCATTCGATTTTGGGGGCAGCTTATATGGGATTTTTATCAAACCTCTTCGGGGGCAACAAAGAAGACAAGGCGTTACGTGAGGCGCTTGCGCACATCCATCGCATCCTGGATGACGAAAAGTTCCAGTTGGAGCTCGTTCATCCAATGATGAAGGCGATGCTGGAATCTGCGCCTGCCTACGACAAGGACCCGAACAGCTCTGGCCAATTTGGCTTTACTGAGACGAACCCCATCCCGGTTAACGGGCCGATCGGTCAACTGGCATATCTGTCCAGACTCGAAACGCAGTCGGGGCAGCGCATCCTGTTTCATCGCCTCGGGGCCATCGATAAAGTGGACGTGTTTGAGGCCGTGACATTCGACGGAAGCGGATGGTTCATCTTTTTCGTTGACCTCTACCATCCACGGCGCTCGCGCCTTACCCCAGACGGCTTCCGATTCACGAAGGATGTCGCGCAGTTCTCCGGCTTCCACAAGTTCTGCGAGAACTTCCCATACGATTTCGTCGAGAAGAAGGCCTCAGAGCGGGAGTCTGGCTTGAGCATGGCGTACATCGCCATCAGCAAGGTGTCCGACCAAATCCAGAATCGTGTTTTCAACAGGCCATTGGCCCACAAGGCCAAGCTCGACCTCGTGAAAAGCCGCTTGTCGAGCTTCCAGACCCAATAGGCGATGGTAATGAAGAAGACCCTGCTGGCCACGCTTGCCGCATTGATGACCCTTCAGGCCGGGCCAGTTCTGGCTGAAAACTATGAGGTGAGCCTGACCCGCAAGGGCAGCAACGTTTACAAGATCGACGGTAAAGACGTCATCATCCAGACGCGCTACTGCTACGTCTATGCCTACTCTGAAGAGGCTATTTTCAAGGCGTCCGGCTACGGCGGAGAGCTAATCTTCTTCGACAGCAAGGACAAGTGCGATGTGAAGGCGGTTTTTGGTCTGTCGAAGCAGAAGCCTGGTAAGTACGTGGTGACGGTCAGTCGTGAAGATGATGATTGGTACGAGGTCCTCGGAACAGATTCGTACATCAAGACATCGACCTGTCTCTCCCTTGCGCTTGGCGAAGAAGCCTACCTGACAATGTCGGCGTCCGGTTTCGGACAACTTCGCTTCGAAGACGGAGACGACTGTATGGTCGAAGGCGTCTATACGAAGCTGCGGCTTTGAAGAGGACATGAAGAGCCGTGGCTGCTGACGACAAACAAAATGGAAACGCCAAAGGCTTCTCAGGCCTTTCGACACTTGTTTCGGATGTCGACGAAGGCAGTCCAGCCGGTCAGCCTACGCCGCAAGTAACTCCGCCGCCCAGCCCGGCTCCGGTTCCCGAATCGCCGCCCAGACAGGCCGAGGAAGCCCCGCCTGCCTCGACTGTTCCACCGCCGTCCAAATCAAAGAGCGACGGCTCATCAGACGTGGCAACTGGCAAATGGATGGTCGGTATCGGCTTGGGCATCGGGCTTCTGCTCATTGTCTTCGTCAACTCGACCAAGAACGAGCCCACCCGCTCGGCGAAGGCACCAGTTGCTCAAACCCCCGTCACTGCGACCCCCACCTATTCACCGCCAACGGTTTCGCCAGTCACGCAGAGTCGGCCGATTGCCCAAGAGACAGTTATCCAGCAACGCGCGGCTACGGAGTCGGTGAATGTGCTTGGTCAGCAGGTCCTGTTCTCGAATCCAAGCGGCTATTGCACGCCGGGTGAGTCGGCGCGCGAAGTCGAGCTCATGGACTTGGCAAAGCGTTCCCTCGCAGAAGGTTCGCGCCTCGTGCATGCAGCAGTCCTTTGTTCCGAGCTGGAGGACTACAGGATGGGGCGAAGGGAAATGCTGGATCACTGGCTGCAAATCCAACTTATCGGCCCGAAGGGGAATTTCCAGCGAATCGAGATGCCGCGAGAGGCATTCCTTTCCGGCCTTTCCAAGTCGACTCCTCGGGTGAATTCTGCCGAGCTCAATCGACGGCTGAAAGCGTCGTTCGAGAATAGCGACGTCGCGCTAACAGACATGAAGTTTGAACCGATTGGGCGGGACGGGAACGCGGTCTATTTTTCCATGCGGATGAACATGAGCGTCGGGGAAAGCAGCCGCCCAATTTCGGGAATCAGCGCAATCACGCTCCTGAACTCCCTGCCGCTCTCGATCAATGTTTATGAAGGAACCGGTTCGCCACAGAGCCGGGGCCAACTGCAAGCTATCCAGCAGGAGTTGCTGAACAGCCTCCTCACCGAGAACTGATGATGAACAAAGGAAGATCAATATTCTCCGGCCTGTGCTTCTGCTTGTTGGCTGCGGTCGCCATGCCGATCGCCGCGCAGTCAGCCGGTTACACCAAGCTCAACGTCAAGGGGCGGGTCCAGCTTGAAGTGCCGAGCGACTGGACGATCAGTGATGCGGAACAGCGCAGGCGTGTCAAGGAATTCAGCGAAAAGATGACTGGCGTGGCTATTGATCATGTGGCGTCGCTTTCAGTGCAGTCTTATCCAGCACCCTCACGGGTGTTTGTCCGGGTGTCGTTCATTCCAATGGAGCCGCCGCTTACTCAAGCGGACGTTAGGCAGGAAGTTCAGGCCAATAAGCAACAGGTATTGAAAGATTTGGCGGATGTCTGGCGCGAGGAGTCCCCAACGATGTGGGCGGGGATGGCGAAGTACGGAATGAAGGAGGTCGGACGCCCCAGCTTTGCCGTTGAACCAATTGGAGGCCAGACCGCCCTGATCATTCGCTACGGACGCACATCATCGGCCAACTCGGCAGAGACGATGAGGGTAGCTCAGTACCACGTGCCGCTGGGCGCCGAGAAAGCATTGATCACGCTTTCGTACATTGAAGGGGATCAGCAGGCAATTGCTGCCCACAATCGATTAAAGAACAGCATCGTGATTCGATAAGAAGAACAGGAACAGCCAATGGCCTACGAAGATCCCAATGCACCGTCGCCAAGCTTCGACGGGTTCGCCCAGGAGTCAAAATCATCCGTTGATCAGAGCAAAAGTTTTCTTGGGGGGCAACATCACCCATGGAGACGATTGTTCGCACGGACGGTGGACATTTGCACTGCAGGGTTTCTGTTGTTGCTTCTGTTGATATTCGCGTTGAGCGCAACGATGCCAGAACAGGCGGCGGGCTTCGCCAAGGCAATAGAGAATCCCATCATTGCCGGTGTCGTGCTGTATCTGGTGTGGGTGCCTGCGGAATCAGTGTTTCTCTCGTTGTTCGGAACGACGCCAGCGAAATGGCTGTTCGGCATCAAGATTGCAAATCCAGCTGGCAACTTGCTGTCATTTTCTGAGGCGCTGAATCGCTCATTTCTGGTCTTCGTTCAGGGCGTGGGCTTTGGCATTCCATTCGTTGCACTGTTCACTCAACTGTTCGCGTATCGGCGACTCACAAAAACGGGCACGACGTTGTGGGATACATCTGCCGGTGCAGTGGTGCTCCACAAAAAATGGGGGGTGGTTCGTGCGCTTGTGTGTACTGCCGCCGTCTTTGCCGTGCTGATTTTGATGAGCGCATTGAACGCCGCCGGAAATCGATAACCACACTAGGAGAAGCCAATGGCTTACGAAGATCCGAACGCACCATCATCTGCGCCGGCGCCCACAACGACGCCAGCAGCAGCCACGCCCGAGAAGAAGTCTGGTTCATGGGACTGGCTTTGGCCGTCCATTCTGGCCGTTATCATCGTCAAGCTGTTTGGCCTTGTCGGCGGGCTGGTTGCCTTTGGCAGCTATTACTGGCTGAAACCAAAGCTCGGAACATGGGGGGCTGTCGCCGCTTCCGCTGTCATTGGCGTTGTTGTCGCAATTGGCCTCTTGGCGATGATCCGCTGATAGCTACTGGCTCGACTATGAGAGGAGGAGCATCACTTCCGCCTCGCGCCGGGCCACGAGCCCCGGCAGGACCTTCCCACCACCATGAACCCATCGTCGCAGCTCAGTCGCAGCTGCGGTCCATTCTCGTTGGTTAATCGGCGGTTAGAGGGCTGTTTCGGTTGAAATCGAATTGCACTGTCAGTGCCAACAATAATTCTGTGATCTGGGTGGTATCACCTAACCAAGTGATCTTATCCAGTACCAGAGAGCCATCGAGTTTTCGTGGGTCACCCTGGTAGCGAAATCCTGACTCGATGGAGCGGAAAAAGGCAATGCGCGCGGCGACGTTGGGTGTTACCCCAGTCATGCTTTTTAGCCGTTTTGTCAATCAGCATCGAAAAATGACCAGGGTTCAGCGTCCAAAATTGACCAGGGTTAGCTGGCTGATTTCATCCTCTGTTTGAAGCGGTAGGAGTCGTTTCCTGTCTCGATGATCTCGCAGTGATGGGTGATCCTATCCAACATCGCCGTTGTCATCTTCTCATCCGTAAATACCTTGCTCCATTCGCTGAAGGCCAGGTTGGTGGTCAGGATCAGGCTGGTGCGCTCGTACAGCTTGCTGATCAGGTGAAATAGCAGGGCGCCACCGCTTTCGGCAAACGGCAAGTAGCCCAGTTCGTCCAGGATAACCGCATCGACATTGACCAGCCGGTTGGCAAGCTGCCCGGCTTTGCCTGCCGCCTTCTCCTGCTCCAGTTGGTTGACCAGATCCACCACGCCGTAGAAACGCACTCGCTTGCCCCGGCGCACGGCATTGCGCCCCAGGGCGATGGCCAGATGGGTTTTACCCGTCCCGGTTCCGCCTATCAGCAGCAGATTGCGCTTCTGCTCCAGGAAGTCATCTCTATCCAGCGCGGACAGGTGCACGGGGCTGACCGGGGTGTCTGCGGTCTCGAAGCTGTCCAGGTCCCTGGCCAGCGGGAACTTGGCGATGCCCATCTGATAGCGGATCGAGCGGCACTGACGTTCGGATTCTTCGGCTTCGATCATCCGTTTGAGCCACTGCTCCGGCGGTGGTAAGGGACGCTCCCGATGCGCCAGCAGCTCGTCGCACAGCGCCGCCATACCAAACAGTTTCAACCCCTGCAGGCGCTGGTAAATTTCATCGGCTGACATGCTGACCTCCCGGTAACAGGCTGTCATAGCGTTGGCAGTTGGCCTGCGGCGGCTGTGCAAGCGGCACCACCTGAGCATGGAGCTGTGGCACCTCGACGGGGCGGCGCAGCCGCTGCAGGTGGTTGAGTACCAGCTCGGCCGAGCTGCCGCCCAGCAGCAGTACCTGCTGGCAGGCTTGCTCCAACAGGTCGAGTCCGTCCTGCCGGGCAGCCAACAGTAGCTTGACCATGTCCCGGTCACCGCCCTTGCGGCTCAGCAGTTGCTGCTGTAAGCGGCTCAAAGCCGGCGGTAACACCCACTCCTTGAAGGGAGCACCGTGGCGCAGCGCGCCGGGTTTGTGCTCGAGCAGGCCGAGGTAATGCCAGGGGTCGAACTGGGTCTTGTCCCGGCCAAACTGGCGGGGATGCTCGGCAATAAGCTCGCTCTGGGCATACACCTGGAGCCGGTCAGCGAAGACCCGGGCTGTGACATGACGATGGGCGTAACGGCTGTCGACACTGTAGGTGTTGCGGTCGAAGTGGATGAGGCAGGTGCTGTCAACCCGCAGCTCCCGCTCCACATAGCCATTGAAGCGCGCAGCCAGGGGGCGCAGGGTGGTCCGTTCCTGCTCGAAGCGCTGCCACACTGTTTGCGAGGGGTCGTCCGGGTGGGGGCGTGTTTGTGCTGCCTGCTCCAGCTCCTGGATAAGCCGACGGTTGAGCTCGGCCAGGCTGTCGACCTTGCGCCGGGGTGTAAAGCAGCGCCGGCGCACATCCTGAACCTGTTTCTCAACCTGGCCCTTTTCCCAACCCGAGGCAGGGGTGCAGGCTACCGGCTCAATGACGTAATGGCTCATCAGCGCCAGGAAGCGGGGATTGAAGCGGCGCTCTTTCCCCTCAAGTACTTGGTCGATACAGGTCTTGAGGTTGTCGTAGATGCCCTGGCGTGGCACGCCGCCCCAGTAGTGAAAGGCCGCATCGTGAGCGGCAAACACCATCTCCTGGGTTTCGCGAGGAAACACCATGACGAAGGGCTGGCGGCTGTGGGTGAGGCGAAAATGGGCAGCCTTGACCCGCTGCACCACGCCGCCGATCTCCACCTCTTCCTCGCTCCAGTCAAACTGATAGGCCTCACCAGCCGCGAACGTCAGGGGGACAAAGGCAGCCACTTTGGCTGACTGCTGTTTATAGTCACGGACGAAGCGCTGGACGCTGTCGTAGGCCCCCTGGTAGCCCAGGCGTTGTAGGTCTTCGAAGAGTTGCCTGGCACAGCGGCGTTGTCGCTTGGGCCGCTTGGCATCGAGGTCCAGCCACTGGGTCAGTGTCGACTCGAATTCACCGAGCTTGGGCCTGGCTGGCTGTGGACGGCGGTACTTGGGCGGTTCGGAGGGAGGTTGGCGAAGGTATTTGCGAACGGTATTGCGAGAGAGTCCTGTGACTTTAGCGATGGCGCTGATGGACTGGCCGTCCACCTGATGCATACGCCGGATCTTCAACACGGTTTCCATGATTAACACTCCAGGTTCTCCGATCCAAAGATCGGATAGTTGCACACACTCCGGGGTGGTCAAAATTGGACGCTGAAAACCCCGGAAACCTGGTCATTTTTGCGCGCTGATCAACAGCTTTAACTTGATAACTGAAGTTACGCACTCGCCCTGAGCACCCGCAATTCGTCAAACGCTATTCGGGTGGCTTTGAGATAGAGCTTGGCGCGCAGAGCAAAGTGGTTGAGCTTGGTGCGGATTTTCAGGGCCTCCAGCTTGCTCACCGCCACTATCGAGGCAAACAGGTGTGGTTGGCTTGTGTGCGAACCCCATGGGCTGGCGATTTGGCAAAGGCAGCATTGGATTTCAATGATTTGTGAAGCACTTCGACTTGCCACCGTTTCTGGTAGATCGTCCAGCTCACTCCCCCGCAGGACTGTCCTCCTCCTCGACATACCTCAACAACTCTCCAGGCTGGCATCCAAAATATTTACACAACGCATTGATTGTATCGGTATTGGTAACATTACCAGGCACGTTGGCGATCCGGGTCAGGGTTGCCCGACTGATCCCTGTTTTTTCGCTCACTTCAGAGAGAGTTATGCGGCGCTTTTCTTGGAACGATTTTTCGTCAAGTAGCTTGATGAGCAGGATCCTAATCATGACTTATCCATAGCGAGTATTTTTCACATAGCCTACCAAATGAATCATACATGATGCAAAAAAAGCATTGACAACTACATTGCGTGATTTATATTCATCTTGCGCGAGCGAAATGACTCATTTGTGATTCACTTGGAGGCGAGATATGAGTACCTATCTGACAACCGAAGAGCTCTCATCACGGATCAAATACGACGTGCGAACAATCCGCCAGAGTCTGAAAGACGCTGTGCTGTTCGAGGGCGTGCATTACATCCGTCCGTTTGGTGGGCGAAAAATTCTCTACATCTGGGAGCGGGTAGAGGAGTCCATGCTGCAAGGAGCAGCAGCCCACGATCTCATTGCTAGCTTGAAGTGAGGTGGTGCGATGGGCTCGATAAATAGCCGTAATGGCAAGCTTTATCTGGACTTTCGTTACAGGGGGGTCCGCTGTCGGGAGCAAACCACGTTGGCTGATACCCAGGCTAACCGGCAGAAGCTCAATAAGGTGCTCTGCTTGATAGAGCAACAGATCCGTATCGGTACCTTTGACTATGGGCATCACTTTCCCAACAGTCCCAAGGTTGAGAAGTATGTGGCCATGGAGAGACTGAGTCGGCAGAAGGCCTCTGGTGCGCGGATGATTTTCTCCGCCTTCGCCGAGCTATGGCTCGATGAAAAACGGGTCGAGTGGCGGGAGAGCCAAATTGAAACGGTGGATGGCATTTTACGCTGTCACCTGATTCCGGCCATGGGTGAGCAGCTGTTAGCTGCCATCACCAAGCAACAGATCCTGGCGTTTCGGTTGCGCTTGTGTGAGCCGGGTGGGCAGAACGAACGGGCGCTGTCGGCTTCCCGTATCAACCACATCATGACCTACCTGCGCCTCATCTTGAACGAGGCGGCCGAGCGGTTCGAGTTTGATAGCCCGTGGCGCAATATCAAGGCCCTGCCGATGCCTAGGGCGCAAGTCCTGCCGTTTACCCTAGAGGAGGTGCAACTCATTCTGACCAAGGTACGGGCGGACTATCGTCCCTATTTCACGGTGCGTTTCTTCACTGGCATGCGCACGGGTGAGATCGATGGGCTTTGTTGGGACAATGTGGATTTTGGCGCCCGCCTTATTCATATTCACCAGTCCTTGGTCAGGGGTAAAGTCGGGCCCACCAAGACCAGTGGATCTCACCGCACCATCGCAATGAGCCAGCGAGTCTATGAGGCCTTGCGTGAACAGTGGGGGTTCTCGGGCGAGAAAAGTACCTTCGTGTTTTGTGCTCGCAACGGTGAGCCACTCAACCACCGCAATGTGGCTCAGCGTGTCTGGTACCCATTGTTGGCCAATCTGAAGCTTGAAAAGCGCAACCCTTATCAGACTCGCCATACGGCTGCCACTCTGTGGCTGGCCGCCGGCGAAAATCCGGAGTGGATTGCCCGCCAGCTGGGTCATTCCACGACCAGCATGCTGTTTCGGGTCTATTCGCGCTATGTGCCCAATCTGGTCGGTCGGGATGGTGCCGCTTTCGAACAACTGCTGGACGGTGAACTTGATCTGGAGGATGAGGTATGAAATTCACATCCCCGTTTAACTTGACGCTGGTGTGGGCCGAGCTGATTCACGGCTTGCCTAGTGCTGGCGTGTGGCGTTTGACTTTCCTGAAAGGGGGTCGCCATGTCGATGTCAGCGGTGAGCTGCTGGCGGATGTGGTGCCGGCTGGGCAGTGGTTGCTGCTGGAGATGAATCGCGAGGAAGTGCCTCGATTGATGACCTTCATGCCGTTGCCTGTTGAGGTGCGTCGTGACGACATTGAGCAGCAATTTTCATGGCTGGCAGATAAACAACATGCCATCTTGTCGGATATCTGGGGGATGCTCGCTTATTTACCGGATGCGGCCCTGCGGCGATTCTACCTCGCCGTGCTGCTTGATGATCGCATCATGTGGCCCTTCTTCACCGGCAAGGCGAGCAACCAGTACCATCATCACCATACCGGTGGACTGCTTGAGCACAGTCATGAGGTGGCAATCACCGCCTCGGCGCTCTGCATGCAGCATCAAGTCGGCCCGATTAGCACCAGCGTGGCCTTTATCGGCGGTCTTCTGCATGACATCGGCAAGATCCACCTGTTCTACAACAACACAAGCGGGAACGGGGTCGTGGGGCAACATGAGTCGTTCAATTTCATGGTGCTGGCCGAGCCGCTGGCCCGCCTCAGTCAGGAGGCGCCCAAGCTGTTTGAGGCCATCAGTTCTTGCCTTTCCATCAAAATTGGTCGGCAGTCGGAGGCCTATCTGCCAGCCCAGATGGTTCATATCTGTGATCGATTGTCTATGGATGTACACAACTGGCGACGGGCTTTCACCGAGGTCCCGGCCTATTACTGGTTTGTCAAATCGCCTTATGGCGATCAGGTCTACAAACGGTTGGACTGAGATCTCGAAGCTCTGACTGCCGTTGACAGCAGGATGTGCCGAGAGGGCCACAGCGCCCGACTGTTTGCGGCGCCTTGGGCAACTTGCAGGGACTACATATCGGCAGGATACTTTCAGCATCCCTTGGGGTTCAGGGACTATCCTGTTTGATTTATGCAACAAGGAGCATGTATGAGCTCGAGCATCGTCACTCTCAGTATCTTCTTTCTAGCCATGGAGCTGATCGCCTTTGCTGCTGGATATCTCTACCTTGAGGGCAGAAAGCTGAAAAAACAGACAACCCAGACACCCAATAATTTCGATGAAAAAAGTGGGGCAGGATCCTGAAACCAATTGGTTAGGGAATTTGAGCTCAGCCCGTGAGAGGGGCGGGCCCAATGGGCGGGGATGACCCCCACTTTTCAGAGCCGCGCCAAAATGAGCTTGCCTGGCTAATCCCATCGGGGTTCATCCTGAGCAACAGACCATTCGGCGGCGCGTTGACGGCCTTCTTCATTTAGTTGCTCTACGACATCCCTGTAAACATCCTCATCAGCCCTCTGTAGAGCCTCATGGAATAATGACCCACATAGCGCCATTTCATAGTGCGTCATGTCACGGCTCATCCTGTCAATCTCCATCAGTACCTCGTACGTCATTGGATTGGTGTCGGCCAGTTTTGCGATGCGTTGCAGATTTTGTGAATCGCCAATTTGCCAGCGGCGGATGCTGGTCGCCTTGAATAGGATTATGGCAAAGCGATGAAACAGATAGCGCAACATCGGTGATGAATGGCCCGCCTGGCATAATTCCTCCTTGGGGTGGTTTAGGTATAAGTAGGCATAGCCTTGGGGAAACTGCTGCACTTTGCGCAGCGTGCTGCGCTCGACGGCCAGCGCTGGATGAAGGTGCCAGCGTTTGGCAGGTTTATCTTGGGGCACGTGGAGATCAAGTCGCCACTGAGACCAGGGATATAACTTGCTGACAAAGGTCATAAAGCGGCGGAAGATTTTTGGAGAGGTGAATTTGATCCCGGCATGGGAGCTGTTTGAGTTGGTCAAACAGTAGCGGATCGCCCATCTGAATTCGGCCATCTGCTTGGGCTTGTTTCGCATGGTTTGGCAGATTTTCAAGGCATTAGCTTGCGCATGCTTCTCCGCGGTTGTGCCAAGTTCTGCCGGGAGTAGTTGTCGCTGCCGGTTGCGGGGAATCAACCGTGAGCGGGCTTTTTGTGTCACCAGATTGCCTAGCTCGATTGCGCTCGCATGCCAAGTCGCCAGCAACTCTTCGCTCAAGCCAAATTGGCTGGCTATCTCCCGTCGATCCTTTCCTTTTTCAAGATGCTTGAGGACGGCTTCACTCTGCACGTAATGACTGGCTCGGTTTGCATCGGCGAGGGTTTTCGCCTTGATGCCTTGCCGCACTTGGCGCGGTGGTGTTGCCTGATAGGCTCCCAGCCTTTTCAGTAGGTGGGGCATCAGCTTAGCCGGGGTCAGGGGCGTTGGTTTTTCCTGTTCGCAGTCTAGTGTGCGTTGCTTGTGGGTCGATATACCAAACAGATATTGGCTCTCTTGCCTGGAGAGCGGGGTTTGGTTGCATGCTAGGTGGCAGCCAAGTAACAGGTCGGTGAAGTGCAGGTAGTGATTCAGTGTGATCTCGGGACTGCTGTGCCCAGCCATCACTGCGAGCGCCATATAGCGATCCCGCAGGCGATGCTGGCCTGCGATCAGGCGGACAATCTCCTCGCGCTGCGTGTCGGGGTAGGGCAGCAGGGCTCGTTGGATAATGTCCGGCAAGGACACCAGATCGTAGTGCAGCAATAACTGCATTCGGGAAAAACAGCTGTGACGCAGGTGATAGAGCCGGTAATAAAGGCCGCCACTGAGTTGGTAGAGTACAGACCTGACCATCAGGGAGATCTGTTGCAG